>Ga0123354_10002167_pt1 | contig 25459 bp, 11 predicted proteins | sample TergutLab28metaG_2_FD_97872 | JGI IMG/M metagenome (GOLD analysis project Ga0123354, IMG submission 97872) | Labiotermes labralis P4 segment gut microbial communities from Petit-Saut dam, French Guiana - Lab288 P4 | ecosystem: Host-associated > Arthropoda: Insects > Digestive system > Gut ...
ACACTCACACCCACACACACACACACACACACACCCACACACACACAACACACACCCACACACACACACCCACAGACACACACACACACCCACAAACACACACACACAAACCCACACACACCCACAAAACACACACACGCACACACACACCCTCACACACTCCCAACCCCACACACACACACAGTCACACCCACACACACACACCCACACACACACACACACATTCCCACACACACACACACACACATATGCAATGCAAGATTTTCAAAATTATAATGTTATGAAAATTCATCTATCATCAGCCGATATATAACGTGCGGACTGACAATCATGACGGAACAAATAGTCTAATTTCACAAATTTTGCGAACGCGCCTGAAAATTGTGACTAGGCTACCAAGTGTTTTACTCACGGACATCGCATGGCAGAAGTGGAAGATACTTTTAATTGAAGCATGAGTGTTTACTGTAACATAAACACCATTTATTTTTTTAAGATCATTCATTTACTCGACTCTACATATTCTGATTTATTGAGGCTTCTTTAATGGAACCAGAAATTAAATATAAACCAAAGTAGCAGTGTTAAAACTGTTTGATAGAGTAAGCTTTTTAATAATCTAATACCCACTTTAGTCCAATCAAAATATTTCGTTTTCTGAGTTCCAACGTCGCAGTCACCGAAAACCAACATTAACTTGGCGATAAGACCCAAAAGGCTATAAAAAAAACTTTGGTTTTAATTCCCGTAATTCCTTAAAACAAGCTATATGTAAATTGCCTTACCCATTCTTTACCTTCGCACTCTGAAAACAGTGACTCACAGTTACGATATATCGGCTGTTCTCCCTTAACTTTCATTCGCTGAACACAAACTCAGCTCTGAAAACCTTTCAATTCATTTTTTTCCATGTAATTTCTTTTTCCATAAAATTTCTAAAAACTATTGTTAGCTTCAGCATGTTCGTCCGTCTCCCTGTCTGTCTTTCCGCATGGACCATCGTATATTCCATTGGACGAAGTTTAAAGAAGTTTCATATTTGGGAATTTATTGTAAAATCTCTCTAGGGAATTCAATTTTCATTTTAGATATCATCTCGCCCTTCCTTCTTTTAATGAAAAGTTCCAGACAAACGTCTCATAGAAAATCAATTCTCCCATTTTATATTCAAAAGCTTCTTCACCGAAGTCGATCCATTTATGATAAAATGTTAAAAAGTAATGCAGGGAAATATAGGACACATATGGATATATATTGTTGGAATATCTGTCAAGGAAATGAAATTTTATTACAATCTGATAATAGTAACATGTACTTTACGTCAATGTCTATGTATTTTTATGATAATATTTTATTAAGTTCTTTTTGAAGTATGAAATTTTCTAGATAAGTTTTAGAAAAGACCAAGGCAAATATTTTGTGTTTATTTAGTCTTTCCGAAAATTGTGCGCTTGATGAGATAATTGGAATAATATGTCAGAGACAGGCAGGCACGCCAGCAACATCAATATACTATGGCACCAGAACATTAGATGTTCTATTGTTATGGCTACAGACAATTTCTCTTGCAAAATTATGGGAACAACCACGTTAGTGCAGATCGCAATATTCAACATATTCTTTGACATTCGTCGACTTCAAACATAATTCTCATATATATTTTCGTCTCCATTGCAAGATTCAAAGTGAGGAAAAGGAAAAATGTGTGTGACATTTAAGTTAATTATATTTTATTCCTAGTTCTGGTAAAACAAGTTACATACAAGTAATATATTCATTTGTCCAAAATGTCTAAAATCATGGAAGGTTGCATTCCATTTCCTACGCCAGTATTTCTGTGCGGAACTGCTTTCTTCTCGTAACGATTTTGCCTAAATGCAGTGTTCTTTCCAGGATTCCACCAGCTGGACGACTTTTATGTCGTTCTCTTGCAAATCCTTCAAAACATCATTCGATGTCTCTTTGTATGGTTGTTTGGTGCTTTATCCCACATAAACATACGGTGCAATCAGATAATCGGCGGTTGTATGATTGAAAATTTCTTGCTGTGAAATTGTCTAAACTGTGACTAATGAAAATTTCTTATGTTTCTACCTTTTACACATCTCCCCCAGCTTCCCTCTCCAGTATATATATTCCCTTCCTTTCTCACAGACAATCAATAGAAATATATGCTGTGCTAAACATAGCGTTCGGTAGCTTTATAAAATTGTTGACCTAGTCCTTAGCGGAACTAGGGGAGAAGGGAGCACATTTGAACATGGGGGACTGCTGAACAAATTAAATATGTTGCTTTAAAAAATAGTTTATGTCACTACTTTTAAATTTCGAGAGTGTTAAACCTGCTCAGCAGTTGACATCCACTTTCCTTCCATTGTAGTGTTTAGTCTGGTTTATGTGAAGTGAAATTTACTGGATTGTTTTAATTTCTAAGAGAATCGTGTCTGCATTGTATTTGTGGAGGTATGTTTGATTGTGTCATATTGAATAGAAATGTGTGCTTTAACTTGTTCTATCATTATATCTTCTGTAATTATTCTCTCTTTATTATAACAAAAGGCCAAACTTCGTGTTTGCACTTGGGGTAGATTTGAAAATTGCTCTGAAAAGCACATTTGAACAATGATTATGTTTGCCCTTTAGGTATCAATGATCTGAATTTTTATTTTGGAATAAGCTGATAAGTACTTTAGGACAAAGAAATATTTCGCACATATTTAAATAAGAAAAATGATCCTGATATGCCAGAAGTGGTTATACAAGGAGACGCCAGAGCTGTGCAGGAAATGATGCTCTCCGTAAGAGCTGCAGCTTCCTGAAACAGAATACTCCATACAGCACTGCATTACAGAATTTAAAAAATCAGCAATATTGACGAGTGTAATGGGCCCAATGTGTCTACTTCACTCTACACATAGTTGACAATTTTTCAGTGTAAACCAAAGGCTGATGTTAGTGGACTGCGTAATTAAAGATCAAGAAATAACTGCGGATGTTTCTGTGTTGATTTAGTTTTCTACACACACAACAAAGTTGCTCTATACTGGGAAAGTTGAATGAAAGAAAGTTTTAACTTACTAGGTGAAGGTAATGCGAATACATGATGGGAAAGGAAATCGGATGTTAATAAAACTAAACACACGGCCATGTGTCGAGATCAGAATGCAAGACAAAGTCACAGTATGAAGTTTGAAAATAGTATATTCAGGAACAATCTCGACAAATCAAAATTCTGTTCCGGAAGAAATTAATAGCAGTTTGTAGTCCGATAATAATAATACTTGCCATCATTCGGTGCAGAATACTTTGTGTTAAAGTTTGCTATCCAAAAATTTAAATATTAAGATGTACAGCACTATAATTTTGCCTGTTCCTTCGCATGGGTGTGAAACATGGTCGCTGACATTGAGGGAGGGACGTAGGCTGAGGGTGTTTGATAGAGTGTTGAGGAGTATAGTTTGGTCTAAGTGGAATGAGATAACAAGGGAGTGGAAAAATCTAGGTAGTGAGTAACTTAATGACTGAATCCTCACATAATATTGTTCGAGTGAAATAATCGAGAAGAATTAGATGGGCGTAGCAAGTAGCGCCTATGCGGGACAGGAGAGTCGTATGTGCGATTTTTGTGGGGAAAACGGAGGGAAAGATACCACTTGGGAGACCCAGACATATTGGGAGATAATAGTAAGATGAAACTACAGAAAGTAAGATGAAGGGATATGGCCTACATCGAGCAGGCTCAGGACGGGGACAGGAGATGTGCACTATTGGATGATGTAATGAAATTTCGGATTCCCTAAATTGTGGGGAATTTCTTGACTAGATTAAAACATTTCTTCACATTAACACCTGACATATGCAATAGTACTTTTTTTGTTTCGTCTTAACTGTAAGGACGTTTTGACTGAAGATAAATGAAAACTTTTCACATCCTACGCTCCTCCGGCTGAACAATTTCAGTGGGGATATATAACTGTAGAATTGGGAAATATTAAGTTCGTTCAAAAAACGTTTCCCTCTGGATTAAAAAATTTTTCTGTATAGTTTCAATTCTTATCATTCACATGGTCTCTATTTAGTGATAACATTGGCTTTAGAGTTTTTTTCGTAGGAATAAGAGAAGCGGGTGAATTCATCGATTACTCTTTGGCAGCCATATCTGAATTTCCACAAATACAAGTCACAAAGGCACAAGTGTGGCTTTAGTTTGTTGTCTTGAGTGTGTTATTTCCATTATGATAATTTCTGTAGACGGTGGTTCGTGTTTATCAGGTAATGTGAGTTTTAATAACACAGATTTGGTGGGCCCGTCTTCTATTGATTTGCGGAATGTGTCAGATAAACAAAATATACAAACAAAACATAAGCCACATCTGTTTCTCAATGGGTAGCGTAGGTGAAAAAATTACATAATTTGTGCCTGTTGTAATCCATCATTTCATCCTTCTGAGGAAAAGAAAAAATACGGCTGTGGTGGCAAAATAAAATAATTTGAATCCCCATTATAACGATACTGGCTTTTGTGAAAATTCGTCTAAAGCTGTAGACAGTATGTGGTAACAATTAATTCCTCACTGTTCAACATGAAATTATACGCTACATTTGAATCAACTCTCGTTTAAATGACACAGAATATTCAGTCCTTTACGTGACTTTATAAATATAATAAGATAAACGCAAGCATGTTGTTTTTAATACCTGCAGTTCATGAAAGCCTGTGATATGTAAATTGTGTTTGAGCGTTCTTTCCCCTTGCACAGTAAACACAGTGACGCACAGTTATGATATATCGATTCTTCTCCGAAAGCTTTTACAAACTAAAGGCCGACAGATATCTGAAAGTCGTTTAATTTTTATGTGATATCCAAACGTTTCCTTCCATTAGTTCTCTGGTAGTGACTCAGTCATTAAGGAAATTTCACTGAAAAATGTTTGGGAAGAAATGTGAGTCAACATCAGACAAGCTACATTCCTCTCTGTATACGTTCACTGTTGCGGGCTCTTCACACAACATGTGACATCTGCATTCATTGTATGGCCACAGTACTCATCAGCGCACGGTGCGTTGTTTAGCTTGTCATTCAAGTGTCATGGAGAAAACTGTAGTGACGTAATAAGTAATGACTGAAAACAAAGCACCAATGAAATTCCGAAAAGTCGACCTTCAGCATTGCATTTAAAACGTATTAAAACATTTATGTCATCCAGTGGACCACGTGTATGGCTGTTTAGAACTAAGAGCTAGTATGGTGACAGCAATTCAACTGCCTGTAAGAAGGCCAGAACTTTCACTGGCATTTTGGGGATTTGCAGTTTGTTTAAGGGAGTTCGAAAATTTGGGAAATGGTTCTGTTAGTGTTTTCCGTCATAATCTATAGAAAACTTGTGCTGCTGCTGTATAGGGAAATATTTACTCCTTGTTCTTAGAGACACAAGAAACAAACAAATACGCTGAGATTATATATATACATATATATATATATATATATATATATATATATATTGTGGATCTATTACACTTGAGTTACATAAAGTTTTCACGTGGCTTAAGAGCGCTAGTCACTGTCGAATCTGACGGATTGTCTTCCACAATTACAGCCTGCAATTGGTGCAGGTCAGACTGACTCAGTGCTACAATAAGGTAAATACTGCAGTTGATTGATGTGCAGTACCGGTATACCGTCACGCATTCTCTGCGTCGGCACTACAAGGAGATGTGCCGTTAAATTCAACTTTGAATGATTGTCACCGCAGAAAGGACCACCGGTGCGAAGTGAATTCAAGGCATTGTGTGACAACCATAAGGAACGGATTGGACAAAGGAATGTTCTTTGCACCATTATGTGAACCGAATCAATTTCGCCCAGAAAGTAGGCCAGTCACCATATAGAATGTGTTCCGTCGATTTCAGACACAATTCCTCTATATTTTTAGTCCTTATTGAATGCTCATAGTGAGAAACAGAAAAGAGGAACGTGATATTTAATGCAATTACACATAAATTTTTTCCGGCACAACATATTTCATACAAGAAATATATTCATTTGTCAAGTTTTTTTAAATCACAGAAGGTTGTGTTCCATTTCCTAAGCTAGATTCTCTATGCGCAACTTCCTCCTTCTGTTGAAAATTCTGCCTCCTCTTAGTGATTTGCCTTCCATTTTACCACCTGGATGACATCTATGTTGTTCTTTTGCAACTCCTTCAGCTCGTCTTTTGACGCCGTTTTGTTAAGGCGCTGCCTTTGATACCCCACATATATATTCGCTGAAAGCAGATTTCCTGCCATTGTAATATTTAAAAATTCTTAATTTTGAATTACAAAAATCTATGACAAAATTTACATTCTAATGCCGTGATTCCTCATTGGTTGCCCTATGAGACTTCTATAAATGTATGTTCTAAGGCAAGTCACCAGTACACATGTGTGTAAAAACAGTCTGCTATTTTGAGCGTGTTGTAAACTTTCTGATAATTTCTATGTACTGAGGTTAGTGTTTCTTACGGAATGTGAGTTTGATAATACAGATATGGAGGGACTACAACTACTGAACGGCGTCATGCATCAGGCGTTCCTACCCGTCGAACAGTGAAATGGTTTCTAAACGTCTAAACCATCAAATCTAATTCTGTGGTTTGCGCAACTGTGGGGGTGTTACAGCTGTTGTTTACATTTACACTGCCTTAATAAAAAATTGAAAATTATGAATGATAAACAAACATATTCAGAAAACATAAGCCACAACTGTTTCTATATACGGAGCGTTTCTGCCAATGTAGATAAAACTAAACACATGGTCATGCCTAGAGATCAGAATGCACGACGAAGTCAAAGCATGAGGTTTGATAAAAGTTCTTTGTAAGGGTAAAATGTTTAAATATTTAGGAACAAGCTCGTCAAATCAAAATCCTGTTCAGGAAGAAATTAAGAGCATGTTGAAATCAGATAATACGAGTACTTGACATCTTCCGGTGCAAAATGTTTTGTCTTCCGGTTTGCTATTCAAAAATTTAAATATTAAAATATACGGAAATATAATTTTGCCTGTTGCTTAATATGGGTGTGAAACATGGTCGCAGACATTGAAGGAGGAACGTAGGCTGAGGGTGTTTGATAGGATGTTGAGGAGAATACTGTGGTCTATGTTGAACGAGAAAACAATTTAGTGGAGAAAACTAAATAATGAGGAGCTTAATGATCGGTTCTCCTCACACAGTATTGTTCGAGCGAAAATTTCGAGAAGAGTTAGATGGGGGTTGCATGTAGCGCGTATGGGGGACAGGAGAGGGGTATGTAGGGTTTATGTGGGGAAACCTGAGGGGAAGATACCAATTGGGATACCCAGGCATAGAGGGAAGATGATATAATGATGGATCTTCATAAAGTAGTATGAAGGTTTATGGCCTGGTTCGAGCTGGCTCTGGATGGGGACAGAAGGCGGGCACTTGTGGATGCGGTAATGAAATGTTGGGTTCCTTAAAATGTGGGGAATTTCTTGACTTGCTGAAAAAGTTTTTTTTCACAGTAACTCCTGACACGTGTGATAACACTTTGCTAGTTTCGTCGGATCTGTAAGGAAGTTGCTTTTATGATATGCGAAGGCTGTCTTGACGTCCAATGCGTCTCTGGCAGAACAAGTTCAGTTGCGTTATATTACTGTAACATTAGGAAAAGTTAAGTTAGTCTTATAAAAATGTATCTGGCAGAATGTAAAAATTTTCATGAATAGTTTCACTTATTTTCTTTCACATGATCTCAATTGGTGATAACATAGGCTCTACGGTACTGTTCGTAGGAATAAGAGTGGCGGGTGAATTCAGCGATTACTCACTCGTAGCCATATCATCTTCTAAATATGTATGTTCTAATGCAAGTCACAAGGACACAAGCGTGACAACAGTGTGTTGTTTTGCGCGTGTTTTTTCATTCTGTTAATTTCTGTGACCGTGCTTCGTGTTTATCATGTAATGTGTGTTTGATAATACAGATGTGGAGGGGACCATCTTCTTTTGAATTGCGGAATGTATCAGATAGACAAAATACAAAAGAAAACACAAGCCACATCTGTTCCCCAATAACCAGCGTTGCTGATAAAATTATATAATTCATACATATTGTCATCCAGTTTTTCCAATTTCATCCTTCTGAGGACAATGTAAAATACTGATATAGTGGTACAATGAAATAATTTGGATCCCCATTATAACGATACCGGTTTATGTGAAACTTCGTCTAAGTTTGTAGACAGTATGTGGTACCAATTAATTCCTCTCTGTTCAACATGAAATTATACGCTACATTTGAATCAACTCTCGATTAAATGAAAAAAATATTCAGTTCTTTTCGTGACTTTATAACTATAATCAGATAAAGGCAAGCATGTATTTTTTAAATCCTGCAGCTCATGGAAGCTAGTGATATGTAAATTGTGTTTGAGCGTTCTTTCCCCTTGCACAGTAAACACAGTGACGCACAGTTATGACACATCGATTCTTCTCCCAAAGCTTGTACTGACTATAGGCCGACAGATATCTGAACTTACTTTTATGTGAGTACAATCATTCTTAGCTTTATGTTGTGCCAAATTTCCAAGCAGTGAATAGATATTATTTCATATTAGGTTAAGGCCAATTTTTCTTAAATTTGCTGTTTCAATTTTATTTGATATCGTAACGTTTCTACCCATTCATTCTCTGCTAGTGCACAGTCTTTAAGCAAACTACACGAAGAAATGTTTGGAAAAAATGTGAGTCAAAATCAGACAATCCCCATTCTGCTCTGTATATGTTCACTGTTGCAGGCACTTCACCCAAAATGTAGACATCTGTACTCATTGTAATGACACTGTAATCATCAGGTCACGGTGCGTTGTTTAGCTTGTCATGAAAGTAACGTGAAGAAAACTGTAGTGACGTAAAAGTAATGATTGAAGGCAAAGTACCAGTGAAATTCAGAACGTTCGACCTTCAGCTTTGCAATCATTTGTGTCAACAAACGGACCGCGTGTATGGCTCTTTAGAATTAAAAGGTAGTATGGTAACATCATGTCAACTGCCTATGGAAGGCCAGAATTTTCACTGGCATTTTGGGGATTTTGCTGTTTGTTTCAAGGGAGTTCGAAAAATTTGGAAATATTTCTGTTAGAGTTTTTCGTCATAATCTTTAGAAAATTCATACTGCTGTTGCTGTACAGGGAAATATTTTCTCTTTGAATTTAGAATCACATAATTCACACAAATACGCGTTTATTCAATATTTATATTTTATACATGTATAAGTTTAATTACACAAAGTATCTACGTGGCTTAAGAGCACTTGTAACTGTCGGAGCTGACGGAAAATCTTCCAGAATTACAGGCTAGAATGGGTGCAGTTCAGACTGTCTCAGTGCTACAGTAAATTAAATACCACCGTTGATAAATGTGCAGTACCGGTATATCGCCACACATTCTTTGCGACGGCACTAGATGGAGATGTGCAGTTAACGTCAACGTCCGAGTGACTGTCTCAGGAGAAAGGACCACAGGTGCGAAGTGAACTGGAGGCATGGCGTGAAAATCATAAAGGACGAATTGGACAAAGGAAATTTCTTTGCACAATTACGTGAACCGAACCATGTTCACCCAGACCGTAGGCTAGTCACCATATACAATGTGTTTCGTCAACGTCAGACAAAATTCTTCATTATTTTTTGTCTTTATTCAATGCTAAACTAACGGAAAAGGAAAGAGATTCATGATATTTAAGGAAATTTCACATATTTTTTAATTCTGGAACAACAGGTTGCAAATAAGAAATATATTAATTTCTCCACAATGTCTAAAACCGCAGAAGGTTGCGTTTCATTTTCTACGCAAGTGTCTCCATGCGCAACTTCCTCCTTCTCTTAAAGATTCTGCTTGCTAGCACTGATTAGTCTTCCTTTCCACCAACTGGCTGACATCTATGTTGTTCTTTTGCAACTCCTTCAGCACGTCCTTCACTGTCGCTTTGTTAGAGTGTTGCTTTCGATACGCCACATAAACATTCGCTGAAAGCAGATTATCGGAAGTTGTAATATGTAAAATTTTTTAATGTTGAATTACAAAAATCATTGACAAATTTCTTATTTTTCTACCATCTCCTGTTCTCCGCCCACCCTTTCCCCCTCTAGTACATTTCCCTATATTCCCTTCCTCTCTTATACATATTCATACAAATATACACTGTGGCTATTCATAGCGTTCGGTAACACTAAGAACTGTTTTACATAGGCCTCAGCGGCACGCACAGTAATATACCGAATATCATATGTTTTTATGTTGATCTTAATGTCTTGTGTGCTGTAGATTGTTTCTGTTGAAGAATCTGTTTGATTGACAAATATATCACTAAAAATATGTGCGTTTGTTTATTGAGTGTGGAAATTTAATGGTTAATGTAGATCAAAGCACGGTTTGACAACACGAAACAAAACAAGGCAGACAGTGTACGTATAAGTGTAACATTTTGGTGTGGTTAAGTAACTATATTTGATTTGGAAAAGCATTGATTTGTACATATTCTGGGTGGGATTATCTAGCCTTATGTAACTAGCATGCAAAGTGCAAGTGCCTTATTTTACAATAATCTGTTTCAGTATCTTCCTGTATAATATTTTTTCACACCAACTCTTAAACGATACAATTTTCATTAAAGAAGTATACAAATATAATTTACTTTCCTTGATTTTTACTCCGTATCTGTTCGGAAAATTTTTTTTAAAGAAGAATATGTCTCAAAATTCTATTATATATATTTTTGTCCATATATAAATTATCCATTATACTTTTCAGAATTCATCAAAATATGAAACTTCCCTACTTTTTTCTAAAGAAGTGAAATATCATTTTTTTTAAATCCGTCCAGTTGTAGCCAAGTTATTCAATGTGTATGGACGGATAGACGGACAGCTATCACAAATCTAATACTTGTTTTACGGAGATGTCCGAAGTGCGTGATAGAATTCACTGTGTCGTACATGTAAAATATTCACAAGGCACGCTCTTACATTTGCTGAACTCGAGGATGCAGAACTTGATAATGATGTAACGGTCGTAGTCAATTGCTATCACGTAATTTCGAACATTTCAGATGTTTGCAAATGAGACATAGGTGAATGCTATTGTGTAGAGAAGTTCGATAGAATTTAAATTTTGGAATTAATTTGTGTGAGGTTTGGAGGGATTACAAATGACTGACCGACATTTTACCCCGTTCAGAAGTACCATACTGTGAAGAATATTTAAGTATGGAAATGTTGTTTGTATGGCCAATATGTAAATATTTGAGAAAAGATGGCATGTTGACTATATATCGAGATATATATCTGAAAATTCGTCCCGAAATTTGAACAACCTCTTACTTCTTAACTTGTTTGGTGGATTACATCAGTGTGGAGAGAAAACAAGGCACATTTAACACAGAAAACATTATTCAAACAAGAAGGGCAAAGTGTTTTCTTTTTAAGGATGCACTGAAATATATAAAGAGGAATTAATGACTATGGACTCTAGAATCTCCTCATCTCTCTCGTCCCACAAATCAGCCCACAGAGTTAGATTATTCGCAAACACTTTTATCGTTCCTTCAACCCCTCTCCTGCCTGTTATACACACTGTACATATCACATTTCTTAATTTGTTGCACACAATAATATAGAGTGATGATCGCTGTGGAGCTAACAACTTCTCCACTCCGTCACAGAAACCAACTCCAGTTCTGTCGATCAGACAGTATCATCAACAATATGTGGATTTAATTAAGCTTATCCTAAAAAAAGTGTATGTTATATTCAAGGTTAATGAGAAATTTTATTTTGTGTTGTTTTCTTATTATCCCAGAAAATCTAGTATTCATATGATATGATGTGTAATCGATTATCCTTAAATTGTCCTGATGACATCGTGACACACTTTGTCGAAACGTTACCCTGAACTAACTCAGTGGTTGTAAATCCATGTCCCAATATCCAATACGGTTCCAGTTTGTTGCACTGCCATAGAACCTAGTGTGACGTTATCCTCTGTAGAACACAAGAAGTTGAGAATTAAACACAACATGTGATATGTAGTAATTTACACAGCCTATTTGTTTTGAAAAATTCACCCAATTGTTTTGACGGTCTTTGAAACCTGACAATTATTGAGAGTGTTAAAATGAATATAGAAAGATAATTTTTCCCTTCTCAACACGTGTGAAAGCACGTGTGGATGCAGAGTGTCAGCTGGTGTAAAGCTAATAACGATTCAAGATTTCAACAAATTTCGATATGATTTTTTAGATTTTATTAGCATAATTTCAACTATTGCATAAAAATTATTTACGGAGAGACAGATGAATGGCGCTCTTTGTAGTGTCATGTTTTCGGCTTTTAATTTTAGGTTGGTAGACGGCGACATCGGTATTAAAAAACAAAACACTAATATTTTATGTGATGGCCACCCCAGTGTCCTGTTGCACAGTATGAAAACCGCAGTGAATTTCATGAGACGCTTGAGAGGCATTAACATTTTGTACGTGGCTTACTTGAAACATGAACACTCTTCATAGCAGTGCAGTGTCAGACATGTATTTGTATCTATAAATTGATATAGGCAACACGCAGTCTTATAGAATTCGACTTTTATACTTCGAAATTTCTTTCACAATGGAATTTCTATTTATGTGTTTTAAATATTATCCTTTGATCTGTTAATTTTTATATATCGCATATTTGAATTAAAGATTTGTCTATATTATGAACCGTATAAATGTCCTACAGGGACATTCTGAGACATGTTTTTTTACATTTAGTTTTAGGTATTCTAGTGTTTGTTCGTTTGTTCGATCTCCATGTTGGTGCCGTCTCTGGAGATCTATTGAAGCCATTTGTGTAATGATACACTGTGTTATTTTGGCTTTGTATTTGTAGGTAAAGAAAGAAGGGGCACTCATATTCATATACTTTCTGTATATTTATTTAAGTTTTTTAGTGGATGCCTTTTTTTTCGGATCTCCAATTTTGATCCATAATTGTAGTGCTCTTAACGTAATCTGTATAAAGTTATGCTATGGTAGATTAGCTTCGAACTTAGAAGTGTGGGTTATAAAGGGCACTTATTTGTTTTTGTAATTTCAATTTAAAATGTTTGTTTTTCTTTCACTCGAAATTACATTCGGTAAATCGGAGACCGAAAATTCTGTGACTATTACCTATAATTTACTGCAGGTCTGAATTTATTGGCGGTCGAAAATTGGATAGAATAATGAAATTAGAGTCAAACCCCGATATAACGCCACGTCTAATATTGCCCACAAAACTGTGTGGACAGCAATTCTGTCTTAAACATTATTTCGATTTACCGAATTAAAATTACAGTGAACGTACAGTGGATATGGTGAACCCACCTGATATTATACGCTTGTAAAATTACCAAGTTCTTGTTTCCCTCAGGACTTCCAAATCTGACAACAGCACAATCAAACTCGTTCTCAATATCACTGGTGGTGTGCAAGCGAAAGTACCAAGGTCGATGGCCTGAGAACTGTAAAAACAATTAATTTTTTGACATCCTTCTAGATATTGGAACTTCTTATTTGTAACGGCTTGTAACTTCATTAAATTGTATTTACTTCCTCTTAATACATTCAGATGTTTGAATCTGGTTTCCCGAGACTTGCAATTGTGCGGTGGGATTTGGATCATCTGTTAACATGAGCAGCTGGTAATGGAATCTTTTTTTAAATCTTAATGGAGGCTATTAAAAGAATAATCATTGTACTTATAAATGTATCGTTTAGTTTCGTTCGCTTTGCTTTTGCTGTTAAAAATGAATTTTTATTAAATATTATGCACGTGAGTTTGTAGACTTTTTTATTCAGCATGCAAATGACTTTTTCAGTATTATTTTTTGATCTGTGGCCGAACTCCTTCTGCCGTATCATTTACATTATTTGAAATACGGCAGTGTTTTCGAAAAAATTAAACTAATGTGCTTCTTGATTATTAACAGAGTTTTGCGTGAAACATTTCTTATTTGAAAAAGGAATGTGAGGTGTTATGAAAAATGAATGAATGCCTTTTTTAAAAGCCCCGACTTGCTTGCCATATTCAAAGGAACTTAATTTTACTCCACAATTTTGGGCAAATTTCCAATAGTTAATTTAATGTCATTTCTTTCAGTGGAATCCGAATTGTTGCAAACAGACAGACAGATATGAAGTGGCAAATACCCTAATTATATAATTTTGCGAACTCGTTTAAATTGTTTTTATGACTTAGACTGTCTTTTCACAGACCTTCCATGAAACTTTTGCCAGGTACTTTTAATTATAAAATTACTTCAACGTACTGGTTCTGATACGATCTAATGGGTTTTCGCTAATGGAGCGACGAACAAAATGTCAAACCAAGCAGAAACCTTATCAGCTGTTTGCACCAGGATTCATATCAAAATATCAATACCTACCCTAGAAACATCGAAAACCTTCACATCCTGATTTCCAACGTCGCAGCCACCGGAAACCGACGTTAACGTGGCGGCTAAACCGAAAAAGAAAATCAGCAGCATGTAGGTTTTAATTCCTGTAATTCATGAAATCAAGTTATATGTAAATTGTGTTTGCCCCTACTTTCCCTTCGCACAGTGAACACAGTGACTCACAGTTATGATACTTCGACTGTTCTTCTACAGATTTTATGGGATAATGACAGGCATACGTGTGGGCGTCGTTTTCATGTCAGTACGATTTCATTCGCTTCATGGTGTGCCAAATTTCATGTTCACACTTCTGGGTTTACCGATTGTTTAAAGCAACTGCACAGACATTAGATGATATTAGATTCAAACCAAATTCCGTTAAGTTTCCAACTTTATTTTTCCTTTGATAACCTAACATTCGTACCTATACTTTCTTGTGCAGTGGTACAGATATTAAACAAACCGCAGGAACAAGAATTCTTTCTATCCGGCGAGAAATGTGAATCATCATCAGACAAGCTGCATGCTGTTCAGTATAACCTCACTGCTACGTGAGTTTAAGTCATGAAAAATAAACCTGGATTTATTTTGTGCACACTTCACTCAACTGATCACTATAGTTTCTTTAGCTTGTAATTAATTTAGTGTGAAATAAAGGCTGGTGTAGTGATGTAATAAGAAGTGTTACCCGAAAATTTCGCAATGAAATTCAGAATGTTTTACTTTCAGGGTGATATGTGAAATCGGAAGTTCCGACATAAAATTATTTGTGTTAGCCAAAGAACAGCGTGTGTAGTTCTGTTGACCTGACAGACAGTAATGATGTATCGTCTACACTGTCTGTAAGAAAGTCGGACATTTCGCAGGTCCTCTGAAGATGTGCAACGCATTTGTAATAGCGTACAAAAATTTTGAAATTCGATTCAAAATGTCCTTCCACTCTCTGTCTGTCCCTCCGCACTTAAAATCTGATAGAGAAATGTTTGTCAAATCTTCGAAAATCTCTCTATATAATTCATATTATATTAAGATTTAACAAAGAATTGGGAAATAAGATTTTGACGTTTTTGCGCCTGTCTCTTCGTTCGTCCGTTTGTGTGTCAGCATGAAATAAATGTACTTTCCATGGATTGCTTTTTATGAAACTTGTTTCAATTAGTTTTCAAAGCTCTGCCAAGAAAATTTAACGATTATTAAAATCGGACAAAAATTATATATAAGTTAAGTATAAATCTATGTAATTTTATGATGAAATGTTAATCAATTATTTTTATAATAGGAAGATTGATAGACAATTTAGCAGATCTGTTCTATACGCGTAATTTATGGTCACTAGCGTTTTTCTAAAATTGGTTCATGTGATTGGGCCATGTAGAAAATAATTTGGCACAATTCAAGATGGCGACTACATTACACACGCAATGCGTCGCATGGTTTAAGTCTTGTACACTTAAATCTCAAAATACAAATTTAGAAAAGTTACAGTTTAGTCCCCTTTTAACCACGAATAATCATTCAAACTGTCCTCAGTGTTAAGTTATATGTACATTTATATATTTTTGCCTTTATCTTTTTATTTGTGCATGGTAGATAAGTACGCTTAATATTACGTCATTTTTCCAGGTGCTGATGGTTTGTAATTATGTGACGTGTTGAAGAACATTGTAACAAAGACGAATAAAATTTTCATTGACAAAATATCTTTCCGGCCGCACTATGGCCCAGGGTTCGACTCAGCCTGTAACTGAAATGAGTACCACGAACATTTCCTGTGGGTAAAGACGGCCGCTACGTAAGGCTGTCAAACTTTCCACCATCCTGTACCGTTGTCATGAAATGTGGGAACGATAACATCCTGGAAACTCTGAGCCACTCCAGGCCTGTAAAGGGACTGCTTTACCTTTACATTTACATAAATAAAATTGGTCACATTTATGAATTACTGTGAAACTTATTTTTAAATTTTAGCTTTGCTAAATATTTGATTTAAGTAGTGTAATATATATTGTATTTCAAATCAGATAAATCTGAACTGTGGCATGCTAACCCTCAGATATCTCTTATCTGGAATTTAAAACTATTTTTCCCTTTAGAATTCCCCTAAATGTAAGGTAATATTAAATTTCTGTATTTCTTAATTCATTTTTTCAACCCCCCCCCCCAAATTTACAATACTTTATGCCTTTCCTAAATATTTAATTCAGTATCATCACCGTCTAACGCAAAAACATAAGCAACATTTCACTCTTACTCCAAACACCAACCCGTTCTGCTGTATTATATACTGCAATTCTGCTATTATTTTTGCAGCAAGTCTGTGCATTTTCTTTATTTCCGTATTTCACATGACAAAAGACAGTAGATTCAAATTAATTTTAGTCACTGTAATAAAAAAATAGTTGATCTATTTTATCTCAGTAATCACTAGTGGATGATGCATTACGAGTTAGGCCAAATTGTGTGTTACTCTCTAACTATTTCGACATACCTACACTCGATTACATTCTTGTGTCTGCACAGATGAAGTGACGAAATGCTATGTAGTCACGTCTAAACCGCTGGCTGTGCGGTTTGTGGTGTAGATCTGCAGCGGTTTCGTTCCTGGTTTCGTGGGTTCTTACTCCATTAAGTGCAATGGCTTTCGTCGTTTGTATTTCTTTTGTATTGATTAGGTATCGAGTTGTTCACTCGTTTGGAGGAGTCCTACCAAATGTGAATCTGTCTAACTGTGTGTGATCTAGGAACCTCAACATACTCGTACAAGCACCCTATCACTCATTTTGGTTGCTGAACCACAGAAGTGTCAACATAAACTTTACTTACAGACAGTCCAATTGCTGTCGGAGTCTTCTTCTATCTCCTCGACATTGCGGCTGTTTCAGTCGTGTGGACCATTTTATTGGGCACATTGCAAAACACGTTGCACGTTTCGAAGACAAACATATCTTCAAAGGAACAGTTGACAAGTGTAATAGTACTTTGTCGACGCAACTATTGGGATATTTTTAAAGACTGCGAAAGAAATTTTGACGTAATAAGCATCTTTGCCTGTAGAAGATCATTTTGAACACTTTACTAGCAACGTTAGAAAGTGTTGTTACGTTCGTCTTAAAACCAAGTGTTTCTGGCTGAATGTGAAAATTTTCCTTTACAGTTCACAGCATTTTCTTTGTCATTGTCACTTCTTAATGATAAATTAATATTTAGGGTGTTGTCCCTAGGGCTAAGAAATACATCAAATTACGCGATTCCTCATTGGTAGGCTTATAATTCTTCTATGAATGTACGTTGTAATAAAAGTAACCGGGACACAAGTGTGAGAGCAGTCTGTTGTGTTGAGCGTGTTGTAAATATTCTGATAATTTGTATATACCGTGGTTGGTATTTATCACGGAATGTGAGTTTGATATTACAGAAATTGAGGTGACTACCACTACTGAACGGCGTCATGTATCAGGCGTTCCTACACATCGAACTGTGAAATGGTGTGTAAATCTTTTAAACCATCAAATCGGTTGCAGCCTTTTGCGCAACACTGGGGGTGTTACAGCCGTTGTTTTAATTTACAATGACTTAATGAAAAATCGAAAATTATGAATGATAAACGAACCTACTCAGAAAACATAAGCCACAAACCTTTCTAAATACTCAGCTTTTCTGCCAAAATTTGATATCCTATCTTTCCTTGCTATTTGTTTTCAGTTAATGATAAAGACATAAAGTGAAACAGAACGAAGAGTTGTTTTGGAAGAAATAACATTCAGCTTGAGGCAAGCTGCAGTCTGCTCCGTATACTTTCACTGTTGCAGGCATTTCACACATCAAGTAGACATCTGCATTCATTGTATGCACATTGTGCTGATCAGCGAAAGATGTGTTCTTTAGATCGTAATAAATTGTAAGTTTTGGGAAGGACATTATAGTGACATTGGGCACTCAGTGTCGCACAAATCAAAGAATGGCACTAGATGGAAAACTGGGTACTCGAACTCTTATTTTTTTATCAGCTGTTTGTGCCGCTGAGGCCTGCATTATTGACTCCCGTGGGTAACAATTATCATAAAGAGTAACGACGCCAATCTTATTAGCATATATCTATATAATATAATATAAACGTCAGGATTAGTTTACGGTCATAATCAGAAAATTAAAAAATGGACAAAATCCAACAGGTAACCGAACAACAAATCTTTACTTCACAAAGTTTCTATAATAAACCATTCTTACAAAGAATTATATCTGTCTTACATTGGCGAATCAACATTATCCCTTGAAATACGTAAAACAAACTAAATAACCGAACGAGACATTCTCCCCTTCTCCCGACTATCACTTTCACCCCTTCACATACCCACCATGACGATCGCTGGCCATGCAGCCGTAATATCAAACGGACACAGAAATAAATCCAATGTCCTGTCCACGGTTAAACCCAATTAACAATAGTAAATATCCGGGCCCTCCCTGCTCTCCATAGAGGGGAGAAGAGAGAGGCCTGCTTTGTTTCGAGTCGACTCTGATTAGAACTAAAAACTGACTGCCTCATTCCCAGCCCCACAATTCAAGACGTCAAAGTCTTGGTAACTTTTCCACCAACTGGTTATGATCAATCACCTCGCGTTGCCCTTATATGGAGAGAGGTGAAAGAAGGTGAAAGAGAAATTCCACTTGAAACTCGCCCTTTAGCCGTAAGTTCCGGAAAAATCTGTTCAACGTAACATTAAATGATACCAGACAATGCCCGAAATGAATTCAGAATGGCGGAACTTGTATGTGCAATCTGAATTCGTGGCTATCAGAATGCAATGCAATTGTGTCTGGCAATGGACTGTGTGTAATGCACTAATGGAAACAGAAAACCTTTGATGATGAAATGTTGAATAGTTCCCGGTCCTCTCTGAAATTTGAGACGCACGATTGGGGTGTCGTTCAACGCGATAAAAATGCTGCCACCCGAAAAGAATTTAGAATCCCCGCGATAAAATAAACAAATTCCCAGTCAGGAAAATGCACATGCCATAACGGAAAAATTCGAAGAGGAAATCTTTGATTGTTTCTCTGGTGGGAAATCGGAGGGGACGAAACTCCGTTAACCATTAGTTGCTGCCTGCAATCGATCTCATTTGAATGTGTCTAGCCCAAGAGGCTTCCAATTGCATGATATCTGGTAAAGATAGAAAGTAACACAGAATATTCCAACAGTGGTATAATGTTTTATTTCAAATACGTGGACAGAATACATGGACCTCGTACTCCAGCCTCAAATTGTAGGAACGATACTCATAATATCGTTCTTTATATACCAAGAGAGCAAATATCGTTCCGTCGTTTATACTTTCGATATCCTCGTCTTTGATACTTCAGTGTATTATTTTGGTAGAAAAATTTTTATATTTGTTAGGAATCCACCCGTAGGTTGAGAAGAACTGTTAGCCCGTAATGCGTCTAGAGTCGTTGCGCGAATTGCACAGGTTATGTCCTGTAGATTTGCACAGGTTATGTCCTGTAGAATTGCACAGGTTATGTCCTGTAGAATTGCACAGGTTATGTCCTGTAGAATTGCACACGTTATGTCCTGTAGAATTCCAATGTATATAACCTAATGAAGTTGCCCGAAGCCTTAGTTCGAAATCTTTCGGATAGTTACATCTGTAAAGATTGGATATATGATGATTTAAAACACAAAGCCGTAGTTTCCTCTAAGACACGACATGAACTAATGTTGTTGAAAATATCTGATCTACATTCGAGAAAGTGAGAAAATGTCGTGACCAATAATTCAATGGAAGGAGGTGTCATGTCTGTGAAGTGTTTAACCATAGAAAGGGAAACAATGCGGAATGAAACCTAAAATGGCATCACTCAGATCGCAACAATTGCTACTCCCATTATATATAAGGGAAAAAATTAATTTCCTACTTTTCTCCTCGATTCCTTTTGATGTGAGTCGGTCATTGTGTCTGTCTGGTACAACGTTATGAACATCCGTATTAACTTTTTGTCCTAGTTTCAATAACGTCATCCGACCAGAATCGGTAAATTGCTTCATCACTTGTTGAATGGGATACGGTTAAGGTTTCCAATGCCACACCATATTCAGAAGCGAAATTTTTGAGTCGTTGGGTTCGATTTCCATAAAACCTTGGAATGCTGTTCATAATTATAGTCTGTATTCCTGGAAATTGTCCGAATGCGAGATAACTAGGCTATGGCGTTTCTTCTTCTACTGCTGCTGATGCAGATGTTGCTGTCGTTCCTTTTTGATGGGGACAGATAGATAATGTCATTATCACATACTCAGCAAAAATGTAAAGTCATTAATAAACCTTTTGTGAGAGGAAAACTGACACAAGTGTAGGCGTTACAAAAAGAGATTACTAATCCTTTGTCGATATTAGTGAAGAAACTGTGGACAACAATAGCTTATTCATTGCGAACCTCATTATAGAAGAAACAGTTCTGCTAACACGTGTGTACATTTTTTTATCGATTCGACGATGACTATAGTGTTTTAAGAAACAGTATATTTAGTATCTTTCGTATATTGTTTTCAGAAAAACAATGGCTCACGGATTTACGATATTTGGTAAAATAACTAGACAGTACAGGCGGCACAATACCGTTGGAACACAGCACAGCTTTCTGTAAATCTTTTATCTCCATCAGATGAGGAAGAAAGCGACACAATCTCCCATTTCCTAGACGGCGTGACGGATCTGTGTGAGCAAGCCTTAAGAAATTTTGACTGTTCGGACATGAAGGTGTTTCGATTTGTAAGAAAGTTAATGTGAAAGATGAGACAATCGGAATTAGCTTAAACGGAAAGAAGAGCTTTCTGCAGATGTGATTTTGAATGTTTGGGAGAAGGTTACGCAATTCAATTCGCGTTCTAACGCTTTGGACACACTAGAACTTGAAGTTCATACTGTAAAGTTGCCGGCAGGATTCGGAAGCATAAAGACCCGAGGTAGACCGCTAGCCATTCTAGCCCACTTGAAGAAGAGTATTGTGCTGGTAAAGCATGAAACTAGCCCATGCATTAATCATTGAGATCGATAAAATAACGGATGATCCAAATTATATGTTATATCACCAAGGAAGGAAATTAGGACATTGGTCCGTCAATTACTTGAAACGAGTATTTGTAGAGGTAATTTTGTTTATGTCATATTAAATACCAATGTGTTCTTGTTCTTGTCCTATCTGTACGCCTTCTGTAATTATTCCCTCTTAATTATAACAAAGGTTAAGTTTCTTGTTTGCACGTTGTGTAGATTTGAACATTGCTCTAAAAGGCACATTGAACAATGTCTATGTGTGCCCCTTTATATATCCATAATCCTAATTTTTATTTTGGAAGAAACTGATGATATCTTATAACTACTTTAGGACAAAATATTGGTTAGCACATATTTAAATAAGAGAAATAATCATAATATGCAAGAAGCGAATATACAAATAGCCGTCATAACTGCACAGGAAATGAGGCTGTCCGTAAAAGTTGCAGCTTCCAGATACGGAATGACCCATAAAACATTGCACTACAGAATTTAAAAGATCAACAATTTTGACGAGTGCAATTGGTCCAATGTGTCTACTTAACGTTACACAAGTTGGAAATTTTTCAATATAAACCAGGAGTTGATGTGAGTGGGTTAGGTAATTAAATGATCCAAACTGAATTACGTAATGACATATCAACAATTCCGTAAGCTGGCGTACGGTTGTGGCAGAAGACTGCGGAATAAATTTCCCAGTAGCTGGATTGATAACAAGATTTCAGGGATTGACTGGTTACTGAGTTTTATGGAAAGACACAAGTGCCTTAGGCTTCGCAAACCCGAAAATACAAATCCGTCCAGGACCACCGCTTTCAATAGATCAAACGAAATATAATTCTTCCACAATTATGAGCATGCACTTAAATCTTGGAATGTTATTGCTGTCAGGGTGTATAACAATGAGGAAACTGTAGTGTCTAGAGACCTACCGTCTGCTAATCTTGTTGCTTAGATTGGGAGAAATTAGTTGGACAAGTTCCCTGTGGTGTACAAGGAATTATGTTGCTGAAAGTTTGAACATCATTTCTGCTTGCAGTATTGTACCAGCAGTGTTCATCTACAGAAGAACAATACTTCATGACTCACTCACGTTTGTTGCACAATCTGGAAGCTTGGAGTTTGTGAATAATCCTCAAAGCAGCTGGACCACAAGACTTCTATTGTTGATAGTCTTTGATCTTGCGAAGAAACATACCAGCAGCTCCAAAGAACAATGTATGATTCTACTAGTGGACAGTCATGAAAGTCATTGCACTCTTGATCCCATTCTCTATGCAAGAGAAAACTGAATCACATTAGTAACTTTTCTTCCCCGCTGCTCTCATCAATTACAGCCACAGTATGTAGGGGTGATGAGACCATTTAAAGGAAAATTGCGCGTGGCACAACATGCTGGATGACTGCAAATCCCGGTAAAGTGATATCAGTCCTTCACTTGGCATCATTGAAATATGCTGTAAATCAAGCTTCTTTTACTGCAAAGAATATATAGCAGCTTTTGCTAAGAATTGTATATGGCAATTGTAATGACTTGACTTCAGTGACGAGGATTTTGAGCCATTATCTGTTACGCCTATGGAAAAAGACTTCGTAGTTAGACCAACTTTTGTCTGTTACTCTCAAATTATTTCGACATGTCTACACTCGATTACTTTCTCGTATCAGCACATATGTAGTGACAGAATGACACGTGGTCACGTAGAAACCGCTGGCTGTTCGGTCTGAGCTGTAGAGCTGCAGTCGTGTCGTTCCTGGAATTGTGGATGTGTACTCCATTAAGTGCAATGATTTTCGCCGTTTATGTTTGTTGTGTGGTGATTAGGTACCGAGCTGCTCAATCGATTTGAGAAGTCCTAACAAGAGGGTTTGTTTTTAACTCTGTGTGATCTAAAAACACCAAAAACATTCACCCCAGCTTTCATTTTAGCTGCAGCACCACATAAAAAATGTAAGATAAATTTTACTTACAGGCCCTCCAATTGCAGTCGGCGTCTTCTTCAGGCCTTCTAAGGTGCGGTTGTTTCAGTAGTGTAGGTCTTTTCATAGGGCATGTTTCAAAATAAGCTTTGCGTTTCGAAGGCAAACATATTTCACGGGAATTCGTGACAGGTGCTATCCAGAGAAGGGAGAAGAGAGAGGAATGCCTTTTTCCGAGTAGTCTCGGTTTAGAACCAAGAACGGACTGCCTCAATCCCAGCCCCATAACTCAAGACGAAAAAGTCTTGGTAACGTTTCCACCAACTGGTCATGACTAATCACCTCACGATGCCCTTGTATGGGAAGAGGTGAAACAAGGTGAAAGGTGAATATTCGCTTGAAACTCTCCCATGAGCCGAAAGTTCCGGAAAAATCGGCTGAACGTAACAAAAAACGATACCAGTCAATGCCCGAAATAAATTCAGAATGGCGGAAATTTCTACGTGAAAATTGAATTCGTGGCTGTCTGAATACAAAGCAGCTGTCTCTGCCAATGGACTGTATGTATATGTGTTCTTACTTGACACCAAATCTGCCTGTAAGAAAGGAATATTTTCGATCCCTTCTTTTGATTTTCAAACTCTTTTTAAGATTGTCAGCAAAATAAAAATAATCGACTTTTAGCTTCATCTTGTTTGTCCATCTCTATGTCTGTCTGTTAGCATTCAACAACTTCTTTCGCAGGAGACGGATTTTCTTTCAAATTTACTTGCGAAATTTTCGAAATCTGTATAGAAAGTACAATTCGTATTAAAATATGACAACCGTAACTGTGATATTATCCATTTTTATATATATGTTTCACTGAGTCCTTTATGTTCCTTTAAAATTCCTGACAAATTTTGTACAGATACAGCGACGCACAGTTTTGAAACATGGACTGATTTTCCGAAACTTTATTTTATAAAGACTGGCTTTTGACAGTGTTTTATATCAACATAAGTTTTCTTCGCTACGTTTTCGTCCAAGTTTCATTTTGAAACGTCTGGGTTTTCAGAATATATCATCCAGTTGAACAGACAGAATTTGGTAGTAGATTTGGTCAAATTCACTTAAATTTCCTACATCATTCTTCCATTTTGTATCCTAACATTTGTACCCTTATATTGTTGTGCAGTGGTATAAGATTTTGTAAGATGCGTCAAGAATATTCTGCAAGCATTAACATTAAATTGTGACAAAAATAGCAGTTACTTTACATTTAAGCCTATGTAAATTTATGATAATATATAACTCAGTTATTTTTAAAATAAGGACTTCTTGATTATTTTGAAGAGCAGTTCCAAACATATATATATAAATATTTGAAACATGATATCTATATATCATATTCAGATTTTTTTGAAACATGGACATGTCATGAGATAATGTGGAAAATTTTGTAGTTCGAGACATGAGAGAGACTACATTATACACCTAATGTGTCTCATGGTTTTATCGTGCTGAATAACTAAATCTACACAAACAAACACACACACACACACACACACTCACACACTCACAGAGAGAAAAATTACTGTTTAATCACTGCTTTACACAGGAATAATCAGTCGAACGCACCTCAGTGTTACAGTATTCGTGCATTATGTTTCGTTTTGACATTTGTCGATTATTTGTTCGTGGTGGAACTATGTTCTGAATATTAGGTAATTTTAACAGGTGAATGAGTTTTGTAATTATGTGGCATGTTGAAGAATATTGTGACAGTCTTCAGTAAAACTGTTTAGCTGTATGACGTACTGTGAACAGTAATGTAACTTCTTGTTTCATTTACGTATTTGGCGCCAGAATTGATATTATATATTGCATTTGAAATTAGGCTAATTTGTACTGTGGCATGGAAATTCTCAGAAATATATTTATCCAGAATATAAAGACAGATACAATTTTAAATTGTCTAATTTCTTTTCAATTTATTCTAATCGTAATTTTTGTATTTC
>Ga0123354_10002169_pt1 | contig 25444 bp, 16 predicted proteins | sample TergutLab28metaG_2_FD_97872 | JGI IMG/M metagenome (GOLD analysis project Ga0123354, IMG submission 97872) | Labiotermes labralis P4 segment gut microbial communities from Petit-Saut dam, French Guiana - Lab288 P4 | ecosystem: Host-associated > Arthropoda: Insects > Digestive system > Gut ...
GTAGTTACAGTTTTGTGTACTCCTGATGATGGGTGTGGTTGACACCTGAAACATGTAGAGTGAACTTGCAGAATAATAAATAGACTGCTTTGTGTTGCATCTCGTTGGACAATTATTAATATAAATGAGCAATTTCACAAGTTTCAATAAATGACAGCCGCTTTCTTCGTTGTTTGCAGACAACAGGACAGACATGATGGCTTTCTTGGTTGCTATACCCTTTATGAGCGTAACAGATCATATTCATAAACGAAGGTGATACTGATATTAGAGGGTAGTGCCCGTGACCTCATTAGTACGGGTCTTGAACTGTGGTTCATGAGTACGGCGTTACAATAACGGTACTATATTGCAACTGTTAATTCGTGACGGTGTCTTCTGTTTCACTTAAAGTGTACAAATCACAGCTTCTGCCAAACATATTACAGTGATACCTCGGCTAATGAGTGACCCTGCTAACGAATTTTTCGGCTAACGAATATGGATTCGGCTAAAGAATGTTTTAGTGGATGCGCGCGCTAACATAAAGCAGCAAACATGAACGGTCGGGCCATTCCAGGAGCTTATCTGTTCCGTCTGTATGTGTTTCGGCTAACTAAGATTTCGGCTGACGAATGTAATTCCGAAACGAATTATCTTCGTTAGCCGAGGTATCACTGTAATTCGGTTGAGCTGGGAGATTAAAAATGCTAATTAGATTAGTACTGTGTCATGAAAAGTTACGGAGGAGAGAGGAGGAATTTGTACGGGCCTTTAACCTCGGCGTTCAAATGAAAGTACGTTGTCAGCTTTAGGCCACAGGCTCTTTGACCCTGGCTGCATACAGGATAAACGCGGTGGCGCAGTTGGATGAGACACTGCGGTACGAACCGGAAGATCGCGGGTTCGGTTCCCCATGGATTCGCTGGAATTTTTTTTATCGTCTTCATCAATCCGGCCAAACTATGGCCCTGGGTTTGCTCAGTCTCTAAGCAGAAATGATCACCATGAGAATGTTTCATGAAGGGTAAAGTCGACCGGTCCGGATAGTGTAGTCGGTACAGTGACTGGCTACGGGTAGGACGGTCCGGGGATCGAATCCCAGTGGGGGCGAGATTTTCCGCACCTGTCCTAACCGGCCCTGGGGCCCACCCAGCCTCCTGTACAGTGGCTACCGGGTCTTTCCCGGGGTAAAGAGCGGTCGGGACGTGACGCTGGCCCCTCACCCCCTTCTAGTGCCGTGGTTAAGAAAGAGTAGAGCTATACCTCTATTCCCCCTATGGGTCGCACAGTCTGTACAGATCCTCATTGCCTGTACAAGGGTGCATTTTACCCCTTATTTTTAAGTCGGCCGGTGTGTAAGTCTAAGAAACTTACCACCTTCATGTACAGACTGTCTGGAAAACTGACAGCCTCAACCTCTTGACACCGAGGTCTGTATAGGGATAGATTTACCTTTACAAGTAGAATAATTTATATCGTCCTGGATCAGTAAGGAGAGGGGTGAAAAGAGAAATGTGCCTGGTTGTACCGGTAATCGCAATTCGGGTCTCCAGTTACGCTCTCTAAATCATCACTATACTGACAGAGCTATCCCGCCTGCTATTTGTTTGGTAGTGCACAAGGTATTTCTTGGTTCTGAAATTTAATTTTCAACTCATGTTCTACCCCAACACCGGCAAGCTTTGGAAGTTACACACGGATGGCTGTTTGTCGATCCATGCGTGTTAGGTTTCAACAAACACTTAGCATTCAGCAGGCATATACGGAACAGTAATTCTATAGACACCTGCTGTTCATATGGAGAAGTTTGGTAAAACCCGCGAGCTAAGCGCTGACGGAGACATTGGACCGCGTAGTTGAATAAGAACAGCAGTTACATTTCTTTATTCAGGCATTAATACAATTCAAAGAAATGTTTGAAATGTAACCAATACAGTCTTTGATGTTTGTGTGACCTAGCATCATTGATATAATAATGTAAACAGCCGACTAGATGCAACAATAATAATTTTACTAACAATTTCAATCAGCTCAGTATCTTTCGGGCAATAATTTCGACCATTCTCAGGAGCATTAGACTTTGTTTACAGCTTGTGGTAAAAAGCACCGACGATGCTACCCGCTGGTGACTAGCTGGTCACCAGCAAGCAGCATCGTCGGTGCTTTTTACCACAAGATGTAAACACAGTCTAGTGCTCCTTAGGATGGGCGAAATTATCGCCCGAAACATGTTGAGCTGATTTAAATTGTTAATAGAATTATCATTGCTGCATCTAATAAGCTGTTTATATTAAAATATAGTCTGTTTTTTAGTATGTGATCGCCTCGTTAAACATTTTGGACGTATGAGAGATGCCAGTTTATCTGTAAATTTATTAACAAACACCATAAAATATGGGTGCAAGGGATATGTAAATTTATTTACTAAATTTACTTTACTGTACATGAACTTGTTTATATCTCTCAGAACGAACCGTCACTGAAGAATCATGAATCATTCAAAACCAGAAAACAGATTTAAAGTGGAAGAAATAGCTGAAGGCGGACACAGAACTTCTTCAATTATATATACTTACTTACTTACTTACTTACTTACTCCATGGTGCGGAGTCCTTCTTGAGAAACTAACTGGTTTGCAGCTAGTCAAGAAATTACCCGCATTTCACGGAACCCGAAGGTTCATTATCGTACTCACAAGCGTCCGCCAACTATCCCTATCCTGGGCCAGCCCAATTCAGTCCATATACCCACATCCCACCTGCTGTAGATCCATTCTAATATTATCCATCCATCTACGCCTAGGTCTTCCCAGTGGTCTCTTTCCCTCCGGTTTCCCCACCAAGACCCTATACACCCCCCTCTCCTCACCCATACGCGCCACATGACCAGCCCATCTCATTCTTCTCGATTTTATCACCCGCAAATTATTGGGTGAGGAATACAAATGATGTAGCTCCTCGTTATGCAATCTCCTCCATTCCCCCGTTACCTCTTCCCTCCTAGGTCCAAATATTCTCCTCAATACCATGTTCTCAAACACCCTCAGCTTCCTTTCCTCCCGCAATGTCAACAACCAAGTTTCACACCCATACAAAACAACAGGCAAAATTATAGTTTCAATTATGTATACACATACACATATAATATATTTGTAGGAGGAAAGCATAAAGCAGAAAGCAAATTATATTTTACCTATATCTTTAACAAAACCATAAAATTTCTGAATTTGTCAAATTCTTTTAGAGTGACTCAAAATTATATAAAATTTCAGAGTGTTTCTTACACGACAAAGCGTGACTTTCAGTAAGGAGTTTAGAAGAATCGTGTAATTAAATGCAGGGAACAGAACGTATTTTCTCAGAGAAAAAGTGATAGAACCGTTATTGGGCAAGAGAACAGACAGTCTGTTTATCTTAACTTGTGGCTTCACAACGGAACTGGTGAACTGAGCCCAGCGTTCAGAGTTATGACTATTATGACTACTGAAGTCTATTGTATAACAGAATGTGAAGCCGCACAAGCGTTTCGGAGACAATTGCATAATGAGGAGCTTCAAGAATTTTTAGACGGACGGAGTAAGTAATATGTAGGGGGGAGAAAATATATATATGCGTATAATATATACGTGTATATGTATATATGTATATAATATACATGTATATATGTGTGTGTTTTTATGTGTGTATATATATATATTTGGATTTTGTAGGAGAACCTGAATGAATAAGAACAAAGGGAGAGCTAGGTTTATATGAGAAGATAATATTAAAATTGTTCTTAAAACAGGTTATGGAGAATTAAAAGCGGTTCTTTTGAGTAAAAACACAATAATTTATGTTGTTATCTTCATTTAAGCTGACGAAATGTTTCGTCCTTTGCACTGGGTCATCTTCAGTTCATAAGATATATAACTGAGGAGACTACACAGTGTGAATCATAAAGTAGCTTGTATGTATCTACGGTATGTGTACACGTATAATTCACACTATTTTATTTATGATTTACGCTGTACAGTCTCCACATTTATATGTCGTATGATCTGAAGATGGCCCAAAGCAAAGGCCGGAACATATCGTCGGCTTAAATAAGGATAACAACATAAATTAGTTGTGTTTTTACTCAAAAGAACTCCTTTTAATTGTAAATTAAACACAATGGGGCTGATGCACCTAAAGTTTATGGACAAGTGAATGTAATTTCGTTTTTCCTTACGATGCTTGGCATATCTTGACTACATGAAGGACTTTAACTTCTGGAAATCTACGGCCCATGGAGTTAGTTAGTTAACTAGTTAGTTAGCTAGTTAGTTAGTTAGTTAGTTAGTCGGAGAAAACTACAGGCTACAGCAGTATATTCCCACCAGACCGCACGGCGTTATATTTTAGAAGACGCTGTTATTCAATTAGCGAAAAATTAAGTTTTTGTAACGTTTTGTCTGCAATGTGACTCTAAATCGTTTGCCACTAAATAACAAAGTAAAGGAATGCAATTATTATACCCGTACAATTGTGTAGTTCCGTACAGCAATGCCATGTACTGCAGGCGGATGCAGGTTCATTAAAATGGGCCAGTAATTCGTACTAAAATATCCATTCTTTAACCATCTGAAGCTTGAAATATGTCATGTGTTGTGAAAGGGGATTTCTGTGCAGTAACACTCACCGTATCCGTTACAAAATCAGGTATGTTAATGCCGTACAAAAAAAATAATTGTCATTCGTTCTGAGAAATGAACGAAACCCAAAATTATTTTTTAACCCAGAATGTACAGTTTGTTAGTATTAAATCGCCTGAAAAATTCAGAGACCACAGACAGCTGTGCTCTACATTGTACACAGCACGGATAAAGACAGTGGGTCCAAACTGCTGGATTCACTAAGCCACAAATTAGGGCGCTTTTAGTATTGCAGGATGTGTAATGAAGAATGGAAGGATGAATAGTGAGCTGGAAATGGTTAGGAAGGAAGTGACCGTGGCCGAAAGAAGGTAATATCGCCGGATATTTCTGGAAGGTCTGAGAATTTGTATAAAATATTGTTCGACAACCCGCCTGAGATTCGATCCATGTACCTCCCGATTATAAACCTGAGAATTGCCCCTCGTAACCAGCTGTTTAGTTTGTCGTTTATGTCATATCAGTTGACACTAAATTACGACCTTTAAAACAGTGTTTTCTTATCACACGTTTGTCTGGCTTCGTCTGTGTCAGTTGGCTGAATACGTATGAATTCAAAACTTTGATTCCTAAGACATTTCTTCCTCGTTTCGCTTTTTTAACAATAAGAATTGCAATAAATCCAAAAAAAATTATTCTGTTGTTTTCAACTATATGTTTCGGCCTCAAATGTCATCGTCAGGTTGAACACTATATATATATATATATATATTTGGGGACCGCGGTAGCACAGTGGTTAAGGTGCTGCGCTACGAATCGGAAGGTCGCTGGTTCGATTCCAATGGTGTCATTTGAATTTTTGATTGACATAATCCTTCCGATTGCACTATGGCCTTGGGGTCGACTCATCTTCTAACTGAAATGAGTACCAGCAGTATTTCCTGTGGGTAAAGGTGGCCGGTGCGTAAGGCTGACAACCATACCACCATTCTGGGCCATTGTCACGTAATCTGGGAACCTTAACTTCCTGGAACCATCTGGGCACCTCGGACTTGTAACCAGACTGATTTACCTTATACATATGGGAACCGAGGTAGCACAGCGGTTAAGGTGCTGTGCCACAAATCGGAAGGTCGCTGGTTCGATTCCAGCTGGTGTCATTAGAACATTTTATTGATATAATCCTTCCGATCGCACTATGGTCTTGGGGTCGACTAAGTCTCTAACAGAAAAGAATACCAGGAGTATTTTCTGGAGGTAAAAAGCGGCCGGTGCGTAAGGCTCACAACCTTACCACCATCCTGGGCCATTGTCATCTGAGAACCTTAACTTCCTGGAACCCTCTGGGCACCTCGGGCCTATAATTGGACTGTTTTACCTTTATATAAATATATGCATATTTATATACACACGCACACACACAGTTTGTATGGAACTGAGATCCCAAACCCCTCACAGTTTATTTGACTACAATAGAACTCACTGTGTTTGAACTGATTTATTGCAATTCTAAAATATTTATTGGTCTCTAGATACAAATTCAACATATCAGTCGTCATAAATTTCAAAATACAATATACTGTAGTTGCGCGGATGTTAGGTGGCCATATTCCGCCAAACTACATTGGAGAATGCCCGCTGAAAGTACTTTGCGGCCTTTGTTTAAGTAACACTCATTTGTTTGCATTGCATATTGACATACAGTAAGTGACTTCTGTCTTCACACTGTGTACTTAACACTTGGTGTCCGAGTAAACGTACCAGGTACAAAGGCCTCTGTTTGCTAGTGTATAAAATAAACAGAAATAAATCTCTTAACATTTCTTTGTCTCTCTTCCATACGGCTAAATTAACAACTGTTTTAATATTTCAGCCTATATAAGGTCGACTTAAGACGGTTTTGTGCTGTTGAATTCCTCGTACTGCAGACGATCCTTTTATATATAATTCTCAAGAAATATTTATAGATAAATTCATTATTACAAGTCACTGACCCCATAGAAACTTACTTCGATAAACTTCAGTCGATCAAAAAAATTCCTATCTTAAGTGGAGGCATAGGAATTGTTCTGAAGAGACATGTCATGGCTCACTCGGTTGGTTGCAGGGCTCTTTCCGCGGAGAAATCGGGTTCAATGCCAGCAGTGTTCGTGTTGGAATTTTGATGGACATTGCGGCACCGAGCCTGGTGTTTCTCGGCATGTTTCAGTTTTATTCGGCCAGCATAATTCCATCACTGCTCTATACCCTTCCTTTCATCGAACACCGACGTTATATAATTTTTGTCATTGCCAATGTCATTAAACAACCTACTTGAGGAGTTATTGCCGTGTTAAAAGAACCCGATACTGGGCCACATTCTCAGCCAGCATAATCCACCCTTAAATCCTGTTGAAAGCAGTTAAATATAATCTAAAATTTGTTTGTCATGTAATTTTTCCTTTCTTTTAATAAAATAGTTTATATGTTCTTTCTTGCTACATGTTTGGTGTATTCCATCCATCTTGATTTCATCACAACTAAAGGGCACTTAAGAAGTTCAATTACACTACTCAATTACCTCGACTATGTAAATCAGATTATAAAATACAATATATTAAAATCAGCACTTAACTTTGCCATATTTTGTGTTAAACACACCGTTCAGCCAGAATGGAAGATAGTAGAAAATTACTTAATATCTAACTGGCTTTTAGGGTTGCAAATATGTAGGAGTGTTGCATTCCCTCTGGTGATACACGTTAAAGTTTTGTTTAATGACATCACCAGTTTGACGTTCAGGTGACCGTGCATCGAGATAAATTCTTACAATAAAACCAACTAGATGCACTAAATTCTCAAATTTATTTTTGGAATAAAGCTCTACATGTTTGGGACAGTTCCTCTGTCCATCATCAGGAGTTTTTCACTGTATACACAACAATACTATATGTCAACAATACCTGTATGCTGTGTGTACAGTGAAGAACTCATGATGATTGAGAGAGGAACTGTTTGAAACATGTAGACTTTTACTCCAAAAATAAAATTTGAGAGGTTGTTGCATCTGGTTGGATTTTTGTAAGAATCAGAAGACATTACCAGTATACAATAGTAGCAACTATTACAGTGCATTAGCATTTGAGTTTTGGAGTGTAAGAAAGAGTCTCGATTTACCAGAGTGGAAAGATGGCAGCAAAGCGCATTTTCCTTGTCTACAATCATTGCAAACCTGGTAATATTTCTTGTAATCCGCCAAAACTTTGTTGCCGTGTTTAAACAAAAAAGTACAAAATATTCTCTGTGTGTGTTTGTAGCCTTCCTTATCCAGCCGCAAAGGACATGCGCTGTGTTATATTGTCATCTGTGGCCTGTCCGAATGTACAGTGTTTTTTCAAAATTATCTAATAAATTGCACGATTTTCGGAAAAGCGTTTTTGAATATAAAATGTCTATTTGAATTCCTCTGCAAATTTGTCTGAAAAGCTTCTAATTCCAAGAAGAATTCAGCAATATATGATCAAAAATGTACATTAGTCTTCATGTAAAGTTTCCATTATTCTTGTCAGATATTAAGGGAAACTGAATTTTCTCGACATATTTTCGAAAAACACAAAAATATAAAATGTTATGAAAATTTTTTAACTGAGAACGGACGGACGGACGGACGGATGGACAGACAGAAAAAAAGAACCTTTTATTTGCTTTTCGCAGTTTTGCGAAAGCGCCTAAAACATATTTGTGTTATTTTCAGGTGAGATATCCCCACTTTGTTCAATACTCAATAGAATATGCATAGTTGTACAGTCTGACATAACTTTTTATTAAGTAATCACAATGATAAATTATTTTAACAACAACCTGTTTCGGCTTCTCTTATAGAGCCATCTTCAAGCTGAGCCCTAAAAAGTGTTATACAAAATTAGCAATTTTTGACGTTTTGCTGACCGTGCATCTCAGTATATTTATCTCAGTAATTAAACAACTTGATGCACAAAATTTTTGTTTTACAATAAGTTTATTTCATGCCTCTACATGTTTCGAGCATATGTGCTCTAAACATGTAGAGGCATGAAATAAACTTATTGTAAAACACAAATTTTATGCATCAAGTTGGTTGATTACTGAGATAATTTAAAATTTAGCAATGTTTACAGAGTACAATATCTCATATTACATGCTATTAATAAATATATTATGAATTAAAAATAATTGTAAACCAAGAATTAAATTATTTATATTACATTTGAATTTACATTTATTTTTAATCCATTATTTATATATATATATATATACATATATATTAATAACATGTAATACGAGATCTCGTACTTTATAAAGAATTGCTAACTGTATACAACACTCTTTAGGTCTCAGGCTGAAGATGGCTCTATAAGAGGAGCTGAAACATGTTGCCGTCATAAATTATTTAATTAAATTTTAATTGTAATTACTCTGTAAAAAGTTGTGTTAGACTGTACAATTATATACATTCTACAGTTGTGTTAGGTGGCCAAACTACAAATTAATCTGAAGTTCAAAGCAACGGGATATGAAGCATTAAATTCCTACGAGGAGTCTGTAGCATCTGTCAGCCGAATGAAATGGCGTCACGCCTTAGAACACTGTAATCGCAGGTTTTTCTATTTCCCAGTCAGTTCCATGGGTAGACATATCGGCCGGATGTTTAATTATCCGCATTCAAGAAATGATTTATTTTTCAATAACTCATTGATTAACGCACGAATAATTCAATCAATCATTCAATCAATAATTGATTCAATCAATAATTCAATCGATTCAACTGATTCAATTTATTCGATTCGATTGATTCAATCAATAATTCAATCGATTCAATAAATAATTGATTAACGCACGAATAATTCAATCAATACAACATAATTGCTTAATAATTTGTTTAGGAATTATTACTCAGTCAAGTAACTTATCAGAAAGATTTGCTGTGACTTTCATTTCGTACTGAATTGAACTGAGAGCAAAACTCGTTCTTCCAGTCTGTCGCATTTTAATGAGCTGGTTCTTAGTGTATTAGTCATAAGAGTAATCTCCACGGTTTCGGAAAGAATACAAGGCCGAAAATTAAGATAAACACGATGAACTTGTTAAAGCAACAGCCATAGTATCTGCCGCCACATTCCTGAGTTGCTTACTCCTGTTCATTTTATCTCAGGATCGGCGACCTGACAACTGTGCATTGCTAGGCGTGTCCAGTTGAAAGACGCGACGAGCTTTCACGAAATATGTACTAGAAATCAAATTAACTGGTGAAAAATGTTTTAGAAAAAGAGGATCGCGGATTTATTTCTGTGTACGTTACGATTATAGTGTAAGTAAAGTAAATGCAGATAATTTTTTATTTTGTTGACCGTGCATTTGTGTATAATCTTTTTCAAATGAAGCCAACTAGGTGCACATTACTTCTTAGTATATTTATTTCAAATTCTCTACATGTTTCAGGCATCTATGTGCCCATCATGGGGAGAAATTATTGTATCTGTGCGACACTCGTATTTTTCACACTGTATGGGTGTCTAACTGGTCTGCTGGTTGGGATGAGTCTCATCCCAACCAGCAGATCAGACAGCCACCCATACAGAGTGAAAAATACGAGTGTCGCACAGATACAATAATTTCTCACCGTGATGGGCACATAGATGCCTGAAACATGTAGAGAATTTGAAATAAATATACTAAGAAGTAATGTGCACATAGTTGGCTTCATTTGAAAAAGACAATGCAGATAATTTGTTTGGAAAAAAAAACTGCTGAAATTATGAAGGCCGTTGCAGTGTAAAATAACATGTAAACTTATGTGCCAGTATGCCAATTGGGATTATTGCTGTGATGATGGAAGCAAACTAAATCTCCGAAAAGTTTGTTTTTAGTAAAACCCAAGACTGTACTTCCTTTATTACCTGCTTAAATTTAAATGTTACTTAGCGAATTCTTTGAGAGATTGTCTGAGGTATATCGGTTGAATTCAGCTAACACTATATTTTGTACAAAGAAAGGATTTTCCAGCGGCTTATCTCTGGAACATGGCGGTACGTATTTTTCCAATTAGTTTACATTCACCATTCACAAACATCGGTCCAGTGTTATTCCCCATTGCGTAAATTCCACACATAAGAGAGCAAATTAATTTCTCAAATATAATATTACGTTCTATACTGATAGGTCTGTTGGTTTTCTTGCAATAGGTACAATACCTAAAATCCTACTTCTTCAAGAATTGTTGTAATATTAACCTAAACTCTTTCTTTTTCTTGTGACGCTTCGGCCCAACGCGGGCCATGGCATCCTCATTCTTGAGGTTTCTAGATCACAAACAACGACACATCACATTCGTAAGGACTTCTCTGGACACGTGATCAGCGCGTCGCAGAGATCTCTACCTGACAACACACAACACTCACAACAGACAGACATCCATGCCCCCGGTGGGATTCGAACACATATTCTCAGCAAGCGATCCACCGTAGACCTACGCCTTAGACTGTAAGGCTACTGGGACCGGTATTACCCTACACATACTTCTAGAAATTTTCAATTATTTCATCGATAAAGATTCGCTGAATAAAATTTTGTGAGCCTTGCCCAGTTCACATATAATATTTACACCACCTTCAAACCCATCCTCCTTTAATTTCACCGCCCTGATAAATTACTTGAAGAATTTAAATCATGAAATACCTTTCAATGCGATTACTCTTTCTTCCATTTTCTTTCTCACTTACAGATCTAAGCATTCTCTTCACCAATTTCTTCAAACTTCACTTCAAATCTGTTCAAGTCTGCTTCCAACGAACTATAAATCTTGAAACCGAGAATTTCAGAGTCTGGTTTATTTTTGTTGGTATAACTAGGATATGATGAAACCTGCAATTAGGTATGTATATATATATATATATATCTCCGGCTGCATGTGGTACGTAGTTATAAACTGTTAGCGTGACAGGTTGATGAAACGGTGTGTAATCTTGGCGGCAGATGTTGTAACTATCATTATCCGGCTGCTGGCTGAGAAAATAACGTTTAGATAAATAACGACGCGAACTGATTTATTTCAATTTGGTTTTTACTGATACACTGAAAGGTATCTGTGCTTCTTAATTATTATTGTAATATAAGGAACGCTATATGAAGTAAACGGGTCCAGACGTATTCAGCTCAGAACTTGGATAGTTAAGTCAATTTAGTGACTAAGCTATGGACACAAGAGCGAGGAATTATTTTTGGATTTCCGATAGGCAAAGGAATTTTTTTCTGAAAATCTTGCAGACTGGTTCAGGAGCCCAACAATCCTCCTTTTCGGTGAGTACTATGAGTTCTTCCCCAGAAATAGGCAGGATGGCGTATAGGGCTGATCACTTAGCTCCATCCAATGTTGAAGGTTAGGAACAACAGCACCTATATCGTCACCGCCCCCGTATGCCTTCATGGATTGCACCAGGGCAGATTTGCCGTTGCGTATTTAGCTGATATCCTGTGTTAACGTAGAAGTTGGGTTGTGTAAAAAAAGTAAATCAGTACCATTACAGGCCCAAGGTCCCCAGAGGGTTCCAGGAAGTTAAGGTTCCAAGATTTCGTGACAATGGTTCAGAATGGTGGTAAGGTTGTCAGCCTTACACATCGGCTGCTTTTACCCCCAGTAAATACTTCTGTTATTCATTTCTGTTAGAGGCTGAGTCGAACCCACGGCTATAGTGCGATCGGAAGGATTTTATGTCAATGAAAAATTCCAATAACACCATATAGAAATCGAACCAGCTACCTTCCGATTAGCAGCACAGCACCTTAATCACTGTGCTACCGCGGTCCCCTAGTTAGGTTATGTAGGCCTGCTTTTTAAGTCTAGGATTTCATCTATCGGTTTTAGCATTTCCCAGTTTAAAGAAAAGCAAATTATAAGTTATGGGTTTTCTTCCTGTGATTAGAGACATGTTTAGAGTTTCCTAGGATGTTATGTGGTGACGTCTAGCAGACAGGTTCTAGCAATGTACTTCGGGCCACAACCCAACAGCTGTAACCTAATTTAGGTCCACAGTGTAGACTTCTTGCTACAACAAATAACAATTGTAAATCCTTGTGGCAACACTGTAGCACCTCTCCTGTCATACAATAATTGTGTAGTACTGATAGCCAAGCAGGTTTGTGGCGTTGTATATAATGAATGATTATAGTGTTACGCCATCCCAAAGTTTCCCTTTTGAACGCTCGTGTGACCCTGCTCTCTCACACGTCTGTAAGATGTGCATACGAAACAAGAAACGATGCCAGGCGATCAGCCTGCTCTCACTTTCTATTGTCATATCGTTGGCAAGGGAAGGAAAGATGTTGTCAGCTTTAACAGCGCTGACGCTAATCGGTTCTCCAAGTTTCCGTATCCACAGAAGTGCTAAATCCCTCTCTTTCAGTTCTATATCTGGGAGTTCAGGTCATATATCTGGGTTTGAAGCTCGCTAGAGGAATAAATCCTCGGAAATAGTATATTTATGTGCGTGGGCGTAAATGTGTTACTGAAAGGAAAGTAGACACATTCAGTATAAAAAGGTAAAGGTAAAGGTAAAGCAATCCCATTACAGGCCTGGACAGGTCCTGATGGTTCCAGGAGGATGAGGCTCCCAGATTTGAATACAATCGGCACATGAATGTGGTAAGGTTGTCAGCCTTACGCACCGGCCGCCTTTACCCCCAGTAAATACTCCTGGTACTCATTTCTGTTAGAGGCTGACTCGACCCCAGACCATAGTGCGATCGGAGGGATTTTATGTCAATGAACATTCCACTGACATAATCTGGGATCGAACCAACGACCTACCGATTTGTAGCACAGCACCTTAACCACAGTGCCACAGCGATCTCCAAATAACCCATTATACTGGTCTTAATCTAATGAGAGGTGAATTTTCGTGACGTATTTTCGACAAATCCTCATATATCAAACTTCATGAAAATCCGTCCAGTGGAAGCCGACTTGTTCCCATGCGAACAGAAGGACGGATAGAGGGATAGAGATACATGACGATGCCAAAAGGCGCTTTTCGAAATTTTGCGAACGCGCCAAAAATTATTGTTAGAGACGTCTTCAACTCTTACCATACAAACACATTGCGAGACCCTTTGTCACGGCGAAGCGGAGTTTGAAAACCATTGTTCTGTAGCCACGTACATCTGATTGGATTAGTGCAGAGAGCTGATTGATTCATATTTTAACACAGTGAGAATAAGAAGAATAAAAAACCCGGTTTTGAACTTGGCTTTTTGGATGAGATGCTGTATACCGAGAGGTAAGCATTTAATAATCAATGTTTATCATCACTTATTGATAGATAATTGTAAATAATGTGGAGCGTAACAGAATCCTCATGTATTCTTGGTGATACTACTGTTCAGCTTCCATGCCTCGTAACATTTCATGCTAGGCAAGATTTTCATCTGTGTCGTGTTCCCCAGAGTTAGCTGCAACAGCTTACATATAGCGGATGAAGGTCGGCCGCATAGCTATGCCGTTGATAGCGCCCCATCTTCAGACAAGTGAAAGTTGTTAAGTGTTCGACCGATTATGTTAAGTTCGTTAAAGGAGGCTGGCCAGACTAGATATTGCGTCACAACTTACAGTGACGCATAGTCTGTTCCACAGACGCTTTCTGTACGGATACAGGTAGTTAAATAATGAAATTATACTTTTAATTCAATATATTTACATATCTTATTAACGCATCGACATATTTAGACAAACACGAGAGAAATATACAGGGTGATCTCTTTTTAATGGATCGACAATTTGAACTCGCAGATTATTTCCAGATATTTATTGTTTACTGCAGTGTGATAGAACTTATTCTGTAATATTATAACCAGTTCAGTTCTTGATAGTGATGTTTTATCTCCTGTCATAAACACTATATCCTCCTCCTTCTTCTTCTTTTACGTATCAGACCCTTTGACGTCTTCTAATTCATAATTTACGTCCGAAGCTATGAACACTTTATTAATTTAGAGGGACTCGACTCCTTGGGTATTTTTCACAACACCTTTAATTACGTGGTGCCAGATGCGGATATAAGTGACGTACGTAGGCTTACGTCCTTATTACGATTTGAATTTAAATTCGCAACCTGAATTGGTTTGTGCTTGTTGTTTGTTTGTGCCTGTGAGCGCGTGCGAGTACACACAACTGACATCTGGAGGCTAAATGGGCTGTTTCTTATGTGTTAAGCACACACTTGGTGAGGTGCCCAAACGACGTAAACTTATAAAGTGTCCAAAATATTGTTATGTGAATAAATATAAAAAATTAAGATAATTACAGGATCGCTTTAATTATTTAGACGAGGCATAACAAATGGGCTGCTCTTGGCAGCGTATGGCTCATTTGATTTTTTATGGCGTATAGATCTTTTCAAAACACACTATGAATATGGCACAACATTTACAGTTTATAAGTAGAAACTTTCTTAGGTTGGATAAAGTCTTTATGTCGGTATCAAACGTAAAGCAGAACTCATTTTACTATTTTATATTTTAAGTCGCTAAAATATTGTTCTTTATTTTCAAACATGCGCGATATTTTTCAGCACATATCTGTGTCAAGAATTATTTTCACTCTTCAAACCAAATAAGGGCTCTGTAATATGAAGCTTAACAAATTCAAGTGTGATATCAATAATTAAATTGGCGACACACAAATTTGAAGTCTGATATTAATATGTTGTATTTAATTAAAACAATAAATAATTAATATACTACAAATGGAGGTTAGTAAACTGTAATTAAATTATTTTAATATTTACAATTTTGAGCATTAAATAATTGGCTTTTATCAGCTAATGAGTGTCTTCAGTTTAATCTTCATTCTCATAAAACATTTTCACAAAAAAAAAATGGGGCTTGCGGCCTATTCTTTTTCAACTTTTTTATTTTCTTTCAAAGTTTTACATAATAATTATTCTATCGTGTTATACACTTTACGTTAAATTACACATCATTACAAAATTTGTACGTCACATGCTATATAGCAAATTATATTTAAGTTATAACAAACAATTTTCGATATATATATACATTACGCAACTTTATTTCATCTTGTACTTCTTGCAATATCTTAGAAAGGCTTCCTACCTTCATGGTTTAAATGAAGGAATAGTTCTATATATAACTCTATGTTTCCTTTTCTCGTTTGTTTCTGAGGTTTTGAATGCTTATTGTGCCTATGGCGCTCAAAGAATGTCAATATGCAAGTTTATCCACTCGGTTTGGAAAGACTTGATTCTATAACCGTTATTCAATTTTTTTCTTTTATTTGCAAACTTTTGCAGAATGGCTTCTGCAGTTTTGTGTCACAGAGATAGAATATTTCCTTAAAACACGGTACTCAGTTCTCATTTCACTATAACAGTAAGACATTTATTTACATTTCTTTGAAATCTTACTATTGTTTGCGAGCTGAATACAAGAGAACGTTGTGACACATAGCCTATTACATTCCGGCTGAAAATATAGATATTTCAAACTATTACGTTTTTCTTTCTCAGAGACAAATAATATTGAATTTACATTATGACTCAACGACCCTAATACGTGTTACGATCAATCTCTCTAAAAGACGTTGTTCATCATGCTGTTTTTTTTTAAATTTAGATGCCGGACTGCTGGCTATAAGTCAGTATTCGAAAAGTCCTGCTACCGGTCATCTCGACACAGGTTTTTCTTGGTTTCCCTGTGTCCATAAGCAAATGCTGAGTTGGTTCCCAAGATTCCAAGTTGCCAATACATGCTTCTCATGTAGCCCACCCGACTTAAATTTAGTAGTACCCAATTTCATATTTTGTATGCTTGTAAAATAACCACTGCCACCGGATGACAACCAAATTGTAGTTAATAAATATTATTATTATTACTATTAAACCACATTCTTTAACATTTAAAACCCCTGAAGTTAGATCAAAGGGGATATATGTGCGTTTTTATAAGATCCGACGAATAAATAGCGATTATTTAGAGAAAATCAACCGGCTGGTCTTCGTAAAGGATAGGCAGTTTATATCCTGTATTGTAGGGGGTGAGTTTTTAAATATTATGAAGCTAATCTTCATGCCTCATACGGTCCACGATATTGTTTAAGTGGTACACAGATGGCCGTCACCGGACACCGAAATAGCGTACTTACGTAACACAGAATGATGTGGGGCGTCTTCATTTTCATTGCCAGCAACTTGCTGTGTCTTGATTATGCAGTCACCGCAGTAACCTCGTCATAGTTCCCGCTCAACTGCTGGACCACTAACCGCCGCAGCCTCTCTGAAGACGATAGAAGAAGAGGAGGAGGAAGAAGAGGACGGAGTTCGATACTATAGCAAGTCAGTTGAACACTGCAACATCTTCCATGCCCTCGTCGACTTCTTATAAAAGGAGGCCGTGTGTCGGGATTGGCCACCATCTCCTACTCCTCTTCTGTATCGACCTCTGATGCCTCTTCTTTCTCTCTCTTGTGGTGCCTGCTGGGTCGTCTCTTCACTGTCAGTGCCAACTTGTCCATGGAGGGGAGGACTTCAGATTTTGCACCTATGAGTACAGAAAATCAAGTACAAGTTCAAAACGCGTAGTCTTCTCATGTTTCATCTTTCCTTTGTCAATAAAGACAGAAAAAATCCGTTGTTAGGATGGCCAGTTGAGAGATTTAACAGTCGTATATGGCACTATTGTGTAACTCGACCATATTGCCCTTTTACAGGGTAAGAAGCGGTGGAGGTTTTTTCTTGGAATCCTGAACGGTACTTTGCTGATTTTAGAGAACGCACGTGTCAAAAATAAAGTAATAACGCATGAATATAAAAGTAATAGGCAACTGGCCTATTATCTAGATAAGCTGTTACTTCACTTTTCTGTGAGTTATGTTCAAATAAAGATTTGTAGATAGGCCTTTTGTAAACGAGTTTTATACCGGCTTTTACGTCAGTTTTACTACGCAGACTTTACCTTAAAAGAGATCATGATTTATTCATTTCAATTTCATCCAATTTCAGGAATAATGAAAGTTTTTCTCATGTAAGATGTCTGTTTAAAAGAGAATCTTTAAATAATTAAACCTAAAAAACGTCGTCGAATAAGGAGTGCGCGAGAAAACGGCAGCGTGAATATATCGCTGAGCAAGGTTGGGCTAAGATGGATGTTCGAAACAAATAAATATTTATGACTCTAATCGCTATACTTTAAAAACTGTTGGAGGTTCTTCGTGATAAGACTGAAGTATAGGTAGAGCGAATCACAAGCACTTAGCTTTTTTCTAATCCGTTCTCCTTTCTTTTTCTCATTGTCTGTTGGTTATTTAAGTATTTGTAATTACTAACAAAAAATAATTTTTTATTCTTGCGTAGTCAGCGCCCATCATGATGAAGGCACCCCACGATCCAACACATACAACACTTTTGCCAATGACATGTTTTCAGCTGTAGGGGGCGGATGGTAACCGAACCTGAAGGAGTGACTTCAATGCGTGTAGAGTAGTGTACGTTCACTTCCCGAAAGAGTAGAAACTTTATCATTTTCTTAAATATGACATGTTTTCGCTTCACTGCATCGTATTTTAAAACCCCTTCCAAAAATACCAAACAGAGCACGGTAAACGTTCATGGTGACAGACGTAACAATGAATAGAACAAGTGTGATTTTTTAGTTTTTTGAGTGGCAGACACAACTTCATTTGTATCAGAGAAGATGGGAATTGAGGTTGTCACAGAATTGTTGCTGATTGTTTTCTTCCGGAATACGAGTAGATAGCGATGTTACTGGCGTTTCGATGGATTTTATTGCCTCCAACTTCAGGGTCAAGCATTCCCTAACTTAGCGAGTCTGAAATTAGAGGCACCTTATTTAGCGGCACGAAACTTGACTCCGCTGTGATACTTGCTGTTGCGTCCACAGGTAATAGACTCGTCGTAACAATAAATAAATTATGTTAACAAAAACTTTTAGTATTTGTTCGAAGATTCTGCTTCTTTCAGCTGGTAGACTGAGGGTAATGTAGAGCGTTATCTGGAGATTGCTGACGCCGTGGAACTTAATTATGAAGTTTGTGGAACTATCGCAGTGCCCATGTGTTCTTTGCACAGTGTAGTTTATAAACTCAGTAAAATTAAAGTGCTAAAATTGCCTTTTAATGCAATAATACTTACAGTATTTGGTGTGTAGCGGTTTCTACGGGTCGCTTTATGCAGACAAAATTAAATGCATTTACGAAATATTAAGGAATTGGACACAATTTTTAAAAAGCTAACATTTATACAGTTAAACTTCGGAAGGTTTGTGTCCTTATTCTCTCTATGGAGAACTGAGCTGTTCTGAACTATTACGCAACAAATAGCAGTAATTTATTACCGACGTTTAGGGACAGCGTAGAACACATCTTCAAATGTTCTTGAACTTTTCTTGAATTCTTGTTCCTTGACGATGGGAACCAATAGGTTGTCCCGAAACGTCCGTGAGGAATTACCACCACTCGCTGCGTAACAGCACAGAAAAGCGAAGAGTTTCATCTAATTTGCGGCTGGAACTTGATATCACTGATTTTGTCTACTGTTTTCAGTAAAAAATTATTACCACGGAGAACATCATTATCTTCGGTATTAATTAATTTTAACGCTTTCGTTGAGGACACCTGAAGAGCGAGACCTGTGGTAAGCACAGGAGAAAAAGCAATTTGACGCAAAATTTAAATCGCAAATCCTAAAGAGAAAATACAACCTGAAGTATCTAGAAATAGATGGCACGATATTATTCAAACTGACTTGAATGTCATGTTATCTTCTGGTGCAGACTGGATTCAGCTGGATCTTGGTAGGGTCAGATGTCGTGTGGTTGTAAACGTGGCAACGAAACGTCGTGTTTTCAAAGGGACGATGAATTTCCTGATTATCCTAATAACTGACAAATTTTCAAAACGGAATCTTACAGGCGGCCATACTGTTAAAATTGGGTAGTTATTTCACATATCTTCCACAATTACCTTGGTTTGATTTAAAGAAGCTTCTGTCAATGGTAACTGATTACCCTTGGCACAATTATTATTTCGTGGTTCGCTAATAAAGAAAGTAATTACGTTTCGGGGCTGCAAAACAGAAGATGGAACGAATCGAATCTCTTATTTACAGCCTTGTTAATGAACATAGTCCGTAGTCAATTAACACCATTAGTAACAAAACAGGTTTGTACTTATAATGTAATATTGTGGTGCCTCCACGTCACCATTGTTGAAAAGGAAAGGCAACAATACTTTCTCTGTATTGTTGCGTGTCACTGTAACCATTATGGTAATACTGTGTGTTGAACAACAATGCTCTAATGGCGAATTTATGTCGCCGGCAACAATGAAACTAACTTAGATCTTCATACAAAATATTATATTTCTACCAAATTTGTATTTTCTAGACAGTTCCCGAAATATCAGATTTCGCGGAGCCAATGGGCGCTTTTCGCCACTTATACGAACGCCCCTAAAATCAGAAAATTCATTACCGTATTCACAAGAGCCCTTCAGTTGAAATTATCTTGAGCCAATCAAATATAAACAAACAGACTCCATCAAATTCTTTAATTTATTGTAATATTATATTCCGTCTGCATTTAGTTCATCCGTTTGTTCCCTTCTCTTCCGATGTTGTGAGCAAAATGGTTTTGTATTTCTCTTTTATCCTATGCATGTTACGTTGCCGACCCATATCACTCTGCTTTATATTATTACAGTAATCGTAATGATGCCGGTCCCAGTGGCCGCGCGGTCTAAATCGTTGGTCTGCGGCCGCTCGTCTGCTGAGATTGTGGGTTCGAACCCCACCGGAGACATGGATGTTTTTCTGTTGTGAGTGTTGTATGTTGTTAGGTAGAGGTCTCTGTGACGGGCTGATCACTCGCCCAGAGGAATCCTGCCGACTGTGGTGCGTCGTTGTGTGTGATCTAGAAAACTCGTGAATGAGAAGCCCTGGCCCACTGGGGGCTGTTGCGCCAGAAAGAAAAATTAAAATCTTAATGTTACGTTATTCTGGTTTGTGATGCCGTGTCGCTTTGTAGATGAATATTAACCTTCTGCTGACAGCCCACGTGTCACAACGTAGATGATCATCTTGTTCATCACCATACAGATGACATCAAAATTCGTGCCAGTAATACAGGATGATGTTAAATGGTATTTACGCTCCAAAAATATAAGCGGTAACATAAATTTTAGGTAATGATAAACTGTATAGAACATAAATAAGTGGGTGCTTTTGTTGTGACTAACAACAGCATTTCTCTGTCAGCCCCACTGGTGACTACACTGGCCGAAACTGTAATTAGTCCAATCAAACATGGGATCTCCAGATATAACACACTGTATTTCTCTTTTCGGGGAGAGGAAATGTTAATTGGAATGACTACAGACGTCTCAAAATATCAACTAACTCAAAATTCACATTCGAGTGGCCTGCGAAACACCACTCAGGCTGTGGGCAGTATGATGAAGTTTTTCGAGGATGCATTATCACCAGTGAGGCTGACAGCGAAATCCGGTGACAGGCATAATATAAAAAATTCCGGATGCCATATCAATTATATCGTTCTGCAGAACTTAGTTTTCATTGTGCATTTTTTAAATTTAAAGTAGTTTATAACCTATGCGCAATATGACACTTTCACAGCGACTAAAGTCCCTCTTGTGGACAGTATGGGAGACGGGAGAGGTGCGTACACGAATTTGGTAGTGAAATCTGAGGGAAAGAGACCACTTGGAAGACCTAGGCGCAGGTGGACCCTCATGGTTTTGTTTTTGATAATACAGGGTTATACTTACTTACCTACTCCATGGTGCAGAGTCCCTCTTGAGAAGCTAACTGGTTTGCAGTTAGTCAAGAAATTCCCCACATTTTATGGAACCCGAAGGTTCATTACCGCACTCACAAGCGTTTCGCCATCCTGGGCCAGCCCAATCCAGTCCACATACCCACATCCCACCTCCTGGAGAGCCATCTAATTTCATCTCCCTTTATACACTGCGCGATGCCTCCCCTAGAACCCCCCCCCGGGAGATCCGAGTGTGGGTGTAGTTTACCTCCGTATTGTTCTGTCTCCATAGGAAGCATCCTGCATGTGAGTGTTTCTTAAAAGGGCTGTTTTACAGGGAGGTGTTGTTAACCCCTCGCCCAAACCCCACGCTGGAGGATCACCCCTTGTCGGCTGTCCACGACAGCTTATTCAGTTTATTCGCAGCTACCCTCCATATCGGAGGCCGTTCCTCTATCCGCAACCTGAGGACGCGCCATACGGTGGTGACAGGGACCCACTGCATGGACAGGGTTATAGTTTTAAGTATTATTACGTGGTTCAAACACACACCCAATATAGAGATACTATGTTCCAGCAAGGGTTTTGATGTTGAAATCTCCTCATCAATACGCCGTCACACGAATAGTATAGAATAATCTTAACTGAATCGAATAAAAAAAAAACCTGATGATGGCCAATTTCGGCAGAAACATGTAGTTTTTTATCTAAGAATATAACATCTAATTAGACATATATAGTTGTGTTTTGATCACTTACCCACTTATTAGCTAAAATAATACTGAAATGGATTTCCAAGAAGTAGAATGGGGCTTGAACTGGATCGAGCAGGCTCAGTTTATGGACATGTTTCGGGTTTTTGTGAATCCGGTAATGAAAGTTCGGTTTACATAAAATAAGGGGAATTTCATGACAGCTTTTCAAGAAGGACTCTACTCCATGGACTTATAGTCACTCTGTTATTTTTGGTGCTTAAAAAAGAGGACTTATTTAAGAGGACTTTAAAAATTTCCGCTGAAAGCACGCTCTTCACTGTCATACGTTTGGACACTTACTTACTTACTTACTTACTTACTCCATGGTGCAGAATCCTTCTTGAGAAGCTAACTGGTTTGCAGCTAGTCAAGAAATTCCACGTATTTCATGGAATCCGAAGGTTCATTACCGCACTCACAAGCATCCGCCACCTGTCTCTATCCTGGGCCAGCCTAATCCAGTCCATATACCCACATCCCACCTCCTTGAGATCCAGCCTAATATTATCCACCCATATACGCCTAGGTCTCCCCAGTGATCTCTTTCCCTCCCGTTTCCCCACCAAGAACCTATACACCTCTCTCTCCTCCCCCATATGCGCCACATGACCAGCCCATCTCATTCTTCTCGATTTTATCACCCACACAATATTGGGTGAGGAGTACAAATCATTTAGCTCCTCGTAATGCAATCTCCTCCATTCCCCCTTTACCTCGTCCCTCCTAAGTCCAAATATTCTCCTCAACACCATGTCCTCAAACACCCTCAGCTTCCTTTCCTCCCGCAATGTCAGCGACCAAGTTTCACGCCCATACAAAACAACCGGCAAAATTATAATTTTGTATATCTTAATGTTTAAATTTTTGGATAGCAACCGGGAAGACATGTTTGGCCACTACTGATTTTATTCTAAGGAGACTTTCCCAGTCTTAGTTTATTTTAGCTTCGCGTGCTTTCAAGATTTTTAATTTCCATCGTAGAGAAAAATTTAAACTATTCCACAGAGCTTCACTCCAGCATTCGAGGATGAACTTTCTCAGAGTCAACGCCTCCCTGAAGGACGAATCGAAGCGTGTGGGCAGTGAAAGAATGACCTGCATTTATTCTCAGTTGCTGCGGGGACGCTACAAAAAGTGAGGAAAAAAATGTACTGGACCTTCGGGAAGCAGAATGTCACTTCATATTGTGAGACAGTGGATAGAGATATGTAAAGTGCTTTGTGTCACCTGCTTGTGTATCAAAGCAACTGTTCGTCATTACGTTGTTAATTCTGTAAGGTTCAGTGGTTACTTTTATGAAACACCATATTTAAAACTAAAAAAAAAAAAATTTATGTTTTTACCAATCTCAGATAAAGTGTAGGTTTTTTTTATCTACGTATTATTAACTGATTGTTTTCATGCGTGCAGACGGTTGGATAGTGTGGGCGCTTTTTTGTGGAGGCCATGCAGGTTTGCGGACACAAATAAACCGCTACACATTATTACTCTATGCGAAGAACAGAACCCGTTACCTCCCGAATGTGGGTGAAATATTACAATGTAACTTATTCGTGTCATCAGAAAGTAATCAGTTTATCAGTTTGCCTCGTTTCCCCGCCTCGCCCAGGCTTAGCGCACGACGTGAAATGAATTTATATGGAAATAGACTACAGATTGGTGGCGATATAAATAAAATTTTTATTGTGAACAATCTATTTTGCTGTACAGATGGTGTCTTTTTCGTCTATGAACGATAAGCCCAGACCCAACGCTCCGCCTGTGGCTGTGCCTCCGTTGTGACTTTCGGCAAATGTGGGGGGCATTTCACAAATTATGACGGGCGCTAGACAAATGATCGCAGTGATTATTATTATTATTATTAACCGCAATTGAGTTGTCACTTGGTGGCAGTAGTCTTTACACTAGTACAAACAAAACAAATAAGAATAAATATACATAAACAAAACAACACAAAAAACACAGTACAAACAATGCAGGACACAGTAAATAAAAGTACACGTATTACCAAAACACCTACACATAACAAAACACACACATACACACACCCACACATTACAAAAGAAGTTGCAACAACCACAGTACAAGTTAAACAAAGTACAGGGTATACCCAAATGAAAGTCACAATACAATCAAATACACTCAGTATGTCACACTAATGTACATGGCACTTTTATCCCAAAGAACTTCACCGTAATTTACTTCACTTCACTTCACTTCACTTCCTTCAAAACAAAATCACTTTACATAAATCATGTCAGTTCACTCCACATCCCTACACTTCACATCACTTCACTTATTTACACTCAATCCCCACTTGAATCCCCTTGCTTGTAACTACATTCTTAACTCTCTTTCAAAATGTGTTTAGTTTATAGGGGAAAGACGCTAGTAAGCTTGCAGGCAATTGGTTCCAGCTTTTAATGGTCCTATTCACGAAGAAATATTTACCAACATCTGTTCTTTGTTCCCTAGCCCTAATTTTCCGATTATGATATTCCCTACTCAGATATCATGGTTTTAGAAATCTATCCCCTATCGCTTTCCAAGCCCATCTCCCGCTGTATGCCTTGAAAAGGGAGCATATTTGTGCTATCAGTCTACGCTGTGTCAAAGTTTCCCAACCCGACTCACATATATTATTTGCAAATTTAGCCGCTCTCTTTTGCACCCGATTTAAACATTAGAAAGCATAACTAAAATTAACTAGAACGTTGGGCCGGAGGTTATCGATCAAGCAGAAAAGAAACTTCCTGTATATATATATATGTATATATATAATGTGTGTATATATATATATATACATGGTTATTCTAAATGATTGTTGGGCTTTAACAACTTGTCATACACAATACACTTGAGATAGGAGTATATATATTTTTATTTAATAGGACAACACTCTAAGTTTTTGTTACATACCTTACAGCTGCTCTATATGTGCAACCTTTGTGATTCTACAAACATCAACACGATAATCGCATTTGTTCCAAGCTTGCAGCATGTCAGCGGGGAACTCGATTATCGTGTTGATATTTGTAGAATCACAAAGGGTGCACATTTAGACCACCTGTAAGGTATGTGACAAAAACTTGGAGTGTTGTTCTATTAAATAAAAAATACATATACCCCTAATTCAAAAGCATTGTGTATGACAAGTTGTTAAAACCCCCACAATCACTTCGAATAGCCCTGTACATACACGCACTCACCCACACACACACACACACACACACACACACACACTCACACACACACACACACACACACACCCACA
>Ga0123354_10002170_pt1 | contig 25443 bp, 45 predicted proteins | sample TergutLab28metaG_2_FD_97872 | JGI IMG/M metagenome (GOLD analysis project Ga0123354, IMG submission 97872) | Labiotermes labralis P4 segment gut microbial communities from Petit-Saut dam, French Guiana - Lab288 P4 | ecosystem: Host-associated > Arthropoda: Insects > Digestive system > Gut ...
CCCGGATGGTGGTGGACTTCCGTGGATGCCCCAAGACCATTCAGGTATGCTTTTCATAGGGGAAAAGAAAAAGGCTGGACGTTCTTGGAACTGTCCAGCCTTGAGTTTGGTGCCGTCGGCGAGCACCAGACGTCCAGTGTTCGTGCGGGCTGCGGCGGTTTTTTGGGCTTAATTTGGGACTTCGTTGTGTCGTTCCCACTCCAAAACGTCCCGCAGCAGCCACTTCCGGCCTGCCCGACGCGGCGGGAGTTTATCAGATCGCCTGATCCAGTTTTCTATTGTGCGCCGGTGGACGCCGTAGCGGGCCGCCATGCCATCGATGCCGATGCACTCGCCTGCCGTGCGCTGGGCGCGCTCGATGGCTTTGCTGACCTCATCGGACACGATTGCGCGCAGTTCGGCGGCGGTGGTCAGTACCATTAGTTGGTTCATTTCCCGCCCTTCCCTGCTCTGCCCTCGTGCAGCGCCATCTTTTTCAAAATCTCATCAATCCGCAGCGGGGCCAATTTCATAGGTCGTTTACCTGTTGTGCTGCCGTTTAGCGTCGGCTGAAGCAAGTGGATGTAAAGCGACTCCAAAACATCAAGGCTTTCGGCTAGACACGGTACGCAAGCAACGCTATCGAAGTCTTTGTCGGTATGCTTTGTGATTCTGGAAAAGACGTTTTTGCTTTGTCCAACATAGACGACCTGGCGGTTCTTCACCAAGAAATAAACGCCACAAAAGCCATCCCATTTCATTGCTCCATTGACAATTTGCTCGTGGCTCAGCAGCGTCTTGTTCGTCAAACTCTGTGCCGCAATGAATAGTTGCTCATGACCTTTTAGGCAGTCCAGCCTTTGTTCAAGCTGCACAATTTGAAGCTTCAAGTTGTCAACGCTAGACATGTCCTCAAGCAGAGCCGCCTCTCTTGCGGCTTTGTTCGCGCGACGAGTAGCAATGCCTTTTTGAACGCTCTGTCTCCGCTGCTCAGGCGTCGGGTTCCATCGGATCATTCTTCGTCTCCCGGTTCAGGCCATGGCTGGCGCTTGTCTCTTCGGTTTCTGCGGCGGCGGCTGCTCATTTCTTAACCTCACATTTGAGGGCCAATCCTTCTATGTTGGCTTCTCCGGTTCCTTGGCACAAGACCAGGATTTCCTTCTTGCACACAAAGAATCCGCCTTGCAGTAGCGCGTACGTGCCAGCGAAGATTGCGGTGAATATCAGTACAGAGGTGACAGTCACCTTAAGGCGGGAGGGGAAGAAGTTTCGGCGGATCATTCCCACCACCTATACCCTTCCCCGTCGCAATATGGGCACGGTAATGCGCCATCATTTGCATGATCGCCGCCAGTCCCTCCGCAGTATTGGCAAGTCCTGTCTGGCTCGCCTGACTCGTTGTCGGTGTCGTAGTCAATCACCCGCTTATCGGGTTCCACCGCTTTGAAGTATTCGTCTTGGTCGAAGGTCATGATGCGGTCTTTCTTGGTGGCGAGACACTCGGCCATGTCACGCACGCGCTCGGCAATGGTTGCTGCCGTTGTCATGCCTTCGTGTACGGCGGCGCTGGCGGTGTCCAGCAGTTTCTCTAAGTAAAACGACTCGTCTCCCGGTTCGACGTCGCGCAGCTTGGCTCGCGCTAGATACAGACGCTGTTCGACCGCTTCCAGGTGCTCGGCTAGGGTGCGGTGGGTCATGGCGTCACGCTCCACCCGCACTGCTCACATTTGAGGCAGTCGATCATCTTGGGCTTGCTGGGGTCGGGCGACATCGTGGCAACATCGCCGTCGCCGAAGTCGGAGGTGCCGGTTGCGAGGGTCACGATGGCTTTGCCGGGGCGCATGGGGGCGCCGCACTTGCGGCAGATGGTGCGCGGGTCAATCCTCGGCACGCGAGCGTTATCTGGGTAGTACCAGCGCCACTCGGTAATTTGGTTGAATATCGGATGCACCGGAACGCGGGCGCTCTTTGCGGCTTCTGCTGGGTTGTCGAAATCAAATGCAAGCATCGACCATCGCTTCCCATCCCACCAACTCCAACAATAAGACTCATTGGGTAAACTGGTAGACACATTCCACCAGCCTCTAAATGGCGGCGGACTTGGAATCCACTCAAGCGGGTCTGGCTTGGTCATAGTGTTTGCTCCTTCGGAGGCGCTGGGAGCGGCATCCAATGTGTTGGTATTGCATCGAAAACACCGCCCCAAAAATAGTCCTGCCTGTATCCGCCAGCGCGTAACACATTACGCTTCATGCGCCCCGTCACGACGTGCCCTATCCAGAACAACACCGACGTATTTTCCGGGCAGGTATCCATTGGCCGCCAATCTGTCTGAGCCGTGTCTGTCATACCGCTTCCTCCCCGGCCTTGGCCGCGCCGATGCCGTGAACGTCACGAACGTGAGCAGTCAAGCCGACAGGATTAACGCGCTTGCCGCATGTCGGGCAGTGCACCTTGGCGTGGCGGTTTGTCTGGCTTGCACAGTCGCTGCACTTGCGCGGGTAGCCTTCGCCAGGGCCGATGCCGCAGCCGCATTCCTCGCACAGGTCGCCGTTGAGGATGGCGTCAGTAATGTCACCCATGGTCAGCCTCCTCTCCTGTTCCGATGCCGTGTTGCTTCTCGGCCCAGCGGACGCCTTCAAAGAACAGTTCTCGCTCGATGTTCGTTGCGGTGTAGGCTTCGACTGCGCCTTTTATCTGCTCGTCAGTCAGCGGCTTGCGCTGCGGGGCGTCCGGCACGGGTAGCGCGGCGATCCCGCTAGCGGTGCCCATCATGTACTCTTTGTTGACGCAGGTCGGGGTCATCGCTTTGCTCCGGCAGAAATCCGCAGCGGCTTGCAGCCCGGCTTTGTAGCCATCGGTGTAATCGCTCATGGCTTCTCCTTTCCCGCCTCAACCCCGCTAAGGAGGCCGGTTTTCGGCGAATAAACCATGCTGGGCGCCCAGCCGCCGCGCGCTATTTCCAGCCACTGCTCATACGTGGCCGTGCGGCTCGCGAACGAGCTAGCGCCGTTGTCGGCCAGCCAACGGGCTAGTTCTTCCGGTGTCTTGAATGCCGGGCTGATCGGGGTTCCCTCTGACGTGTCCTCGTACATCATCAGGTGGGTGCGCTCGGAGTCCGGCCAATCGGGCCGGTAGTAGCGGGGGTCTGGTGGCCCGCCGTCCCAGTCCCAGAAATTCGCGCATTCCTCTGAGCCTTCCGGGCGTTCTCCACGTTCCCACGCTTCCCACGCCGCGTACCACTCGCGCATGGCTGGCGCAAATGGCCGGTCATACATTGGCTGGTAGCGCACCTCAATATCGCCGCGACGGTTTATGTGCTCAACCATCGGGTGCTGCCAGTTGGCTGGCACGCGCCTTACTTCACGTCCCATGTTCTTCTCCTTGTTCGGCGGCGATCTTGACGCGGTGTGCGTGCGCTTCATCGAAGTCGGCCAACTCAAACCTCGGATGAGCCTTGCCATCCGGGGTCACAACCTCCAGTTTGTGCGTCTTGAATAGGCCGCCCAGCGTCCAGTTGCACGGTTTGCCGTCGGGTTCCTCGCGTGGGCTTCCCGCGCCAGCGAACCGACCGATGCATGAAAAGCCAAGGTACTTCTCGACTGCATTGACGTCAGCACCTGCGCCAGCGGCAATCAATTCGCGCGCCGTCTGAAGCGTTCCGCACATTGGGCAACGGAAAACTATCAGGTCGCTGCTTGGCGCTTGCGCCTTGCAGGCAGCGATGAATTCATCAATGGTCAGGCGTTTCATGCTGCCTCCTTTGCGCGCCGATCAATTTCGGCGGCGATGGCGGCATCGTGCGCGCGCTTCGTTAGCCCGCGCCACTTGACCACTACCATCGGGCACGGCGTTCGGAATCCGACGCCGTCCCAGTACAGATTCCAGCTAATCAAATTGCGTTGCAAACTCGTGAGAAGCACCGCGCACTCATACTCTCCTTCCCGCGCGGCTTGACGCTGCACGGGAGCCATCTTGTGCGCCCTTTCATGCCGCCCCCTTTGCCGCCGCCCGATCCAGCCGATCGATCTCGGCGATAATCAGCGCTCCGGCTTTGACTAGATCATCACGAGGCTCTACCCGCTCCTGCCCGCGATCACCCCACGGCCAGAGCGCGTGGCAAAACCGCAGCGATACTCCCATCCGCTGAAGTCTTGAAATGTCTGTGCAATTTATGTCACTAATGACTGCGGTTGCAGCCGCCATCGCTGCGTGGCACGCTCCAGCTAGAGCGATGCTGGCGTCTGTGTGATCGTCGTCATGTTCCGCCGTGTACCCCTTTTTTACCTGCCGCTGGCGCTCGGCCAGCACGTCGCGGACGGCGGGGGACTGCGGTTTTAATTCCGCCGAATTCGGCGGAATTGGAGCTTGCGGCGCGGGAATAGAGAGCAGAAACACCGACCCCTCCTCCGGGTACTCATCACAGTGCGCGTAGACGCCTGGGCCGCTGTGCCCTGTAGCGCTGTATGACAACTGCCAGCCGTCAGTGATTGGCCCCTTGTCGTTTGCTGGCGCGGGCGGCGCGGCGTAGAGCGGTATTACGTGCCGATCCGTCATCCTCATCGCAACGTCATCAATATCGGCGCGGTCTATATAAGCCGCCTCGTTTGTGCCACCGTTTGATCGCACAAGCCACGCTACAGGCTTCGCTGGCGCGCTAGATGTTGCAGACGCAAACTCTTTACTTATATTATCTGCCTTGCCGTTATAATATCCAGCGAAGTAGGCTTCCCAGCGCTCATTTTCGCACTCATAGTAATAGGTACTACCACAGTGCAGTTCTTTTCTCGTCGGCTTCTGGTGTCCGGCCATGACAGACCAGTTTTCAAAGCCCAACATAACATTCTCAAGTTCTGGCCCCCTCTGCTCACCGCAATCATCAACGGCGGGTTTCGATTGTGCAGTCATGATAATTATCCTTTCACTAAATGAGCAAGCTCCTGCAGTAACCAAACTTTTGGCGCGAACCAGACCAGGGCCGCTGGGGCAGCCGAGGCAATGATAAACACTATAAAAACAATCAATACGCTTGTGCCAATAAGTAAAACTAAAATGCGCGAACAGCTAAAATCTCCGTACTTATTTACAGCTTTACTCAAGACACCAAATTTAATAATCACCCACGCGGAAGCTAGAGCTACTAACAGCGACGTAATGAACCACGCCGTATACAACACCCGGCCATATAGCACATATTGCTGCGCAATGTCCGGAAGTTGGCTCAGTGCGAAATCGCTAGCCTTACTAACCGCGCCCGAGATGCCGGACAGGATAGATACTAACTGGCGCTGGAGTTCTTCATTCATGATTCAACCCTCTTGAATTTAATCACCCACACCCACGGGTTCGCCTCCCATGAGCCGTGGCCGTAAAGACTTGTCCAAATCGACTCGAATCCGCGCTGATAGGAATGCAGCGGGATGTGATCTTCTTTAACCCACTCTGCGCCTTCGGCCTTGGCGTCGGCTTCGGTTATGTCCCGCAACCGCTCCGGGCGCACGCTTTCGATTTCAAGCGTGATCCGAGAGAGTGAACGTGGCATATGGATGGACGGTCTCCACGGCATCGTCGCGTTGTAACTTTCTCCATTTGCAAAGTCGGCGCGGTACCATGTTTCAGCAGGAATTCTTGGTATTGACGTTGATACATTCCATTCGTACTCAGCAGGCTGATGTGCAAACATCTCGCGCACCCATAGCCGGTCGCCGGGCTGGTAGACCGAATAAACGCGGTGGACGGTTTCAAGCTCCCGGCGCGGTACTTTGAGATACGGGCCGGGGTTGCCAGTTAGCGACGGGCCGGGATCGATAAACGCGGCTGAGAAGTCTAGGCTGCACCAATCGGACTCACTCCTGCGCCGAACATCAACGATGCTGTTGCTGCGCTTCACGATTCGGCGGGTCATCGTCTTGGCGTCGGCCAGGATTCCTCGAATACTCGACGCGCCGAAGATGGAAGGATGGTATTTCATAATGGCTTTAGTTCAGAAATTACTTTCCCAAATTCCCTGCGGATTGTTTCTTTTGCTTCAAGGAATGCTTTTTTCTGGGCTGCTTCAAGTAAATTGCATATCGAAATGAATTCATCGAAACTATTCAAATACACATCACAACTATCTACGTAGTTGCCGCCGTTGCTGGTGACCTGGAAGGTTGCTTTCCCGGATTTAACTTCCGGGTTAGTGCTGCCGCGCCAAAAGTGTTCTCCTTCCCAGCAACTGCCGTCTGTGGTATTCATGATGCCTTCTCCTTGCGCTTTGCCACCTCACGCTGCGCCCATTCGATCCAGCATTCACGGTGAGAGCCTTTGATCCAGCGTCCCCGCGCTTTTGTCGTTCCGTCAAGCGTGCAGCATTCTCTTACCCATTGGTCGGCGGCTATGTGATGTGGACATTCAAGCCCACGCACGCACGGAAACTCGTCGGATTCGGCGAGCACGTCCCGCTCTGCCGTCACTTGCTCAAGCGCGGCGACCGTCTCAATAAGTCTCGTGCTCTTTGTGAGTTCGGCGTGGGCCTTTATCCATTCGTCACGTTCAGCTTGCGCTTGCTCAAGCGCGGCGATTAGCGCGTCAATATCGTTTTGCGCTTCGCCAATACCGTGCGCCCCCAAACGCGCCCACCGCGCCCGGATTGCGTTTAGTTCTTCTTTTGTCATGCTGGCACCTCATTCGATTTAACAAGTTCTTCGCGTGCCTGTTGTTCGATGCAATACAGTTGCAGTATTTCGTCAACAACAGCCACATCTCCGGCATACCAGCGTTGTCCAAGCTCTTTTAAATGCCCTTGCAACTGCCGCAGCATTTCAGCTAATCCGGGTTCCTCCTCCCCGCGCTGTAGTGCGGACTGCGATTGCAAAAGCAGACCACGGTAATTCACGCGCATCCCGGTGTGTTCCGGCCCAAGTAGTGTGGTGGTCATGCTGGAAACTCCGACCATTCGCGCCCATCAAGCATCCGGCCAGCGGCTTTTGCGCCGACGCGGTACATCAGGTTGGTCCCGTGGCCAGTCCAACTGTGCGCTTGCACAGTGCATTTGGTGCCACCGGCGAAAGTTACGGCTTGGCGCAGCCAATCTTTTACGCGGCCTGTTCGCGTCATGACTGGGCCGCTTTCAGCGATGCCTGCGGTTTTCATGTCGGCCCACTCGCCCCACTGCTTCATGAAAAATGCTGTGCCAGCCGCCTGGCACTGGTCGCGCAGACCGCGCACCCAATCGGGATGCATCGGGCGGGCGTGCGGGCCTGTCTCGCCGCCGACGATGATCCAGTCAATTTTTCCTACCGGACAGTCTTTCGGGTGGCCTTGACCAGGCCAGTATTCATTGCAAGCGCATGCGAGCCATTTCGATAAATCTATCTCGGAAAGCATCGGCTCAATCGACAGAAACCGCTTTGCCGCTGGCACGGCCAGCAGCTTTGGAATGTCGCGGTCGGCTTCCTCCTGATTGCAGATTGTTGAGCCAATCCAGACGTTAGCCCACGGCCATTCGAGTGGATGCCCCGACGGCAGAGCTTTCATGTTGGCTGGCAATATGTCCTCGATCATCTTCCGGGTATTACCGATACGCTTTGTCAGGAGAAGCCAGTCGAGGTGCGGCGTTGAGAGGATGAGATTGAACAGGTCTTGACGCCACTGCTCCGGTGCCGCGTTGTCGAACACGTCGCAAAGCGAGCCGCAAAACACACGCGGGCAGCGCGGCTTCACAAAGCCCTGCGTGGTCTTGAACTTGTCCCATGCGTCATGGGCGATCTGCGACTTGCGGTTCCACCGCAGCGGCTGCTTCCAGTAGGCCGCGCTGGTGCGGCGGCGCGGCGCGTTCGGCCCCCACTCCACCCCAAATCGCTTGCCCCACACCTCTGCATAGCAGTTGTCACATGCCGGGCTGACCTTGGTGCATCCTATGCATGGATTAAATGTATGGTCACACCATCCGATTGAGGTTTTCTCAGCCATGCTGCATCTCTCCGCCTAGTCTCCGATGTCTTCCTGCTCCACGTCCGGCGGCGTTGCGAGCGCTGTTGTTGAACCACACGCCCGGAAACGCCGGGCCACCGTCTTTGATGTTGTTCATGACGCCACCTCAACAACAACCGGGTCTTTCGCGCACGTGGCTACCACGGCTTTAGCCGCTCGGATGGCATCGCGCTTGCTTGTGTGGCTTTCGCCCTGGCACACGATGCGCCCATTGGTCGCGCGCAAGTGCCAGCGCCACTCCCCTCGCTTGTCCTGGAAGATTTCGATTCTTGGGTTTCGCATTTGCCTCTCCATTTCTTCCTTTGCCCAGCGCCTTTCGGCGCGGGCTGAATCAACGATCAGGGTTTCTTGGCGTAGGTGCCGACCAGCACGGGCAGCTTGGTTTTGCCGAAGGCTTCCCGCAGCTTGCCGGCCATTTCCTCGGCCATTTGCTCCATGTGTTCGCCTGCCTTCTGGATGCGCAGCATCAACTTGGGCTTGGCCTCGCCGGTCATCACGCTCAAGCGCATCACGAACGGTCGGGATTCGAGGTCGGAGTACGGCTGACAAGTGAAGTAGATGTAGGTCGGCAACCCATCCCTGCTGCTGGCCTGGATTTGCTCGAATGCCGACTGACTGGCTCGCAGTTGCTGCTCGCTCGTTTCGACCTTGCGCGTCGCGTCAATCGTGATGTTGCGAATGGCTGCGATTGCATGCGGCGTCTTGATGGCGTCGCTGCCAGCAAAGCACTTGATGCAGTCCGACCAGTCCTCCATGAACTCGGCGATCTCAGCTTGCGTGCGGTCGCGCGCAGTGATGCACATGAGTGACGCATAGGCCGCAGTTGGCTCCAGCTTTAGCACGGCCACGTTGTCGGCATGTCCTGGGTTGTCGGGATTGCCCAGATTCAGCACAGCCTCGGCATTGAGGTTGTCGGGGTTGATGAAGATGGCCGCGCCAGGCTCGGCGTGATCTTCTGAATATTTCGCAAACGGCGCGATGAAGCGCGTTTTCATGACGCCGCGCGCGCGGCGGCGCGTTGGCTTGTCGTCTTCGAGGTCGTGCGTTTCGAAGTTGCTTGGTAGCGCAACGATGTCTTGCCGCACGCCGCCCAGAGCGGCGCTGATTGATTCCTGCGCGGCGCAGGTGGCCTGTGCCTGCTGGATGGCTTCGACGGATTCTTTGTCGATCATGATGCTTCCCTTGGTTAGTTGGCCGCAGCGCCGGTTGTGATGGTTCCAGCGCGATCAAGGAACGCGATCTGGTTTTCGGGCGCGAGCGTCAGGCGCCCGAACTTGCCGACGTGCAGCGCCGTGGTGCGGCTTTCTTCTTCACCCGCTTTCCCGTCAAGCGTCGGTTTCGTGTACTTGATCGTGTGGATGCAATGCACTTGAGACGTGCCGGGAATCTTCTTGAATTTGAGCGAGACGGATACCTCGCCCACCTTGTCGTAATCGACAACGTTGGCTGCAACTTGACTCAGGGCCGTGGACAGCTTGGTGTCGAAGTTGCCGCCGTCCAAATCGGTGACAAACTCACCGACGTCGGTCGCCGCTGAATCGCTGCGGCTTGCTTTCTGTGACATGAAAATCTCCTTTAAAGTGGAGGGGTTGGGAAAAAAATCGGGCGCTGCGTTTGCAGGCAATCCGGGAAGTTGGAGCAGCAGACTCGGGTTTGCGTGTCCGGATGGCTGGGGTCGCCCGGAAAATGGTCATGCGGCTAGCTGCCTTTCAGCAATGCGCGCCGTTGTGTGCGCTTCCGCGTGGTGCTTTGCGCAAAGCCACACCACGTCAAGCGGGCGGCTGTAGTCAGGGTGGTGCGCCTGCGGCCTGTCGTGGCATTCGGGTACAGCGCAGACCGGCCACGGAATGACTCGCCCATCGCGGACGGCGTTGTTTAGAAGGTGGCTTGCCTTCCGTCTTTCCGGGTGTTTTTCTGCCCATCGCTTTGCCGCCGCAACATGGCTGCGAGCGAATGCTTCCGTCTGCTGGTATTCCTTCGCGGCCGCCATGCGGTGCGGCATGGAGCCGCGCATCCTGTCGTATGCACGCACGAGCTCAAGATTGTTTTGGCGATGTTCGAGAACATCTTTTTTTGTGCATTCTTTGCACTTATTCAGATGCCCGTCTCCCATCTGTGCGTGCCTGTAAAAGTCTTGCAAGGGTTTTTCGCGCAAGCACTTGAAGCAGCGTTTAGTAGTCATAGCGCACCATCCTGCGGGCCTTCTTGGGGGTCATGTCGAAGGCCATAGAACTGGTGATGAACGGGATGTCGTCGTCCATGTCGTCGAATCCCGACCCCGTCGCAGCGGGCGCAGCAGGCTTCGGCGCGGGTTTCGGAGTGGGCTTGGCCTGCTGCCCCGCCTCCTGGCGCGGGCCTAACTCCACGTCCAGCACGCGGGCGGCGATCTTGGTTCCCTGCCCGCCGTCTTGACGCTGGAACGTCTGAAGGTGCAGCTCGTCAAGCGTGAAACAGTGCAGTCCGCCCTTGAGCAGGTACGGCGTGAGCGATTCGGCGCGCTTGCCCCACAAGGCGCCTTCGATCCAGGTGGTCTGACGCTTGCCATCTTGGCCCGGCTTGCCGTAGTTGTAGGCGAGGGAGAGGCTGGCCACAGGGTCGCCACCTTGCGTGTAGCGCAGTTCTGCGTCCCTGCCGAGGCGCATCATTCCGATCATTTTTGGCATACGATCACCTTTGTGAGTGCAGCGCGCAGCGCGGCTTCGTTGGTTTCAACGAGCTTTGCGAAGCTCATCAAGTCCGCTTCGAGGCGCTCGATTGCGTTCTCGTTGTCTTTGCGATCGATGCGGTGGATCGCCATGTGCCCAAGATCGGGCATCCACAAGACGAGATCGACCCACTTCCTGCCGAGTAGCCAGAGGTAGCCCAGGCATTGATCCATGTATTCGGACAAGTCGCCAGCGGCGACGGCGGTGAACAGCGTGTCGCTGCTGACCATCGTTTTGACTTCGAGCACGCCATCGGTGTCGATCAGGCTGTCTGGCGATATTCCAAACATCCCGTCGTCGGTCTTAAAGAACCCGACGGTTTCGACCAAATTACCCGTGCTTACCTCATACGCGGCGCGTGCAGCCGACTCTTGCTCGGTGCCGGTACGCATGGCAGCGGTTTGAAACTTGGCCTGGGGGGTGCCGCCGCAGCGCTCGCGCGCAAGGTCTTGTGCGTAGGCAAGGCAGGCTTTGGACGGCTGGCCGTTCTTGAGTTTGTCGCGGCAGTCCTTGAACCGGCTGCCGGTGATAACCCCGCGCCTGACGGCGAACCACTCTTCGCTGCCTTGTTCGCAGTCGTAGCGGATCATTTACCACCCCTTGCGTCTACCGCTTTTGCGGCGTTCTTGAGGGCCGTGCTTTCGGGTTCGAGCGCCTTGCGCTGCTCGGGCGTCAGGCCCTTGATGTATTTGCTGAGGGCATTCCAGCCGCCCAGCGACGCTTCGCGCGCGGCGGTCAGCAGTTCCTCGGGCACTGTGGGCGCAGGCGCGTTGCCATCGGTATCGTCGCCGCCTTCGGCGATGCCGAGGATGGCTTTTAGTGTGTAGCGCTCAAGATAGGTTTTCGTGCTGCCGCGCTGCTGGATTAAGTTCTTCGCCCCACCGGCATCGGGTGGGCCGCCCATCGAAACAGATTCGGAGTGCCCGCCGACGTGGCTAAGGGTGCAAGTGACCTCCATCCAGTCTTTTGCGTCCTTCGTCAGCCGCCAAGACGCGCTCAAGCCGTGCCTGGAAAGCGCGGGCGTGACGGCATCAACGACCGAGTGCAGTTCGGCATACGCCTTGCCTTTCAGTGGGCCGTCGGTCACCTCGCGGTTCTTGATGATCCTGACCGCTTCGGCCTTGAAGTCCGCAAACGCGGCGTTGTAAGCCTTGCGAGCCTCATTGGATTCCCAGCGCTCTTGCAGGCTCATCAACCGCTCAAGGCGGTCAAGATCAGCCCCAGAGCTAACTGCCATGCGCAGCAAGTCGGCTGGCGTTGGGGTGGCTTGCAACGCGGTTTCGGCACGAATAGCCGGGGCTTGATGGACTGCTGACGCGGCCTCATCAAGAACTTCTAGTTCTTCGACTGTTGTGGTGTTCATTACCACATCTCCTTCAGTTCTTCGCGCGCCCGCTTTTCGGCACGCGCGTCCCAATACTTCCTGGATAGCTCATCGAGCACCCGGCCAGCTTCTTCAAACCGGCCCTCGCGCATGGCTGCCTCAAATTGCAGCGCCAGCGCCTCTTGCTCCGCGCCTTCGGTGTTTCCGAGTGCTTCGCCGATGTTTTCGTAGTTGAGCGGGTCGAATTCCGCGCCGTCATCAACAAGCGCGGCGATGCGCTCGGTGATCGCCTCTTGGCGCTCTTCGCAAATTTCCATCGCTGCTAACGCGGCGTCGAAATTGGCGGCGGCGGCGCGGTTGATTTGTTGGTCGGGGGTCATGACGTCCTCCCCTCTGCCGCAGCGATGGCGGCGCGCGCTTGAATCAGTGGGCCGTCGGCGTTCGGCGGCTCACGCATAAATCCAAGATTCAGTTCCGCGACCGCAACCATCGCCTTCAACGACTCGTACATCTGCGGCGCGGCGACTACCAGCACCGCGTCCTTCGGATCGGCGCTCGACATGACGGCGATGTGCCTGCCGTCGCTGGACTTGATCCATGTGACCGGCCCAAGGACTGACTCTTCTGTTGCTGCGCTCCAGGTAACGGTGGCGGTCATGGCAGCACCCTCCCGCTCAAATGCCACGCATCGCTGGGTGTGTACCCAAGGCACCGGAAGTGGCGGTAGTCCCGGAACCTTTGCAGAAGGCGCTTCATGGCAGCACCCTCGCGGTTACCGCGCACGCAGCCGACCCGGCGCGCCGAATGCCGTCATCAACCGCATGCGCGGTCGTCGGATACAGCCCGTCGAACGACACGCTGAGATGCGGCGCGGCCAGCGTTACGCGGCACTTGAGCAGCCGCTGCGCCGCGTCGTTTGCGGCATCGCCGCTTACCGCGTGCAGGATTCCGGCAAACACCGGGTCTACATGTCCATTCATCATCTGCTCCAGTCGTAGTTACTTGTTCAGATCGGATGGATGAGCGCCCCCAAGACGGCCCGCACCATGCTTGACGCTCTCCCAACATCCCAAAAAAACGGGCTGCTGGGGTCGCTCATCCATCCGATCTACTGCTTTGCACGGCGCTCCCGCGTGGTGCCTGGTTTGCCTTAGCGCCGCTCCCGCGTGACTTCGGCTATCAACTCACTCGGGCTACAAGCCCTGCCACCTTCCCTTTGCTTCCTGTCGGGTTCGCCGGACGTATCGCTTCCGGCTCGGTGGTGTGGTTGATGGGCGTATTATCACATTAGTGATTAACATTGTCAACACTTTTGTGATTGACCTACAACACTGCATGGTCTTTCGGTGCGGAAGAACGGTGCAGGCGCGTGCACTGGTGGAATTTCACGGGTTAGCGAACCCGTGAAGACGCACTGGTAGGCACTCTGCCGGTTGAGTAGCCACTCTGCCGGTTGAATGCCATTGCTTTGCGCCCTGAACAGTGCTACGGAAGAGCGGGCGCAAAAAAGCCCGCGCTGGGCGGGCTATACTCCGAAGTGTTCACAGAGAACTGGTGTGGGTGGCGCGAGCCTTGGTCTACGCCAAAAACGCCTCGGCTTCTATCCGGGGCGTTTTACTTTCAAGCGGAGGTGTTCGTCGCGGACTGCCCGCACTTGCTGCAGCGTGTGCGGTAGATCACGTTACTCCCGCACCAAGCCTCATGACCACACTCCAACAGCACTTTCTCGCTGCTGTAGGTGCCGCGTGCGGCGATCAGGCGCTCAACGATCTTGCGGAGCGGCCTTTTTGGCCCTCTGGGTAAGGTTCGGAACAGAGACATGGTTCGGTTTTCCTTTTGGTTCGCACAACACTGTGCCCGTGCCCATATAGTCTGTGCTTGGGACAGGTAGCCTGCGAACTGGCGCCCCCTGTACGATAGTCCGCCGCTAGGACAACTTCGGCCTCGTCGTGAGCGATGTCTGCTCGCGCAAACCGCGCTGGTCAATATGTCATCTTCCAGTCAACGCCCTGCCCCCACCTGCTCTCCCAATGCTCCAGATACTGCTTCGCTAGTGACGGACAAGCGCTGACCAGTAGCGCGTTCTCGCTGTTGCGCTGCGCCGCCGCCCGTGTGTAATTGAAGCTACCTGTCTCCACGGTTTTCCGGTCGGCCACGATGAACTTGTCGTGGTGAATGGCGTATGCACTGATCGTGCGAGTAGGTATCCCAGCCCCGGCCAGCAGATTCAGCGCGGCCACGTTCGCTTTGCCGGTATTGCCGCGCCGGTCAACGACGACACGCACATCCACGCCACGGCGGTGGGCCGCAACCAGCGCGCGCACAACCTCGGGCGACGTGAAGCTGTACCCGGCCAGTCGGATTTCTCGATTCGCCGATTCGACGGCGCGCAACACCAACTCCTGGGCCGACCCTTCGGGGCTGAATCCAACCTCAACGGCGCACGTCGCTGGTGCCGCCTGAACCGGCAGGGCGCAGCCAGTGAGCAGGAGCGCAAGGATAAGGATGGCGGTGATTTGCGTGGTTGCTCTCATTGTTTAATAACCGGAACCTTCGGTGGCCTGTACTCTTTCTTCCGCGAGGGAACTAATTTTTTGACTTCTTTATTATTGCTGATGGTGAGTTTGCTATTTTTTCTGCGCAATAGTTTAGCCTTTTCATACACGCACCGGAAAAATTCCTCAAGCTCACATTTGAAAGGCGCATGATTTAGAAAGTCAGGCAGTAGAGGTGTTCTTATTTCGCTTGGGAATGAAATATTTGCAAACACCGGGAATGGCGACCACTTAACGTCATTAAGATAATACTTATGAAAAAACGGATATGATTCTTTACCGAATCGTTCCATCAAAACTAAACGCAACGCGGAAGAATAAATGTCTGGATATTTCTTTACGTATAAACGGCTGATGCCTTTAAAATATTCAGCTAGCCGCATAAGCACGTCTGGCATTATATCTAACCCTTGATAATATAACGCCAAAATATTCAAACTCCCAAAATAATCAAATTTACAATCTTTATATAATTCCAATAGCGTATCAATTCTTCTTCTTAAAAAGCAGGCGTGCACAAGTGCGGTTGAACTATACGACTGGAACGATCTATTGTCGTGATGTTTGCGTAATAAGACTATTTCCTTAATGGCGCCATCGAAGTTGCCATAAATAAGCTGCCTTTCAAGTCCATAATAATATATAAATACATAGCCAATTTCTATTTGAGTGGTTATATCTCTAAGCCAATGCAAGTATATGCTGCGTTGCTCTGCGGACATTCCGGCATAAGTTGGGAAGTATGGCAGGCGTGGTGCGGATTCTGGAAGTACGGTATGGCTCGCGACTGGGAGCGTGATATAAATCGTACTGGGATCATTCGTCGTGGTCTCCTCTGTAGCCGGAGCATTGCTATTTAGTGACACCTCGATAATTGGTACACGAATGCCTAATTGGGCCTTATCGGAGAAATACAATAGCTCACGGCGGTAAGGCGGTATGGCACCAAGGATTATGATGTCGCTAGATTGCCGCTTGCCATTCCTTATGACTTGTAGTGATCTTTGAATGACGGTTAAGAACCCCATTGTTTCACCATAGGCTATCCAACACGGCGAGCTATTCCATTGGTTTTATACGCGCTTGCCATGCTTATGATGCAAACTACGGTGAGTAATGCTGCAACAATAGATAGCTTCATATGTGTCTCTTGAATATTATCGCACTAGAGATTGGTAGATATTAATACACACTCCCCAAACGGAAGGGATGGGCCTAAGCCGTCAACGCCAACACAATTCAACGAAATAGTCTCCCCCTCAAGTGAATATGAAATTGGATTATTCCCATCAATGATTGCTGTAAACCCGTTAGTTCCAGATGAATTTTTAAAAACTACCCATTGTTCTAGTTTATAAGACGCTAAGTCTTTCTGTAACTTATTACTTGGCTCGTTGACTTTGAGGACAACGCCAGTGATAATAAATTTTTTCCCATAGTATTTTTGTTTTGCCAATTCATAATTTTTACCATAATCGTCTCGTACTTCATCTACCGTCATCCGTTCTTTTAGTGGCTCAAGGCTTGTTGCTTGTTGCGTTGCCGCTGACGGTGCTTTTTCTTGTAATAATTTTGCATTGTTATTGGGCGGCTCAGATGATTCGCTCTTCCCAAAAATCCATGCCGCAATAACTATCAAAACAATAATTCCAATAATACCCTTAAGAAATACCCCTATAGTCATCCGTGTAACTGGCGCGCCACACTTTGTACAAGTTTTTGCCTTATCGCTAATCTCTGTGCCGCATTCAGTACATTTTATTAGTGACATGAATACCCCTTACAACTATTACTGTGGCTATCCTTCAATGAACGCATCGGGTCCAGCGCCACAGGCAACTCGTTCGATACTATCAATATCTTTCAGCAACAAAGTAGTTGGTGGATAGGCATCATTGACGCTGAGCAGTTGTATCGTGTCACTTCGCCGCCAGCCAAGATTTTTGAGCATTTTTCGCCCATCTTTCAGACAGACAACAACATCCATACCCGGCATGGGTTCAATACTTGGTGTCACGATAATGAACTCACCCGCACGATAGCGCGGAGCCATTGAGTCACCTGTAACGCGCAGAGCGTATGCATGTTGATCTCGCACCCATGTTTCAACGAAGCCCTCGCCGTAGCCGGGCGGGTACTGCATATCTTCAAGGAATCCATCGGGGCCGCCCTTAGCTTGACCACGCACCGGGACAACCTTGCTCACGCCCAAGGCTGGGGCAGGAATGACGTTGGATTGGTGGTCTTGACCCAACAGCCTTGCGTCCGTGTGGCAAAGCATGTACTCGGCGCTCTCCCCTAGCGCCCTGGCTATAGCAACCACGCTATCACCGTAACCTCGGATGCCTGACTCTATGTTCCCAATCGTGCCCTGGGAAACGCCTGCCGCAGCGCCTAGTTGCACTTGAGTCATAGACTTTTCTTTGCGCACACGGGCCAAGCGCTCTTTGATAGGTTCCATACTCATGTAATTCAATCACATGTGTTAATCACTTTGGTGTTGACAAATCAAAACACTTATGTGATAATTGAGGCATGGACAACGTCGTTGCCTCTGCCATCAACAAGGCGGGATCTATTTGTGGCGGCATCTCTTCTTTGGCCTCCGCTATCGGGATAAGGCCGAGCGCCATCAGCAACTGGAAAGCGCGCGGCTCGAAGATTGATCCGAAACACTGTGCAGCTATAGAACGCGCCACCCTTGGCGCAGTCACGCGCCAGGCACTGCGCCCAGACGATTGGCGCGACATCTGGCCCGAGTTGGCCGGTGCTGCGCAAGAAGCCGCCAAGAAGGAGACTGTCAATGCTTGAAATCAAGCCCCCCGCCATCGTGTTCTGGAAGGGCCGGATCGTGATCGAAGACATCGCAATAGAAGCCGATTCGTTCAGCGTCGAAGTGATCCCGGCCAAGCTGCACCTCGTCTTCACGAGGGTAGAGGCATCAAATGCGTTTGAAGCCACAGCATGGTCGCCGGAGCCACCGCAAGACCCATGTCGATCAGCTTCATTGCAAGGTGTTTGGTGGCGTCGGCGGGCAGCGCTTGAAGCGCAGCGCGCATTCGATGCTTATTTGGCTGGCTTTCCGCCGACGCCTCAATCCACATCTCAAGCATGTCTTTGATGGTGTCGCCATGAATCCTGATCGTCGCCACTCCAAGAATTGCCGACAGCCCGCCGTCGTCAGCAATGAAGTCCATGCCCTTGCACGTCAATTTTGGCGGCGTAAAGGATGGTCGCAGGTCAACACCAAGCTGTGCGCCGCCTTCGATCAGCCCGTGCTCGGCAAGGTACATGATGTTTGCGAGGTATTTCTCTTTGTCTTGCTCTGGCGCGCGGCCCATGCGGATCGCCATGTCAACGCCGGGGCGCGGGTAGTGTCGCGCCAATTCGTTGAGAAGTTCAAGTTGGTACGGACGGTCAAGTTTCATTTTTGCTCCTTTCTTCGATGGGAGTGTTCACGGCCCCACCCCCAAGGCCGCCCCGTGCTGGACTTCGCGCAAAAGGAGGCCAGCCATGCGTGACACGTTGCTGCGCCTGTGCCTGTCCTGCATCACTGGCCGCTGGTCGCCGATCACATGGGCGAGTGCTTGGCATAGCCGGGCGATTGAGGCTTGGTTCCGCGAGTTGTTTGACGACAGGCCGATGACCTGGGCTGATTTAAGCCCGTTCGCGCCAAAGCCGAGAACCGATCCGGTAGAGATGTGGACTGGCCCTGTGCTGGTTACTTCTTTGCGTGACTGTTCAGCCACGCCATCGCCCTCGACTCCGAGTGCCCAAGGTGGTTGTAGCCAAGCTCCAGTAGCAGCGCGTCCCGAAACGTCTGGCGCTCTTCCGTCGTCTTCAAGTCTGGAGCAGCGCGGCTCCAAATCTCCTGCGGCTGGAGGTCGGTCGAAATGAATATCCCGACCCCACGCGAATCTATCCATGCTGGCGCAGAGGTCGCGTCGATCTTGCGCTTGATGTTGTCCAGTACTGTTTTCCCAAAGTTTGCGTTTTCCTCGCTCAAGGAAATCAGGAACAAGAAATTCCGTTTCGACATGCCTGCCCCTTTCGTGGCTGATGGTGGTTTTGCGATCTCCATTGTCCAACGAATGCGGGCGGGCACCCAAGTTGTCTCCAGCCGCGCTATTCCATCGGGCGCGGCTTTGCCCGGCCTGCTGGCTGGGCGCTTCTTTTTTGGCAAAAAAGGCGTTCGTGCTCATGCCGAGCATCTTCACTTTTTTTCGCCCGCCAAGGTACGCAACTGCACTCAACTTATTTGTGAGGTTGCATGAACCAACTGGCTATCCCAGCATCCGTGCGCCCCGAAGAAGTAGCGCGCAAGCAGTCGCTGGGCGGCGCGATTGAGCTTTGCGCCGAGTTGGGCGGCTACGCGCTGGATAAGACATTGCAGCAGGAATTGGGTGTTGACAAGGCGCAATTCAGCCGCTGGCAATCTGGAACTGAGGGCGTGTTGTGGCCCAAATTCGAGCGATTGATGGACGAGTGCGGAAACGACGCGCCGGTGCTATGGATGGTGCACCAGCGTGGATATGACCTCTATAGCCTGCACAAACGCGAAACCGAAACCGAGCGCGAGTTGCGCGAGGCGCGCGAAGAGATTGCTGCGCTGCGGCGAGTGATCGGGAGGCCGGTTGTATGACCGCTTTTGAACTCCACCAAGGCGACTGCCTGCCGTGGTCTGCTGCCGAAATTAAACGCTTTTCGGCCCGCATTGGCCTGTTCTCGCGCCGCGGTGTGGCGAATGCCGATACCGAGCACATGGCCGAGCAGTGCCTGGCGCGCGAGCGCGAAACGGGGTGGCGCGACATGCACTACTGCGCCGAATGCAAGCACATGCGCAGTGGCTTTGCTTGCGCCGCGTCTGGTCAGGGCGTTTACCCAAAAACCCTTTTGCACCGATGCCGCCTTTTCGGGTGGCAAGTGCCGCGCACCGTTTGAGGATCGAATGGATTACGAACTCCACCCACTTTGCACCCTGTTCCCGCGTCTTCCTGACGCTGAATTTTCCGCCCTGGTGGCGGATATCAGGGAGAACGGCCTGCGCCAGCCCATCGTCTTGCACGAAGGGATGATTTTGGACGGAGGAAACCGCTACCGCGCCTGTGTTGCCGCGGGCGTTACTCCGACGTACACCACCTTCGCGGGCGGCAACCTGGTGTCGTTCGTGTTGTCGGCCAATCTGCACCGAAGGCACATGACGCCGGGTCAGCAGGCCGCCATCGTTGCCAGTGCGCAGGACTGGGCGAAGGCGCAGACGGTGGGAAGGCCAGAAAAAGGTAAAGCGGTTGACCATTTAGATACGGTAGAGCAACGCGCGGCAGCCGCAGGAACCAGCCGGGTCACTCAAATGAAGGCTGACAAGGTTGCCAAGGCCAGACCCGACCTGGCGCGCAAGGTTGCGCATGGGGAAATTTCGCTGCCCAAGGCCGTAGAGAGGGTGGACGCGGAGTCCGGGAAACCGGCTCCAGCGCCCAAAAAACCCGCGCTAGCGCCCAGCGCCGCCCCGGCCCCTTCCGTCCAACCCATTGTCGCGCCAACCGGCGACGTCCTGACTGGTTATGAGTTGGATGGCGACCCCCTGCAACTGCTTTCTGAGTTGCAGAAGGAAAACGAGGATTTAACCAAGCAGATTGCCATCCTCACCGCCGAAGACACCAAGGCCGAACTGCACAAGATGATTTTGCAGCGCGACCACCACATGCGCCAGCAATCTGAGGCGATGGACAGGGCGCACGAAAGTCGCAAGCGCGAGAAGCAAACGATGACCCGGCTCATGCGCTGCGGCAAGGCCGTTGGCGAGGAAGACCCTAGCAAGATTCCCGCCGCAGTAGAGGCGCTGGCTCGTCAGCTCAAGCAGGCCGCATGACATGCTGATTGAGTTGCGTGACTACCAGATCGCCGCGTTCGAGAAGGCGCGCGATGCGGTGCGTCATGGTGCGCGCCGCATTCTGATTTGCGCGCCAACCGGATCGGGCAAGACGGTTTTGGCGTCCGCACTCATGGAAATGACCCGCGACAAGGGTAACCGAGCCTCTTTTGTGGTGGATCGCCTGTCCCTGATTCAGCAGACCAGCGACACGTTCGACCGTTACGGGCTGGATCACGGCGTGATTCAGGGCGGCCACCTGCGCTGGGAGCCGCATCTCCCCGTTCAGTTGTGCAGCGTGCAGACCCTGGCGAAAAGGCGCTGGCCCGAGGCGGCGGTGGATGTGTTCGATGAGGCGCATGTTTTGCACGTTACACACAAAAACCGCATGGAGGAGCGCTCATCCATCGTGATCGGGTTGACGGCTACGCCCTTCACAAAAGGTCTTGGCAAGTGGTTCGACACGGTTATCAACGTGACGACAACGCACGCGCTGATCGAGCAAGGTTGGCTCAGTCCGTACCGCATCTTCTCTTGCGCGGAGCCGGACATGACGGGGGTAACCGTTAAGTCATCGGGCGAATGGGACGAGAAAGAAGCCAGCGGCAAGGCGTTGCAGGTTGTCGGCGATGTGGTGGCCGAATACCTCAAACACGGCGACGGGAGAAAGTTCATTTGCTCCGCCGTTGATACGGCGCACGTCGAAGAATTGCAGCGCCAGTTCATCGCCGCCGGAATCAACGCGGCGACCTATACCTACAAGGATCGGGACGAGGATCGCGCCGACACAGTCAACGAGTTCAGGCGCCCGGATAGCGCGATCCGGGGGCTGATTACCGTTACTGCGGCGTCGCGCGGTTTTGACGTTCCTGACGTGTCCTGCGTCATCATGGCTCGCCCTTTGCGCAAGAGCCTTGCCGAGCACATCCAGCTTTTTGGGCGCGGCCTGCGCATCAGTCCGGAAACCGGAAAGCAGGACTGTTTAGTGCTCGACCACAGTGGGAATTGCGCGCGCTTCTTTGATGAATGCGAGTCATTTTTTGATGATGGTATGGACGCGCTTGACGATGGCAAAAAGCGTGACCAGAAAAAACCGAAGAAAAAGGAGATTGAGCCTGTCAAGTGTCCGCAATGCAGGGCGTTGCACAAGCCGATGCCAGCCTGCCCGGTGTGCGGGCACCTCTATCCCCGCAAGCAGGCCGTTGAGCATGTTCCCGGCACGCTCAAGGAGTTGATTGCTGGCGGTCATCGCAAGGAACTAACGCAGCTAATTTGGCCTGAAATTTGCGCTTTTGCCGACACAAGCAAGCCGGGCGATCCGCAGGCTGCGCGCAAGATGGCCCTTGCTTTGTTCAAAGGCATGACGGGCGCGTGGCCCGTAACGGACTACGAGAACACCGCGCGCCGCGCACCGAGTCCCGAGGTTCTCAGGCGCATCAAGTCCGAGCGTATCCGGTACTTCCACAGCCGGAAAAGGCGCGAGGAGGCGGTGGCATGAGTACGTTCGAGCAAGCCATGCAAGCGTCCGGCCTGCTCCCCGGCAAAGTCATCGCCGATGGAAAGTGGCGGCGGTGCCAGACGAAAGACAAGCCAAAAAAACGCAACGGGGCATATGTCCTATACCCCGATGGCCGGGGCTATTGGCGCAATTGGGCTACCGAGAGCGAGGCCAATGCGTGGCACGATGACGCGCAGGAGGCCCGCACCCCATCCGCCACTGAGATTGCCGAGCGCCATCGGCGCAAGCAGCTAGATCGCGCCGCGCGCATCAAGGCGATTCATGGCGCGCGCGCGGCATGGGAGCGCGCGCAGCCCATGCGTGGCATTCATCCCTATCTCGAGCGCAAGGGACTTACCAGCGCCGGATGCGATGGCTTGCGCTGCATCGGCGATGCGCTGGTGATTCCGGTGCTTTGGGGCGGGCGAATCATCAGCCTGCAATCCATCTACCAGGATGGCAAAAAACGCTTCTGGAAGGGCGCGCCGGTCAAGGGCGGGGCATTCGTCCTACGGCGAGAGAAAAGCGCGCTGACGGCGGTTTGCGAAGGCTTGGCGACGGGCCTGGCGGTGTTCCAGTCTGTGCGCCACTGCATCGTGATCGTGGCTTTTGATGCTGGCAATTTGCTGCCTGTGGTCGATCACCTGCGGCCCAAGGGCAGCGTGGTTATTTGTGCCGACGACGATCACCAAACGCAAGCCAAGCGAGGGATCAATCCGGGCCGCGAGAAAGCGGCCAATGCAGCCGAGTTGATCGGCGCTGGCGTCGCCTGGCCAGAAGGCATCGAGGGGACGGATTGGGCTGACGCCCTCATGGAGTGGGGCGAAGGAGCGCACAAGCGCATCGAGCGGCAGATTCTTGCAAGGGCGAGGTACGTCACATGACATGAACGATCTGATCTCTCGCGCTGAACGGACATGGTTTAACGGCAGCGGCGCGAGTGGACGCCCCTACTGCGGGAAAGACGAGGAAGCAGGGGCAGCGGTGGCGAAGCAAGCGCCGCGTCGTCGAACGGCTTGCGGGTCATGCGGCTCCGGAACGAGTGCATGTGAAGGCCCATCCTGTTCGCTCAGGATGGGCTAGGTCTGCCCACCAGACCGAGTTTATGGGAATAGGGTTTAGACGTTGTTTATTAGTAGTAGAAAAGAAAGGTAGCTATATAAATGATAGCAAACGATTAACCGAAACGGGAACATGAAAACCGTTTTTACTGCCAATTTATGCGAGCCATGCCCAGCCTGTACAGCAGCAACCAACCCGATCAGCGGTGCGTACCGCTTCGATTGCCTGCCCTGTTGCGTGCGCCTACTGGTGTCGGCAAGGCCGCTGCGTGCGCAACAAGAGGCACTGTTGTCCGCGATAGAGCGATTCCCTGGAGCGCCAAGGCGGGGCGAGATTTTGGCTGGGGTCAAAAAAAGTGCCGGACGTCAAAGCCGGGTAATGGAGGTCGCGTGATGCGCTTTCTTTCTCTTTTCAGCGGAATCGAAGCGGCTAGCGTGGCGTGGCAGCCGCTCGGTTGGCGCGCCGTGGCGTTCGCTGAAATCGAGCCGTTTCCTTGCGCCGTGCTGGCGCACCACTATCCGGACGTTCCCAACCTCGGCGACGTATCGCAGATCACCGACACGCAGATTGCTGCGTTGGGCCGCATCGACCTGGTGGCCGGAGGCTCGCCGTGCCAAGACCTGTCTCTAGCCGGAAAGCGCGCCGGTCTTGCCGGAGAGCGTTCCGGCCTGTTTCACGAACAAATCAGGATTTTTCATGCAGCTCGACATTTTTGCGGAGCCAGATGGCTCCTGTGGGAAAACGTCCCCGGAGTCTTCAGCAGCAACGGCGGGCGAGACTTTGCTGAGGTGGTTGGCGCAATGGCAGGATGCCGCATCGATGTCCCCGCAGAAGGCTGGGGATCGGAAGGCGTGGCGCTGGGCGCGGCTGGACTCGTCGAATGGTGCGTGCTTGACGCGCAGTGGTTCGGAGTGGCGCAGCGGCGGCGCCGTGTGTTCGCTCTCCTCGACACTGGAAACTGGGCCGGTCGCGCCCCGGTACTTCTTGAGCGCGACAGCCTGCTTGGGGATTCTGCGCCGAGCCGCGAAGCGGGGCAAGAAGTTGCCGGAACAATTGGCAGTTGCTCTCCGGGCGGCGGCCTGCGCACAACCGACCTAGACGGCAATGGAGCCTATGTCGTTTCCAACGCCGAGGGTTCGACCGGCCTGCCGTTCCTCACGGCTTCCAACCTCGGAAAAACGGTCAACAACCAGACGCCGCTGATCGCGTTCCCGGCCAATCTGTCCGGCACGCAGTGCGCCAGCGCGGAAAACCTCAGCCCGACGCTCGGAGCCAAAAACCCGACCGCCGTGGCCTACGCCTTCCAGCCGCGCATCGCTCGAAATGGGCGCGGCGACATGGGTGATGTGGTCAACGCGCTGGCCGCGCAATCCGGCGAAACGGGCAAGGGCGACGCAGCGCCGTGCGTGGCTTTGGACTCTGCGGTCAGGCGCTTGACGCCGGTTGAGTGCGAGAGACTCATGGGCTTCCCGGATGACTACACGTACATCCCAACATGGGACGGTTGGCGGCCAATGGATGCCGACGAAACGCCCGATCAGTGCCGCGCCGCTGGGCTGGAAGTGCGCCAAAGCAAAACAGGCAGGTGGCGAGTCAAGGATGTAGGCGGCCCGCGCTACCGGGCGCTTGGAAATTCGTGGGCGGTTCCTGTGGCGGCGTGGATTGGCCGCCGCATTGACGTGGCTGGGGGTGCCGCATGAGGCTGCAAGTCACCCTACCCTGGCCGTCGCGCACGCTGCATCCGAATTCTCGGAAGCATCATATGGCGCTGCACCGGGCACGTATAAAAGCCCGGGAAGATGCGCGCACTCTCGCACGCGCCGCCGGGTTCAGACCGGGCATGTTTCCATCGGCTGGCCGCCTGCACCTATGGCTTGACTTCTACCCGCCAGATCGCCGACACCGTGATGACGACGGGCTGTTGAGCAGCCTCAAAGCCGCCCGCGATGGCATTGCCGATGCGCTGGGTATTGACGACAACCGCTTTGTCAGCCACCCGCTGGTGCGCGAGGAGGTGCGCAAGGGTGGCGAGGTGGTGGTAACGATCACGGGCGGTTGTGGCGAAGGCGAATTTATAGCCAAAAGCGGCTATGAGCGGGGATAAGTTGCTATGTCTGAAACCCTGACCATTCGCCTCAACGACCCGCAACAGGGCCATCACGCGCTATCGACGCTACTGTGGCCGCACGCCAAGGCGTTGCTGATTGCCGGGCACAAATTGGATGTGGAGACGCGGCTGCATGATGACGCCAAGACCGACCTCCAGCGTAAGTATTACCACGGCATTGTGCTGAAAACCATTGCCGAGCAGGCCCGCCCCAACGGGCAGCAGTTCCCGCTGCAAGTCTGGAAAGAACATTTTCGCAAGGAATACCTCGGCTCAAAAACCAAGACGTTTACCAACCCGATGACCGGGCGCAAGTCGCGCCGCCGCGTGCGGATCAGCACTGAGGACTTGGGCATCCGGGCCTACAGCA
>Ga0123354_10002171_pt1 | contig 25440 bp, 13 predicted proteins | sample TergutLab28metaG_2_FD_97872 | JGI IMG/M metagenome (GOLD analysis project Ga0123354, IMG submission 97872) | Labiotermes labralis P4 segment gut microbial communities from Petit-Saut dam, French Guiana - Lab288 P4 | ecosystem: Host-associated > Arthropoda: Insects > Digestive system > Gut ...
GTGTGTGGTGGTGTGTGGTGTGTGTGTGTGTGTGTGTGTGTGTGTGTGTGTGAGAGAAGAGAGTGTGAAGTGTGTGTGTGTGTGTGAATGTGTGAGTGAGTGTGTGTGTGTGTGCGTGAAGTGTGTGTGAATGTGTGAAGAGAGAGTGTGTGTGTGTGAAGAGAGTGTGAAGTGTGTGTGTGTGTGAATGTGTGAGTGAGTGAGTGAGTGTGTGTGTGTGTGTGTGTGTGTGTGTGTGTATGTATGTGCCTGAAGAATGTGTTACTTAGTCGAAACACACTTTTTATTCAAAACTGCAATGTATAATTTGTGCATAACTGTGTTTTGTGCCAAATATAATTGTGAGCGAACAGTGATATTTGAGTAAACCGTAAACGCATGATTCTGTAAGATGGACTGTGGAGAGTGCTTGTGCATTCTTTGATCGCCTCTTTGCTACTGGGACGTGAACAAGTAATGTTGCATTTAGCTGGAATTTTGGGGTTTTGTCAACCAGTTTGTAGCTTAAGCAGAGAGATGATGAATGTGCCCACAAATATTATGAGCAGGTTAACGATTACGGAATTCCTGTACTGATGAAACTTTGAAATTACGACCTATAAATTAACGCATACGAAAATAAACATGGACAAATGAGTAACATACTTCAAATAAATTTAATAACAAATAATAAGAGACCATAATAATAGTAACGCCGCTCTATATCTTCAGTTGTGAACAATAAAAAGTGTGGCCCAACTGGATTAAATAGTGTCACTATCTGAAAAGTGCACATGTTAGGACGGTCCGAAAACGCATCACTGTTACTTGATATGTACAGCACATAACCTATCTTGTCAAATTTAAGTAAGCAGTCAGTTTGGCACCTGATTTAGGAACGTGTCGCTGGCCGTGAGAGGGCTGCACTGTAAGTGCAACAAACAGTCGTGTGAAATGAAGGTTTATTGACCTCAGTATTGAGATGATGCAAGCGTGCAAACCTTGTGGGAATACCACTGAGAGAGCAGAGGTATAGAGAAATGGCTTGTGGAAATATGAATAATACTGGACAAGGCTTTGTGTTAGAATTTTATTTTGACGGCGAGTCCGCTGGTTAGATAACAAATAGAAATTTGTGTTCGTGGCGATGATCGGTTAGTTACTTAGTTATTTAAGTGATTTGTTAGATATTCTGCTGCGTTTACCTGAAGATGATTTGAACGTAACAGAATACAGACAAACGACTCCCATGTTAAAAGTGTTTTATTACTTGGACAGCAATACGCGTCGCAACGTCGGGAATAGAAGGCGATAAGGCAGAGGTACATGAAGGTCAAGGTTAGAAAAAACAAGCGAATATCCAATTTTAGATAAGTTATGCGTTTGAAGAGAAGTTTCATAAATGGCGAAGGAAAGTGACATTATTATTATTATTATTATTATTATTATTACCATCATCATGATGCACATTCCTTACTTTACAGCAGTTCAGCTGGTTCTCAAAAGAGTACTGGTCTCACGGACCGAGCGAGCACTTCTTATTCACTGTTCTGCCAAAAACTTCCTGACTCTGTGGCATGTATTAAGTATTACTTATTCCTGCATGGGATATATAGAGCTGGGCGGAGATTAAGTAGTTCCAAACTCTCGTGTAATTTGTTTGGGATAACACCCGTTGTGGATAGTGCTGGTGGTACTGTATAGGCCGTTGTTGTTTTTATTATTATTGTTGTTGTTGTTGATTTGCACTCGTAATTGGCTTCTGCGCTGTCAAGCTGTCGCTTTTAATCAATGATAAATGAAATGCTACGCACACATTACAATCACGTAAAGCCTGTAGACTGTTGGGTCAGTACGTAAATAAGCGCAAAATTAAACCAAACTGGGTTGGAAACATTTACTACTCGTAATAATACGTTTTGTTCCAGAAGTAACAAAAGTTTTAACGATGGGTTTTGAATTTGTGCTCTATTGATTGATTTGCCTTGTACAAATGGTGTTCGTATTTGTGATAGCAGCAGTTATAATAATAATAATAATAATAATAATAATAATGGGAAGCTAATTATGAAGTATTTTTGGACAATGCATTTTCCAGCACCTTTGTCCACTGTGTCTACCTATTCAGCTGTTGTCACATACCTTTACAGAATCTGCAGACGCACCAACCAGTCCGTCTTTACCTGAAAAAGAAAAATCTCACTGTGCATACTGTAACATACAGATGTCCTTGCTCTCTATTGTTGAATGGGGGCATTTTTTGTATAGCGCATTAAGAACCCTAAACTAAATACAAGATGAAAGTGAAGCTATGCACCTCTTCTCCACTTCTATCTGTATGCAGACGAAGTTACGTGCACACAAGCATGTAAGGCCTAGGTGGGCGCGATTCATCTCGCGTATTTAACCACGCTCTTTCAAATGCTACAGCATATGAACAGGAAGTTTGTCGCGAGTCGGTCGTGGCACATTTGAAGGGATTCGGCTAACGGGATTGATGATGACAAATTCCAGTCACAGTAACCGGTAAACCGGTTTACTGCATTCGAACTTGATTCCTGCCAAAGATCTCCTTGATCTGTTCAGTGCATCGTGAGCGTTGTCACGTGTTTTGAGTCATTATTTTATTTAACACTTATAGGTTGCCACTTCCCGCCGCTATTCCAGCGCGCGTATGGATGGGCCAGTCAGGGGCTACGGTTCTACGACAAGCGAGCCGACAGGAAGTGCCAAAATATGAAACTGCGTAATGAACTGTATAATTTTTTTTTCTGTCCAGAAGTTATAAAGGGCTATAAAACTAAGGAGAAGTGGATGGACCGTGTAGTAGGCCTACGTATGGAAAAGATGGTCAATACTCGTACGTATTTTGAAGTTTTCCACTCCATGTATCCCTCTATTAGTAAACACCTCTTAATTGTACCCACTAAATACACGGTGCTAATTCTTGACATATATTTATAGTATTTCTGCTACATGTTTCGGTGCCATGTGCACCGTCATCTACTGACTGCGACATAGGAAACTTCACTTAAACAAGCCATTGGGTTTTTATTGTCATACCGTGCATTTTGATATATATAAAGTTCATACACCAACAAAAGCATTCTTTATTAAAGTTAATAAAGTTTTAAAATTTGCATTAAAAATCACTTCGACTTGCCCCTACATGTTTCGGTCTACGACCATCATCAGGGAGCTTTCACTAGAGCCTAGCTAAAGTTATATTTAGGTTAAGATTCGGAAAAAAAACTACGTCGTTATATGTAGGAGCAAGTCAACGTGATTTTTTATGTAAATTTTAAAACTTTATCAGGTTTAATAAAGAGTGCATTTTTTTTATGTATGAATATTGTAAGTCATTGGGTCTTCCTACCCGTCCTACGCCAGTGGACCCAATCCAAATTTGAAGGACGACTGTCGGACGTATATTGTGACGGCAGTGAAAAGCCCACGATTAACAACAACAGTAACAGCCAACCGTGTGCACACGTTTCATATATAAGGATATTTTGACCATAAATTATCATGGTTTTCAACCAACAGAACAGTGGTGCTACATCTGTGATTTTAACTGTTGTACAGCTATTGTAACTGTTGTACAGCTATTGTAACTGTTGTACAGCTATTGTAACTGTTGTATAGCTATTGTAACTGTTTTACAGCACTTGTAACTGTTGTATAGCTATTGTAACTCCAACATATGCAGAGTTGAATCTTTTATAATGTACTTATATTTACGAAGTAACTGCTGTAGGAACCATATTTAACAGCTTTATAACAATATATGGTTATAAGTAAATGGCATAATAGTTCTCCCTGATGATGGTGCACATGACACCGAAACATGTAGGAGAAATACAATAAAATGTAAAATATAAACAGTTTACATTTATTTGGTACAATTAAAAGGTGTTTCTACGTACGTATTTTAGCTGGAGGGTGTAAAAGGGATTAATGTGGCGTAGGATACGGTTTTGCGGAGGGTTATTGTAAAGACGGTAGTGAACATCTGGCTTGCGTAAAATATGTGAGTTTCTTAAATACATAGCCAAAGGACTGTTAGCTATGCAGGGAGGACCTTGATCCGCAAGCCAGTTAATGAAGGACTGCAATGATTCTCTTCGACTTAACAGTGAGTCAGTGTACCTTAATGTGTAATGATATTTTATGTTTTTTGCACCGTGCATTGTGATACAATTATGCAACATAAACCGACGAAATGCACACTTTTCAAATTAATACTTTCATTCAACTTTTGACGTCTTCTGCATGTTTCGAACCTGATGGGTTTATCTCCAGGAAGACAGCTGTGTTCGCAGTTTTTTATATGGTATATTGACATGCATGGAAGTTACGAGCCAGAAATTAATGATAAAATTAATTGAGGACGAGCAGCTATAACAGAGCTAAAGAGCATTTTGTGGGACCGTGATGTGACCCCCAAAACAAAGACTCATATTTGTTATGCAGTAGTTAAAAGTACAATTACATATGCAGCAGAAACATGGTGTTTAAAAGCAAAAAACGGTAGCAAAACTAAATTCCACAGAAACGGACTTTTGGCGACGATCGGCTCGAATTTCCAGGAAGGACAAAATTAGGAATACTATTATTAAACAAAAAATGAATATAGTAAGGTCTGTTTTAGACGATATTAAAACCAAACAACTTCAGTGGTACGGACAAGTTCAAAGAATGGAAGAGGGGAGATTACCAAAAGAAGTTATGAAATGGAGCCAACCAGGAAGAAGAAAACGAGGTAGACCTAAACTTATCTGGGCAGAAGGGATTATAGGACTGATGGGAGAAAAGGGATTAATGGAAAAAGACTGGAATGACAGAGGTAACTTGAGGAAGAAGATAATATAATTGTCAAATGGGCGCAGGAAGATGTGGAAATATTGTACAACCTGCTAAATAAACAAAATGTTGACATGTATTGGTGGTGTAAGCAGTCCAGCAGGTGGAAGAGTGTGTGTCGACATGACTCGTAATGCGGTGTACAAGAAGCTGCTGCACTCTACACCGCACTAGCCTACACCTTTCCACTCTTATGAGCTTCTACAGTATAAAGCCGGATTGCGTCTGGTGGGCTGCTAACAGAAGAGGTTCCACTAAAACAAATTGCGTCAGTACGGAGGAAGCGCCGCATCGGGCCCGGCTATAGCTTCCACGCGCATAGGGACAAAAAGGTTCGTGCTACGTTTAGAAGGGGTTAAAAACTTCGGACTGGTAGCAAAGCAAGTGACTAGTGGTGGAGTGGTTACGGGGAAGTCTATTAATAGGAGCAACAGATATGAGTGCACGCAGAAATTGGTCGGTGCATTATTCAAGCAGAAAGGCCCGGATGCTTTGCTTCCTATGAAATCCATGTTCATCTGACGGGAGCCTGTTAATGGAATTGGGGTGTTGGAGAACAAAGTGCCAGAGAGAATTTTTGTCGCAAGCAAGAGGCAGTAACAAGAGGATAGAAGTAACGTAATAAAAAGCTCCATAATTTTGCTCTACACCCGGCACTCTTCAGAATAAAATAAAAATTCGAGCAGTTTTGTTTGATAAAACCAAATGGAAGTGACAATTGTCAGAAAAGGGCATAGGTGGGAGGATATTAAAATGGATTTGGGAGAACTGCGTAGAATTGATGTTGTGTGCAGTACAGGGCTCAGCAATAGGCTTGTATAAATATAGCGCTAGCTCTTCGCGTCCAAATAAAGTAGGGACAGTATTGACCGCGTTAGTAACCATCAGCTTTTCAAGGAAGATTTGTCCAAGAGCGTCCATCGGAAAGCTGAACCCGCGCCGACGGCAGAGTTACCGGTCTGCATATAACTCAGTCGCGGTAGTTGGATGCCTGCGAGTGCATACACAGCATTTCCGCAGGCCGACAGAATCTTCTGTTCTGCAGCTGGGCGTTACAGACTGTAATTGTTACTGCTCGTGCATATGAAATACTGATGAACACAGAGCGATTTTTATTTTGTGGGATAAATTATAAGGAAGAAATCGTAGCAAATTTAGAAGTCGGTTCCAGGTGCTTCAATTCCGTTCACAATAACTGCCCGGGGAAAATTTTGTCGCGAGATTAGGGTTTTGTAAGAGGATTTATCGAAGCGTGTTTAATGGTGAAGTCGATACATTGCTTGTTTATTTTGCGTATGAGATTAATGAAATGGTGAGGCAAATATTCAGAATAACTTATGCCTGTCAGCAGATAGTGCGCAGAATAATACATGTAAATATTCCGAATAACTTATACCAGTCTCAGTGCAACACAAATAATCGGCGTCTTCTTCCTCCCGCACACAATACATTCAGAAAATACAGTGAAAAAACACGCCATTTTTTAAATGTAGCCGGTGAGTATGGGTGTGACAGGGCGTGAAACGTGGTGCTGTACATTGAGGGAGGAACATCGGCTCAAGATGCTCGAAAATGGGTGCCGAGGAAGATATATGCTCCTAAGAGGGACGAGGTAATTGGTAGTAGAGGAATGGAAAAGACTATATGTTGCGGAAATACTATCTGGGTAATCAAATCAAGAAGAATGCAATGGGCTGGGGCATGTAGCATGTAGAGAGGGGAATGGAGGAGCATGCGTGATTTTGATGGGGAAAGAGACAACTTAGAAGACATGCGTAGGTGGGAGGATAATATTGAAGTGGGTCGTCATGAAGTGGGATGGGCGATTATGGACTGAATTGATCCGGCACAGGATAGGGTCAGTTAGTGGGATCTTGTGGATGCAGTGATGAACTTTCGGGTTCCATAAAATGCGAGGAATTTCTTGACTAACTGAGGACCTGTTAGCTTCTCAAGAAGGTCTTTGGTCTATGGAGTTCGTTGGTTGTTTAGTTGATTGGTTAGTCAGTCATTTAATTAGTTGGTTGCTGAGAATTAATACGTGTTTGTCCATCAAGACGGTGGAACCGCCCATACAGCGTCCGTTGTACGTAACATTTTTCTGGACCGTATAATTGATTAGTTGTGCTTTGTGGCTTGATCTTTAATCATATCTGACGCCATGTGTCTGTCATTTGTGGGGATGTTTCAGAGACAACGTTTATAAAAGTAACACTTGCAGGAAATTAGTTATCCGGCGCACAGTATCATTTTCTAGGTGATAACTGCAAGCATTTCTTAATAGTACGTCCGTCATATTTTGGAACACACCTGAGTGTTGCAAGAAGCCATTTTCATCGCCCAGTTTAACATGCGGTGAGTTTATAACGCAGATTATTATTGTACATCCTCTGAGCGGTTTTAAATCTGGACACTCCTTATAATGGAGTTACGACTCACTGCTATTATATAGCCAGAAATACATTAATGAGAGTTTGTTCTTTTAAAAGTCGCGTTTTCTTTTCCAGGCGTAACATAACGAGGGGATGAGCTTAATGTAGGTGTTGCGAAATTGTAATTTCCTGCATGCAAAAATCTAGTGTTGCGAAAGCCGGTAGCCCGTATTAAATGTACTAGAGGTACCGCTCTGAAATATCAGTAATGCTATGTCTTTGCGCTTCTTTGTGTTGGTTAAGTACGCCTGATGTTGAAAAAATGTTTTGTATGAACGCTGTAGATAACCATGGCGTCAGCGTTTTGCGTTACTTACCCCCTCTTGTACGAAGAGCTGTTTGCGAAAAAAGGTACCAATTTCTGTTTAAACTTCAGGTGAAGTGCCCTTCCATTTTACAAGCAAGCCAACAAAACATTTGCATAATCGTGACATGGCTACCAAATTAATCGAAATCTGGCCGGTGGGTTTGTAGACGGACAGGGCTACCTCCCAGTTACTCGCATATTTAGCAAAAGTTCCCCACTTTACTGCTTTATTAGAATCGGGTGTTGTTATGCGCGCCAACACGTAGTCGGATGACGAATTTCGTAGTGTAAGAAAAGGGACTGTTTTATTCGTTAATTATTGCTTTCCGATTTATGACGCCGTGTTTTGTGGTAGGGGTGCCAGCTTCTCAAAGCAGATACTGGCTCCACCTTCAGGGTAGAATATCGCGGACGCATAGAAAGGATAGCGTGTAAACACATCTATTCTTCGTTGAAAGGTTTTCACATCTCAGCAGACATTGCTGCAGAGTGGGAGAGGTCATCGACCCGTTCTTCCAGACTACTAATCAATGTGTCAATCTCCACCTAACACCAGACACAACGTCACGGACAAAACTCATCAGCTGCTACAGTGAAAATATCAATCATTATTGCTTTTAAAGTGACATTTCCTTAATGATAGCCACCAGCGTGTGATCCTATCTAAGTCCACATCCTGCTGTTTGATTTTAACATTTTCTGAATTCTTCTAATACAGAATTGTCTTCTTCGATTTTAGCTAAATAGGTTTTGTGAGCCAAGCTGACACAGGCAGTGTGTAATAACAGGATACGGGATGGACGACTGTAGTTCGATTCCCGGCAGGGGGCTGGATTTTTCTCTTTGATTCCATGTGTTCACACTTGTGTTGAGTACTCAGTTGTCGAGAGATATCGGAGGTGCAGGACAGGTGCACCGTCCACATAAGGAACACGGATATCTTAAGTGAATCTCATTTTATTGGGAAGGTCGTCTAGGGTCCCAAGATATACCACGAAGTTTAGAAATAAGCTAACCAACACTGATACCGAGAACGTTATTATGACTTCCACGCATATCTGCCACATGGGTAGCAGATAGTGCCTATCAGGCCACCACGTAGTCACCATCGACATGTAGACATTGGCCGAACTTGGCACCAGGGTTTGTATCCCGGTGTAGAAGTAGTTAATGTCAAGTGTCTAGTCTGGAGGTAACAGCGTGCTTTGCATCGGCGCATGTTTCAAATCGCATGCACACCAGGTGTTTCCTAGGGGTCCAAAGAGACGTAAATCACGAGGCTCCACACAGCCAACCGGACTTGCGGGTAGTGACGGCTGGAAGGTTATGGACTACTTCCTGCGATCCTGACCTCCTTTCCTATGTTCGTTTTGTTAAAATTGGGATGCCTGCGCAACTTTTTATAAAATTTTCAAAATAAATGTCTTGCAGTTCAATTTCGCGGTTCTCCAATTGTGTGATGTGCAGAGAGACGGACAGAGTGATTTTAACAGGTGCTGCGCAAGGATGGCGACGCGTTGAAGAAAGTTTGAGAGATCTGTGTAGCCCTATGGTATGCAGCCTCCTGTGTGGAGTGTTTGGTGGGTTATAACTGTAAAGGAAGCAGTTGTTAAGAATTTCCCGTCTTAGTGGTTTGGGAAAGCCACAAAATTCTGATGCAAATCAGAGAGCGGATGCCGATTTCAGTTAGATTAGACGTCTATATTTAATATGCGAAATAATTTAGTAAGTCAGCTTCTAACCGTGCTGAAAAGATATCAGGTGGGTTTAATAAAAACATATACAGGAAGAAGGGAAGGAAGGAAATAAATAAATAAATAAATGATTGTATTGGCTCTTGTAGGAAGCTTTGAAGAGAAAATACAGGGTTGTGCTGCAGGGTACAGTGAGAGCACTGAGACGGTGGTACGTTTATTTAGACAAACATTTTACAGTAAGATCTTGTCAGCGATATAGAATACGTTTTTAATCGCAGCGTTCCCAGCACAGTATACAACCTATGTCGCTAATACTAACTGTGTTTCCTGTAGGCTGATTGTAGCCCTGTAATATGCTGAACAAGTACATCCCTTCATTATTTATGATTATATCGCAGTTTTTAGCTTTTACTTATTTGACCACGTGCTTTTAAATTTTCTTCTGCATTCCTCTCGGAGTGCTAGACCCCTGAAGGTAAAGGCACTATTTTTACCTTCCGAAACGTCGGAAAGTGATTGTCCATTTACGCGGCGTCATATTACAGAACGGAGTTCTGAACCGCACCATCGTGAAAAGCTCACGACCCGCCTGCGTCAACATAGCTATCTGTCTGTTTAACTCGATCATAAGCCAGACGCGTATTAAAATGTCATTCGCGAAGATATTTGTAGTATAACTGAAGAATAAGAAACCAACTAGATGCTACTTATTATTTGTACTTCTTATAGGCTCAACATGTTTCGGGCACTACTATGCAGGTTATAGCACGTCGTGCTATAACCTGCAGCCCGGACACTACTCCAGCCTACCCGCACCTAACTTCCAACCTACAGCAACCCAAGAAAGAGACGACCAACGTGGTAATCAACATTATAGTCGTGAGCTCCTGATGATGGGCATAATAGTGCCCGAAACACGTTGAGCCTATGAGAAGTACAAAAAATAATAGGTAGCATCTAGTTGGTTTTATTCTTCAGTTATCGCAATGATGCACGGTCCAACACACATCAAAATATTTGTAGCAGTTTCATTTCTAGGAAGGCTGGATGCTCCCCTCATGTGCATATTTAGGCGCTTTTCGTATTATCACGAAAAGCGCCTGTTACCTTCATAGTGTCCGTTGACCTGTCCGCAAGTATCGGCGCGGCTCCCCCCTGGGCGGTTTGACTTGGAGTTTGATATCGGGGATTTCTGTGAACGTCTGTCGATAAATTCCAGATTTGGTTAAAATCCGAAGAAAATATCGGACACTTTACATTAAGACCTAAATACTTTTTACTGTTGCCGGCGGTATTAAATCACCATAAACACGTTCTCTTCGAGTGAAGTGCTGTCAGGGTGGAGGAGGAGGTGTAAACATAATACGAACACACCGCATTGTTACTTTTTACGTACATTTGTCCATACTGTCTTCCACCAATCAACGCATAGATTAAAATATAGTAGGCCTGCACCAAAATTTACTCTTTCGTTTTGTATGGGTGTGAAACTTCTTTCTCGTCGTAGGGGGAAGCATTTCTCTAGAATGTTGAAATCAGGGTGCCGAGGACAATATCTGGACCTCAAATGTAGAGAGTAATTGGAAGGTGGAAGCCATGGCATAGTGAGTCGCTCCATAATTTGCACTCCATTAAGAGGGATCGGATCGTTGAGGATGAGGTACGGGGCGCGTGTAGCGGTCGTGGGAGAAATAAACACATACAGAACCTGACGACCCGAAAAGAGGGATCCTTTGGAGAAAGGGAATAGGTACGAATTTGATATTAAAACGGGTTCGAAAATAGTGGAGTGTAATTTATATGGATTTATGGGTGCTGAGGTTCAGTTCAGTGTTGGGTTTTTACGAACACGAGAATTAAACCTTTGCTTGCCATTTATTAACTGATGTTTTCTCAAGGACTGTGATCCATGGACTTTGCTGTGGACTTAACATATATTTTATGTGGTTTACTTAGCGAAGCTTTCAATATATAGACTACATAATGCCATTGGTAAGTGAATGGATTATGGGGAGAGGAGAGGTGGGTACAGGATTTTGGTTGGGAGGTCTGAAGGAAGGAGACAACTTGGAGGACATAATTTTATGTTGGAGGACTGTATGAAAATGAATCTTACGGGAACAGCTTGGGGAGCGTGAACTGGATTGATCTGGCTCAGGATAGGGGCAGGTGGCGGGCTGTTGTGAACATCGTATTATACCTTCGGATTCCATAATATGCAGGGAATTTCTAGACTGGAGGAACTGGTTCTCAAAGACTCTGCGCCATGTAGGTAGGTAGTTGGATGAATGGATATGAATTTCGAACACTTATCGAATTGTAATTAAAATTTGTTGCTACATAGTATTTAATTTCACCTCTGACTTGTCGGAGGTTATGCATTTCTGAGTGTAGATGAAACGAGACAAGAGGAATAAGAATAAGGAAGAGGATGACAGGGACGGCGTAATGGCTTTTTCAGTCTTAAGTCCTGGATTCGAATCCCGTCAGCCTATGGCTAGCGGCCTTGTGATAAAACTCAGTTCAGCATACCGTGTAAGAGCGATCGACCGTCTATCTGATCGTGACCTCTGAATGTGTTTTCCGGTTACTTTGTTAAATAGACAGCATTCGTTCAATTTCATGTTTTGCTGACCGTGCATCCTGGTACAGTTCTGGGTAAACCGTCCAGACGGTCCCTTACAGAGAGTACTATACCGGATGCTGTATTAATACAGTTCGACCTCCTGATGATGAGCACAGTGTTGCTCGAAACATGTAGAGGATTACAATAATAAACGTTTTATATGACGTAATTGTGCATCAAGTTGGCCATTTACCCAGAAGCATTCGTTCGTTTTACGTAGGTCCGTCACGAAACTTAATTCTAGACTGGACTATCACTTTATTAAAATTGAAGTAGTAATGAGTGGAATAATCATCAGTGATAGAGCTCTGGCGGCGTGCATTTTTCTGTGAATTGTGCACTGGAATGGGAGAGGTCAGCGTAACGGATGGAATGAACGGGGTTTATAAGTGTTATCTGCAAACAAGTAACGCCACACTCTGACACTTCCGGGCTTCGGCGCTAATTTGGAGAATTAATTAGTGACATCAGACACATTTCTTGGATCATAAGTGGCTTTAATTCGTGCTGTATTTGGCACTAATGTTCGGGTTACAAAGTCTGATATTTTCGTATAATTTATCACAGATTATTTCAGCAATAATTCAGCAATATAGCTGAACATACTTGTCACCTGACTATTTTTAGCAGTATTATGAGATTTTAATATGAATTTATTGTCTCACAGAAGTCCCCATTTATTTTACTTGTAAGCACCACTACGTACAGATGCTTCGGATTTCTTGGCGTTATTTGTTCTTAATTCACTTAACAACGCTGTATCGACTTCAACATTATCTAAACTTCCGTTAACAGTACTTGTCTCTTTACCTTAGAGTATATTTGAACTAATACAGTTGATACAGGCGACACTGTCAAAGATGGTTTTGTTTCTGCGTTACGAGGTTGGTTTGATTATTTTGAAAGATATTTATTTTATTTTTAGTATTCCCGCCACTGCGTTAGGATTGACTCCGGAGCCACCCAGTTTAATTTTAAATATTTGCAGGGAGCTCTTCCCGCAAAGGTGAACTCGGCCGGAGCGCAAAGCTGATTCCACACTTCACGTAGTGCCGATCTTCATTTCCACTTTCGACACTCCAGGCTGTCCGGGCGGTTACGCTGTGACTTTTTTTTGGGGAGGTGGCTATTTCGAGGATCCGTCCTGACAGGAGCTTTGCGTGTGTTTTTTTACAGGCCGTCCAGGCAAATGATAAAGAGAGTACTGCAGATCAGGTCACAGTCAGTTCCTTCCACTGCCTTTCCAATTCACTGTTCGCTAAATTATCCCACAGTTCGGCGTAATATTGTTTGCGATACTGGCGTCGCTGACGAAAGATATGAAATACGTCAACACGTACAGATCTCCAGTACGCTCTTTATAGCGTGCTGCTAGGCACAGGGACAAGTTTTACTTATTTTAAAGGTCATTGATATGGAAGTAGTGAAATGTAAACTGAGAAGTGGCAAGGTGATAATGTCGAGTTCGTAGAAGGTAGAAATATATCGTCCGTCACAAGAAAAGAGGAAATTCCCACATATTAACCATAAAAAGAGGACGTGGTAGTAAAATGGGGTGGGGAGGGGTTGAAAAGGAAGACAAATAGTTGCAAATTTATTAAATAATAGTTCCTTTCAAACTTTCACTGAATTTATTTATATGAGTGTCATGGGTATGAAATTCGGAGGGAGATTTTTTTAAAGTAAGTTTTCACTAAGTTCATCTTGTTCAACATTTCCATGCGGATCTTTTCCCCGAGACATTCGGACGGCGAGTTACTGAACTGAACTCATGTTTTTGTGACGCGGATGGTGCTAATATTCTACTATAATTACATATTTCCTAAAACAGGCAGTAGAAATATCATTTTGCTCACTACGTGCAAAAATTTAAGAAGTGAGAAACATTAAAAAACGCGCACATTTGTACAAATAAAAAAAAAACACCCGGACGGGATTTCTTGGGCCGAAAAAGAATACACTTTCGAAAAAAAAAAAGATGTATGATAGCCCTAGGTTATTGTGACTAACTAAATCCAGTGTGTTTGCTGATTGTGGATTCATTTGATGCAGTTCGTTCAATTGATGTACAGCTGTGATACTGAAAGCGAGACGAGTTGCAGCCCTGAAGCAACTAACCTTCGCGGCAGTCGAGAGATATCGGCATCGAATGGAGTATCTAGGCGGAACGCAGGAGTTGGTTAATGTCCGGGTGAGGATTGTAGGCTAATGAGCGGGTGGGCGTTGTTGCTGGGATGGAAGTCGGTGGTGAGAGTTACTGTGTTCTGGTCTAATTGGGTCGAACAAGTTGCAGTGGAACTCGCTGATAACAAAAGGTTCCCCTTCATCCTTTGCACATGACCGTATGTCAACACAAAAAGTCAAGTGCGAGAGTGGTACAAGAGTCATGGAACTGACCGACAACAGTAGCCGTTGAACGGAGTTGTCAGTCGCGCTCTGAGTTTGCGCGGGTACGGAATAGAATGTATGAATTTCTTGGCAGGTGTGGAAATAGAATAACGCCGAATTTGATGCAGGAGACTCCTTTTCCAAAGCTGGTGGCGGATCGGCTCATAATAAGAAATGTCCAGCAATGGGTGGAGCTCGAAGATCCATTAACTTGTTTGCAAGGGACTGCATTGCACTAAGCCTTATTCCCAATCGGATGATTCCAGTCTGTGCCTTCATACGCTGTTTCATAAATATTCACTTTAACTTAAGCCTCAGTCTCCCATCTACCTTTTGGTAACTCGGATCATCTCTCCTTTATACGTTTCAATCGTACGAGTGAAGATTTGTTTACATTTCTCGTAATACTAAACTTTATATTAAGCCCCAGTCACCCATCTACGTTTATGTCGCCCTGGTGATCTCTTCTGTATATGTAGTAATAATTCCCATTCTCTCATCTAAATTTCTGTCCGTCTACGTTATGAGTGAAGTATTTACACACCTCTGATCCTCACTAAACTTACTATGTTTCCCGGTTATTTCATAGTCCTTGTCTTGTGATAATAATTTTAAATAATTATTTCGTATCAGTTTCTCGATGTGAGGAAGGGTTATAGATTGAATACTGAGAACAAGTGATGGGAAATATAATTTGGGATCTGAGGAAGCATCTGGAGACATTTGTGTAGTGAGAAGTTTCATAATTTATCTCGTTCTGAAGTATTGTTATTTCAATAAAATCAGGAAATGGGCGATGGAAAGTGCATGTGATATGCAGAGATTAGAGGCGAAATGCCTATAATATTTTCTTCATTTGGATAACTTTTGGGAGGGGGGGGAGAGAAGGATATGTCATGGGTGTTAGTGTACCGACAGGTATATGTTCCAGCAACCGGCACTTCTGAAACGTCGGGTTGGATATTTCTATCGTTTGGGCCTGAAGGTGGAGGAAATGTTAGCGTCTGTGTCCCAATCTACACAACGTTAGATCTCGGATACAAATATTCCTCAACGCAACTGTAAAAATTTCAAAAGTCTCTCCATCTTCGGGATTCGTAAACGGTGGGGCTTTGAGTGAGAGACGACTGCCTTCTCAAGAATGTGACAAAGTAGGGTGGAAGTAGCTCAGTAACACTGAATATTAGGTCTGTCGTTCTTGTTTACTTTTGTGTTTGTCGCTATCTTAACGACGGTTAACCCATATGTTTAACGATAGTTCAACCATAACAGAAATACTCACGGATATGCCCAAGGTTGCTGTTGTCGTGTAGTGTAACTTACTGGTTCAGAGAGAGTTACGTGTTCCAGGACGACCAACTGGTTTTCCACCTTGCTGGCGTCATTCGCTGTGAGGTATACCCCATTAGATAATCGTAACCGAACACAAAAATGAAATGGCAGGTTAATTACATACACTTTTACATGCAAATGAGCCATACAGTAGCTACGTTGCGTCATTCGAACGATACGAAAATGCTGCAGTGTGGAAGACACCCGCATACTGAGTTTGGCTTATTCAAGACTCCACTTGTATAAATGTGTTTAACTGAGGTCGAAACAGACTGTGCTGTGTTTTCTGATGACTCGCAAGCTTACTTCCATGTCTTAATCCGAGTGGGATGAACATTATCGCCAATCAAAGAACAATACAACTGCGTTCAGTGATAAGTAAAACTGATATTCCCAAAGCACAGACCGCTTAATGTGGATAGTAGCGACGAAGATAACGAAGCTTCCCTCTTTCTTTCTTTCTTTCCTTCTTTCTCATTTTCACACTTTCTTCTGCCCTTCCTTCCTTAGTGTGACCTCTTCTACCTATTCACTGTAGCTGTAGAGGGTTGCAACTCATCACACCCATGGACACATACACAATCGGTAGGACTCCTCTGGACGAGGGATCGGCTCGACGTTGAGACCTCAACTTGACAACACTCAAAAGAGATATCTATCCCTCCGCCGGGATTCCAATCCGCAGTCGCAGCACGCCAGCTGCCGCAGAACTACGTCTTACAGCGCGCGGCCATCGGGATAGGCTTCATTATCTTTTGAGTCTCGAAAATGTTTATTGTGGCAACAGAGACCATTGGTTCTTTACAGCGCATGACTAAAAATTATATCTGGCATATAATGTTAATATACTGAGCAAGGATAATATTAAGACTAATTTTCAGGAAATTGAGTGAGAGGTTACAGTAGGTTACTCTGGTACAGTCCAGTGGACAGTTCTTGTAAACCACGCTCTTGAACCTTCGGATCCCGTGAATCGGGAAATGTCGTGACTAGCCAAACGACTGTTTGTTGCGTAGAGTTATTTCCGTGACACATAAATACATTATTGGGTATTTCTCTTAAGAAACTGTGATTCTTACTCCATCGATCAGTTGTAGACAATCTATTAACATTATAACTATTATGTCACTGTGAATAATTGCCTCATTTCGGTATTTGGGATTTGACATCCCGAGAAGAATATTCAAGAATTGCTTTTTATACAGAAATCGACTTTTAAATAAGACCGGTGAACACTTTCGTAAAATTCCTGGATTCAAACTCCTCGAACTGTCCAGGTGAAGTTACTTTGGGTTGTGGATACGTTTGACAGCTTCTATTCGTTCATTCCACTGTTATGTCCGTCCAATATTAACTACCAACATAATTGTCATAAATTCAAGAACATGCGTTGATTAGATCATGATCTTCAGATTTTTAAAAAAATTTGCAGCCAAAGTTCCCGAAATGATTTCTTAGAAATGATGGTATTTACCAAAATAGGTAAGCCTAGAGATGCCTTACAAGTATCAAAATTAACGTATTCTCACAGCCTTGTGTACAGAATTCAGGTACCAAATTTAATCTAAATCCGTTGCGTGGTTTTGAAGATGAAACACGAGGATAGAGGGACAGACTGATAACTACCTTCCAAATATCTGTTCCGTCGGTACACAGAAACTATGACGGTGCATTCCTCAATAAATAAATTACCTGTATAATTGTCTTAATTGAAAAATGTCACAAAGGATTCTAGTTCCGCACAAGAAACAGTTCTCATGGGTGAAATGAACCTGTTACTAGGTTTCCAGTCTCTACAAGTGGCAAGAAATGAGTGACAGAAATGAAAGACACATAAGGTATGTTTCGCGTGTTTTTCAACCCACACGCCATTTCGTAAGTGTTCCACATCCGCGCCGAGAAATATTTATTTATTTATCTATGCTTAATTCATTTAGCTTCACTTTCAGTTGCTTGGACTTTACTGCGTACAGTGGGTTCACGATTAACGAGCAGTAAATTGAAAGGATGTAGAAGGAAGATGCCGTGGCCTAATGTGAGGTAATGTCTGGAATGTGGTCGGAGGGACTGAGGAAGACTGCGAAAACTCTTCCAGAGTAGCCGATCTAGGGGACAAGGTTTGAACTCAGGAAATTCCACGTAGGCCTGTGTAGCAGGTCTACTAGGCACTCAACCACAGTGTTCGGTCGCTCGCGAACTAACAATGGCTGGAAGAATTGTGTGTAATGTGTGGGTAGGTTGACACAACAGAGAAGGTGAACTCTATCCTGTTGCATGCTTCTCTCTTCCTTTTATGTATTTGTGCTTTCTTCTTTCTTATCATTCTTTCATTCCATATTTATTTCAGTAATCATTGATTCACCTGTCTTCCTATTTCTGGAGCATACAAATTTTCCAAATGCATTCTTTGCAGTTCTGCATAAGCTCACAAATTTTTCAACTGCTGTCCGTACAATTCTGCCCAAGTCTGCATTGTCGGCAAGTAGACTTAGTTATATTTTTCCTTGTCTCTGACCTTATGTCTTTTCATTTAATTACTTATTTATTTTGTTTCCTTGTTCACATTTTATTACGTTTTGCCTCTGTTACATTTTCTCGTTAGTGGTCGACATATAAATTATTTTCCCTGAAGCATTCCTTATTATTTTGCACACGCACTGTTGCTAGTTAACCATCTCATCATGCCAGAGGCAATCATGCTGCCTCAGCTCAGTTTCTTTCGCTGTAGCGACTGAGGATTTCTTGACTCTGCAGCAAGTCACATGTAGAACACAGTGTTCTTATGAACGTCACATGTGTAGGCTTTTCTTGAATGGAAGCATCACGATGTGCTTATAAACGTAATATAATACTAAACAGTGTACGTCAGCACAACTACTTTATTACTCAAGGTGCTTACATAGGCTACATGTTTCGACTAAAGATTAGTCATCTTCAGGCCTATTTTTGTCATTTGAGTCACAAGATGCTATGCACACTATGGGATGGGATCCCAAAGTGTGCATAGCATCTTGTGACTCAAATGACAAAAATAGGCCTGAAGATGACTAATCTTTAATCGAAACATGTAGTCTATGTAAGTACCTTGAGTAATAAAGTAGCAGTGCTGACGTACACTATTTAGTATTATATTACATGTGTAGGCTGTTGAGGTTATGGTATTCTGGGTTGTGACACCACATACTGGTGTTGGTGGATATTTCCAAGTAATATGCTGCCTCCATCTTCAGGGTTGACACAGTTCTGTTGTTAAAGGTAGCGTGTTCTTCAGAAATGCTTTTACCCACCGATCAGATTAGATGATTTATAATGCGAAGACTCTGTTCGGAAAGAAGTAATTTGACACCCCTTTTAACCATATGTTATCAATGTTAAATATTTCAATATTTGTATGACTTTTTACCCTGTACTGTTAAGGTAACAAAAACACACACACGCACGCCCCTTTTCGAAGGTTTGTTTAAGATGTGGTGTTATTTTATTGTCTCATACATTTCGTAAGTTCACTAACAGTGATGTGACTCATGGGTGGAACAGAAACGTTGCAGGCTTTTCAACTTTTTTTTTTTTAATTTAGTTTCAGACAGCGATGTAAGCAACCAACAAGATGCAACATCTTTCGTTTTTTGGTCTTTTTATTGATCTATTTGAATTTGCTCTACATGTTTCGGGCGACAAACTCGCCCATCTTCGAGAGCACTTTTGACTGTATATACAGCTTTGGTAAAATGCATCGGTATTGCTGCCGACCTGTGACAAGGTTGAAATGGAACGAGTTCCATCTCAAATGTCGGTGCATTGTACCAAAGCTGTATATACAGTCAAAAGTGCTCCTGAAGATGGGCGAGTTTGTCGCCCGAAACATCTAGAGCAGACTCAAATAGATCAATAAAAAGATCAATAAACGAAAATTGTTGCATCTTGTTGGTTGCTTACATCGTTGTTCTAATGATGCACGGTCTCACAAACGTCAAGTTTAGTTCCAGACCTTTGGTGACCTATTGACCCGGACACCGTTTTGACATATTTATTACGGACTTGCTAGCGTCTCGGTTTTTCCCTAGACCAATATAAATTTAAAACCTGATATTGAGCAGTGCCTGGAAATAGGACTAGTGATTTGTGACTTCTAAGTGACTTGCCATCTGACGTGCGACGCAGTGCAACAGGACATATTAATATATCTTCTTTTGGAAACGAATGTCGATTGTTAATATGCATGCTTGAGTGTGGCTCGATCATACTGCCAATCATACTGCGCTTGAAGTTGATAGCATCGTAAAAGTGACTGAAGAAATCAGACGAATATATTGCATGTTGACAAACGCATGAAGTAGCCCCACAGGTGGTTCATTTGTGTTCTGTCGTCGAAGAACGTTTAGTATGGAAGCATTTGTACCAAATGGATGTAATCAGAGTATAAATTATTACTCACACTTGTCATTTAGATAGTGATATAAGGCAGGTCACATCAGTGGGTGTCTGGACACCAGGCACGCGATGCACATCTTCGACTCATAACGATGACGGTGCGTCATCTTTCTCGGAAGTCTGAACACTTGTATCTGGCCTGACACTGTGGAACTCCCTTCAGGACGCTATATTCCCAAGTTGGGGTTTGTAGGAACTGCAGTTGGGCTATGGCTAATGATTCGCGCTGTCGAATTCTATTCTGCAGCAGAATGAGACTATCGAAAGAATCATTCTGATTTGTATCGAAAGACAGTCGATTGCCACCAGTGGAATGGTTTCAATCCCAAACGATCAATTTCAACACCGGCAACCGAAAGGAAGTAGGATGTTCCCTCCCCTTCCTCCCCATCGTGACCGATAAACTCCCGCCTGACGCTCCGATATTGTTACATCATACGCCGAGTCGTGGGAGATTTAACAGTCGGTGTTCCTCTACTGACGGTTTTGAATCAGAAGGGCAGCATTTCGAGCATCTGCCCTGATGACTTTCTGTTAGACTTTCTAAAGGTTATTATCACAGCGACTATTTTTCGCGCTCGCTACACGACTATGAAACCTCCCGAGACTCAGTGTATGACGTAACGCTAGCGGAGCGTTCGGCGGCTGTTTATCGGTCCAGCAGGGAGGAAAAATACCCAGTGTTATGCTATGGAAACAGAATGAAACAGTTCGATTAATGGCAATTGAAAAACTTTACAAATAGATCCGTCTTATATGGATTCTAGTTTCGGATTCTATTCGTGATTATTACATGATTCGGAAGAAGTATACAGTCAGGTCAGTTTTTTCCCCCAACATGGCTGCTTTGATATTTTTACTTTGTTTGCATGAGCCTGTATAGCTGTGAGAATAGAGACGTTAAACACTGAACAAAATACGTGTGTCCATATCGATATTTGAAGTCATATACAAATTGCTTTGTACGACAAGCTTTTTTTTTTGAGAAATTTGGAAGCTAATTCTGTTTGCATACCCCAAAATATACGAAGACTTTTAAAGTGGATCATAAGTACCAAATTCCTCGGAATTCTCTATTAGTTTTGGAGGTGAAACGCGAAGATGTAACTTACCTATGGGGCTACAAAAGCTTCTCACTGTGCATTGCATTTATGCACACTGTGGAAGTATTGTATAACAACAGTTCAGAGGGTTTCTCCTGGGCGTTGGGCCTTAGAGACATTTAAAACTTTTCCCACATTTGCAATCCAGTTTTCCACAATTAGTGAGAAAGTACCCTTGCACGTGTACTGTAATTTGACAATGAAGAGGCCATTTCCGACAACAGTATGCATATCTCGTTTGTTTCTAGGACAGCTTGATTCACAGACTGGCCTATTCCGAGCCGGAATATAGATGCCAAATGTTTATTTCCTTCCTTAACATTTGTCGCGTTTATTTATTTTTCATTAATTTACAATCTACGCAGGCAGAAAGCCACCGGAATTTTGCATGCTATTTAACTATCGGTTTTATAAGAAAGTTATCTTTGCGTTTTAAAGTTGTTAACTGAAAGTACGTATGCCAACAATTTTCATGACGTAGGTATGGTATTTTTTTTGAAAAGCTGATAATCGTCAGGCGTTCAAAATAAACAATCACAGTGTACACAAAAACCAGGTACTGTAATGTGTCCTGTACCGCCGCACTCCATCTCTCTCTCTCTCACGCACGCGCGCACACACACACACACACACACACACACACAATTTAACACATATTTTAATGATATCTTCCCAGCTATATCTAGGCGTCTCACGTGGCATTTTACCTTGAGATTTCACAACCCAAAATTTAAAAAACATTTCCAGTGTACTCCTCCTATTGTACATTTACCGTTCGTATTACCCTTAGTGTAATTACTATAATAGTGTTATGCATAACGTACAAATTACTTAACTGACTTCAACTATCTTCTCCGTTCTTGGTGGGCCATAATAAGATTTTATAGTATATTGTTTCCAAACACATGCAATCTGTGTTGTTTCGCCTGAGTGATGAATGTATTTTAAGCAGTTTAGCGCAAAATTTTGCACGTGCTTTCGGGACGTCTGTGTTCACCATGTTCACCATGTTAACGTAACATAATCGGAGCTCTTAATACATTAACTCCGTTTCTGTGGGTCTGGCCACACTCTGCATTCACGCACGAGTATATCAACTTGCAACGTTAGAATCATGTGCCGTTAGTCTTGACATGTAGGCTGAACTTTGAGCGGTGGAATACAGCATTTTTTAGAAACATGGCGCATAAATGTAAGCATATGCTGTTGTAATGAAGAGAAGGTTACTTCAAATTGCAATTTCTTTGACTTATGTAAACATCTGCCTAGGTAAAGCAGGTTGACTTACCTGTAGGCATATCATATCTGTTGGACATACATGTAATTTGCATGTTAAAAACCCAACCAAGGATGGCATCTGCACGCAATCGCTGGACTTTTTCTGTGTTTACGCTAGTTTGGTCATGCTACCTCGCAGATAATAGACACTGAAATGAATTTCACAAAGTCTGCTTTTGGTGGGAGAGTTTAAAGATTCTATGTCTGAAATCAAAATCGTGATATAAATGTCAGACATAATTTTTTCTTCATATATAAGTTCTCCTAAGCAACTGAATATAAAGACAGTCCCATAATACAGTAAACTTGCATGAAGTAGAACGTGAACCAACTGCAGACCTAACCTTACCGAAAAATTCTGTGGTTACCGGAAAGTTGAATAAAACTCTGTGATCAAGTACGTAGCTTAATAAATGGAAAACTTTTAAAGCAGAAATTTGATAATATAAATTTAGCGAAAAATGGTGTCCTTGTGTTTACTTTTCTCTGTACACTTTTTTATTTCTCTGCTGTCCATCTTACTTCCTGTAATTTTTCTGAGAAAAGTAGATTCCTGTCACAGGTGGAAAGGACCTAAAATACTATATGCAGACCATTTTGATCAGCTGCTGACAAAAAGCAAGACCATATGAAGGATAAGTGAACAGAAATACAACAGACATGGTGAGCCCATGTTTCCAAATAATACAGTAGCGTAGTGTGTATGTGCGTTATAGGCCTGTATCTTGAATTTTGTGTGATGTATCTACCTTCCAAAATATGCAGAAGTAAACAGGTCGCTTAGGATTTTCTTCTGTGCAGATTTTCTGTACTGTGTTAAAGGAATTGTCCATCTTCAGACGGTCTCATTTGTGTTGTGTCGACACTGGTGGTTAAGTAACAAACTTTTTTCCTTTACACGAAGAAACAGAGCTTTTGGTGGAACATCCTGTTTGGCCCTAATACTATTCTGGTAGCGAACGTTGTCAGCCGCAATTTAGGAACAGTATGCTAGGAACGTCACTTGGGATAAGACAAAAAACCTTATCTTCTCATGCAGACAGGCAGTCTAGGCTGCTCATGCTCTGAATTAATTCTGTAGTTTAACACTCAGTGAGAGATCAGCCCTTCCCACACTATTTCATGTACCTGTTAACCTCAAGGACTGCTGTACTTGAAAAGCTATTAACTGTCGCCCAAGAAATTCGCTGCTGCTTATGGCACTGCAGTGTATATTATTGCTGTGATTAAGAGAGCCGTCCACAGGCCCTGTTAGCGTAAAATCAATTAATTACATTTAATTTTTTTACCAGTATTATTTATTTATTTATTTATTTTTGATGAAGGGAAAGAGTGACTGGGAATTTCAGTTTGTCATTCCGTGCATGTTTCATCACTGGAAACACGTAAAGGAATAAGATAAATCTTATTATTGGGCTGTACAGTAACATTTGCCCAGGGAGTTTGATTTTGCTTCGTATGTGCTTAGCGCACGGACATTTGTAAACAGCCCTATGCCGCGTCCTAACACGGACGGTTTCGTGTGACGTCACGCAGGAGAACGATGGCTGCTGTTCCAGCTGGTTGCGAGCGGAGGTTCGCGCTTTTTTATACAGGCGTTGCAGTTACGGCTACATGTGTGCTCGCCATATTTAAAGATTATGCTGCAAACGTTTTGCGGCGTGAGCTGTTAACTTTGTTTTGGTGGAAGAGACATAGGCCTGCGTTCTTTTCGTGATTGGACAGGGCCCAAGAAATGGTGTCATTACGTTACGTTATGTTTATCAGCACGAATTGATGGTCTCGGTTAAATCTGGGCTAAGCAATCCCAGTTTTTCTCACGCCACCAAACACATGATCCGTAACATGTTTTAACGACAGGCCGTGGATTATTATCATAGGAATTTATGCAGCCTAGTACACACCTGTTATTACGAGAGTTCACATAGCTACTGTGAAGGCAGCAAGCTTACTTGCTAAACAGAACGAGCGTGGGGTCAGTTTCTGTAGCAGGCATCCCATGAATGTACTGGCGCACAAAACTGTGCTGCGCATTACGATCTGTGTTGCAGAACGTGTGAAACACAGTCGTGTGCGGAAGCGAACGCAGTACTTTATGACATTTCTTGCCCATGATGCAGACACACCTATTTACTGTCCAAGCTGCGTCAAAAGAATTTCCTGGAGATGTCTCCAATTTAGTACCAGTTTCTTCCAATTTTTTATCACATGTTTTCTGTGCGTTCTCTTACCATTTGAAATGTAACTTGCTGCCCGAAATGATTCATTGGTATTTATGACGACGCTTTGTATAGCAACTGTATGTAGCATATGTATCACACACGAATCCGTATCGCGACCTCTCCGATTAACACTGTGGGAACGCGCGAGTGGGCGGACTTCGTATATAACAGGGCTGACTAACCTATGACACGCGGAAAGATTTCCTTGGCACGCGGCATCCACTGTTGTCCCAATTTTTTAAAATATCTTTTATCCGACTAGCGTCTCCATACTGTGCAGATGATGTTTTTATATACATATATCTGAGTACGTATATATTTATATGAATTACTGTTGCTGTTAAATAATACTGCAAGTGAAACATTTTTAACAAATTGGGAGCGATGCAAACTGTTGACTGGGTAGTTATCATTGACGTGCCGGCCTGGCGGTTACTGGGCCAATACGGAACATCGGACATAACGTTCTACAGTCTTGTTTTCAAACAGGAAGCAGTAGCAGCCCAGTTACTTGCAAATGTTCTTCCTTATCGTATTCATCGAAGAGGCCTTTATTAGAAACATAATAATTATTATAAGTGTTAATAATACAATATAATAATATGCACTAATAATAATAATAATAATAATAATAATAATGCAGTAATTAATAATTGTGGAAGACTCCAAAACCTTATTATGTTTTTCAACATTCCCAGTGGCGTACCGAGGGGGGTTTCAAACCCCCCCCCCCGAAATTCCGAAGGCCCTCCAAAATCGTGCCAAACTCAACCCGATTGTGA
>Ga0123354_10002172_pt1 | contig 25438 bp, 22 predicted proteins | sample TergutLab28metaG_2_FD_97872 | JGI IMG/M metagenome (GOLD analysis project Ga0123354, IMG submission 97872) | Labiotermes labralis P4 segment gut microbial communities from Petit-Saut dam, French Guiana - Lab288 P4 | ecosystem: Host-associated > Arthropoda: Insects > Digestive system > Gut ...
AAAAAAAAAAAAAAAAAAAAAAAACCCCCCCCCCCCCCCCCCCCAAAAAAAAAAAAATCACATCCAGCAGTCCATCTGCATGGTTACTAAATATTACTAAAGCCCACCACTGAAAAAACTATAACTGCACAGCCCAGTACAGTGATTATTCATGCTCAAATTCGTATACAGAAATTGTGATGTCAAATAGGTCGTGATATAAATGTGTGTGAACATGCATCAGAGAATAAATAACCTTTGTTCCCTGGAATTGACACTTTGTCTGAATCCAGCAGGAGGAAGAGTTGCAACACAAGAATGTAAGCACAATAAGCACACAGCTGAATCACAAATCTGGTTCCAGAGTCAAGCTGCTTATAAGGTGGTAATGTATCAGAATATTCCATGGCTACAGACCTACCAAAAATTTACTTTAAGTGTACTGAATAAGGTGGCAGGTAACCAAAACTAAGGTGAAGTAATTGTCTGCACAGTTCCTGAAATGTGGGATTTTATTATCTGGGAGTAGAAGGTATTAGAGAGAAACCCAATAGTGCCATGAAACACAGCATCACTGAAGAGGGGGTAGGATTGAACTGTGAAAAGGGCTCAATAATAAACATGGTGGAATTTCTGTCTAAAGTAAAAAATGGCCTTTAATACACCCATATACTCATAGAAATATGTAATATTTTTAATAAATGTTATATAACTTGTATGAAAACACAGTAAAACAAATTCCATTTTATTTAATGCTAACCACTATCTGCAACCAACCCAATTCAAATATTAGTCCATTAGATATTGATATTCTTTACAGTAACTTCTTCCTACTCTTTGGACTGGACAACGTGATGAGTTGTACTCGTCTGGGGGTTCTCTTATCCTGCACAGGCATTACACTAGATGGCAGTGGTGAAACAGGGGATGTAGCACTTGAACTTGTTTCCAAAGATTCCACTTTAGATGCACAATTACTTCTTGTGAGCAAGCTGTCATTGCTGTCCACTTCCATGCTCTCTAGCTCACTTGCAGCAACAGCAGCATCTGCAGGCTTGGCCTCAATACATCTCAATACAGCAGTATCATCACCAGGAGTGAAAGAATTAGGTGCAACCTTCATGGGCTCATCTAATAATCCTACCTCACTTTCTGTATTAGAACTTGTTGTTTTTTCCATACTGTCATTCACTTTTGTGCTTCCAGTTGAAACTTCCAATATCAGATTGTCAGAAGATATTTCATTAATTAAAGTTGCTTCTGAATCTGCCAAAGGTTCTGGGCATGTGGTGGACTCAATGAGCCTTTTACAGCATCCAGATGTTTGTTTCTCATTTGGACAGCACTGTGAAGGAGCTGGATGGATTCTTTCTGAAGCATCAGCATCTGGAATATCACCCAAATTACCTGCCTCACTTGATTTGTAATCCAAATATTTGCTGGGTGCAGCTATCATTATTGGGCATATTTTTTTCGGTGTTCTTACCGATGTTGATTGCACATTCTTTTCGGACACATCACTAGAATGAAAGGGTTTGGTTGACACTTTCTGGGGGCTTGACAACAGGATTGGTTTTATTCTTCTAGGAGTCTTCTCTTGTTGAGAAATACTTTGATCTGTTCCACAAATATTAATCTTGGAACTTTCAGGAGTTGTCTTTAAATCTGGATTCTTGACATTTTCAAACTTTTCTTTAGAACAATGAGAACTGACTTCATTTTCTTCGGAAGAATGAAGTATGACTGATTTTGCTGATATTTTATCACATTCATCATTATCCAGTGTTTTGTCAGAGCCACACAACTGCTTTGCAGATTCAGTGCTGTGAGTTACTGGTTTGTCCAAAAGGCCTTCAGGTTTGTCTGTTTCCTCAGGCAATTCTGTTCCGACAGCATCTTTGCTAACTATACCGTTCCTACTGCTGTCACCATTTCCTTCAGTTGGCTGAATTCCAGCAGTTTTTTCATCAACTGTTTCCTTACATGGTGTGTCTTTCCTTGGTTCATATACAACTCCCAGCTCTCCAACAGCAAAAGTAATTACAGAACAGTAACCATCTGTAGATGAGACAACCAACATTCTTCCGTTGCCTGACCTGAAAACAAAATAATTCCTTTTGACATTTTAAAGGATAAAATATTATTCATATGGTTACATTTTATGAGGATGAAGCCCCCATTCTACAACACTCTGTCATACTCAGTCGCGCATTTTAAAAAAAAAAAGCTCCCTGTACAAAAACACAGGCAGAGCTGTGGAAGTAGATGTGGGAAAAAGAAACAAAGATTGCAAACATTGTGGCTGGATTACATTAAGGTACTATATCACACATATAAGGAAAAAGGAAAAGAACCACCATAAATTCAAAGATACTGACAGACACACCCCTGGAAGTTTATGCACAACAGCCTGCTGAAGTGGTTATGACAAAAATGACTGCGTGGAAACCGCTTTCCTCCTGACACATAAGTGATTGAATTAAGAAACAGTACTACCAAGTTAAAAAAAGAAAAAGAGCAATGTCTGAGACTTGAGTTCTCTCAACAGACCTTCGAAGATCATCGTCTGAGATGTAATGCCATGCAGTGGGGTAGATATGCACTGACATTTCAGAGGAGCCTTCTGATTCATCAGACTAGATAATGGAAGCAGCAGTATCCTCTAAAATTTCTTTACACTTCTCCCATACTGAATGGTGTCATATCCCAGAAGACAGGAACCTTGAAGTCAATATCCTCATGCACTGCCACTACATATGCTGAAATTAAAATCAACCCGCAATTATTGTGGATAAGGCATCCCCAAAACACATAATTAACTGCAAGGTGTGAATGCTGCAGACTTCATCTGGAGTCAATCAGTACCATTTAAAAATCCATCACTGTCATCTCTGAGTCAGACACACTGGGATAATTAAATGAATATTATGGATATAGTACCAACAGAAGTTTAAGAAAAACAAGTAATGAATATGTGAGTTGGTAGGTACTTGTAGCAGTATAGCTCAGGTTTCCATTCTTCTGGGATAAGACAAAACGTCACTGGGCAGTCAGGTCCTGATGTTTTCAGATCAATCATAGTCTGGACACTAGAAACCTGTTACTCAGAAATGCAGGGTCATGTCCCAGAAGAACAGAAAACTTAAGTAATCAATGTCTGCAATGAATCCTGAAGAATATCACACACAAACGTATATTATCAACAGTTCTAACCTTTTCAGTTATTAGCATATCATCTGTTTGCTCCACAAATAATAAATTTTCCAAATAACTCTTCACTTGTTTGCATTACTGAGACATTCTATGTTTACTTTAACAAATTTCTTCTGGGCATAATTCTCATATCTTGCAGTTTTCTGTATATCATTTATAACATGCAAGAGACCATATAATGATAATTAGCAACAATGGGATCATACACTATCTCCACACAAAGTGGTACTTAAGAACCTTATTTTTTGCTTGAAAATTGGCACACTTCCCAATTGATATCCTGGCTTTAACCCAGCTGCATCATATAGCCATCACAACATACACTACAAACAAGCCAGCCCTACCAACATTTAACACAAAGTTTGACAGCAGAATGGAAGCACAGTGTATATTGCAGCATGATAATCATCATACAAAAGGGAGAGACAATGTGTGGTGCAAAAATGTTTTGAAAATTGGCTCAATTTGAATTTAGGATTTTCCTTGTTGAAATGCTGGCTGGGACACCAACTATCCTGAATGGGGTTGTTTGTGGTTTATCTGACCCCCTTCACACAGATAATAGCATAGTACCTTACATTTGGTCATGACCACAACCTTTCCACATCCTTCTTCTTTACCATTCGAATATCAGATGCTACAGTCTGATGAACTTGCTATGTCATTAAATATACAAAAATAATAAATATACTTCCTTTTCATAAATTGTGTATGGTAATTATGGAGTGACAGGCAATTGTAAAATAAAAGGTAAATCAGTCCCATTACAGACCCGAGGTGCCCAGATGGTTCCAGGAAGTTAAGGTTCCCAGATTATGTGACAATGGCCCAGGATGGTGGTAAGGTTGTCAGCCTTACGCACCGACCGTTTTTACCCCCAGGAAATACTCCTGGTACTCATTTCTGTTAGAGGCTAAGTCGACCTCAGGGCCATAGTGTGTTCAGAAGGATGTCAATGAAAAATTCCAATGACACCATCTCGAATCGAACCAGTGACTTTCCAATTTGTAGCACAGTACCTTAACCACTGTGCTACCGCAGTCCCCGACAGGCAATTGTACAAAAACAAAATGTGTATATGGCTAATGAGGTACACTAGACAGAATTACACAGATTATCATGTCGTCTCTGCTCACTTTTGATGTTATATCAACTATCTCAAGGTTAATGGGCTTCCTGTATTTATTATGTCACAACAGCAGTATTACAGGAGTGGGTATTAATTTGCATGTATTTGGAAACTATTTCTCATGACATCTTCCCATTTAACTGTTTTAACAGTGACCACAAATTAAAAGGTAAAATATAAAGTCCCTGTATCCCTGAAAATTATGTTGCAATAAACTGCCTGCCCCAAGCTAAGAAGAGTTTCCTCACAGTGGTTTTTTTCAACTGGTTGTCACTGCATTATTTTCACCCACAGCACAACACATGCCTTTGGAATAATCTGCATTATCCCACATGTGTGTTTACATCCTTAGGATGTATGAGAGATATTCCATCTAGTGGCGTCAATTCTTGAGAACTGTTATATATACATGGAACATGCACATGGTATTTTCTTTTAATTACCAAGACATTCCTTGTACATCTCAGGGAAATAATGCAGAAGAGAGTGGAAGATAATAAAAATAAAAAGATGTGCGTGTGCGTGTGTGTGTGACTTCAAAAGTGTATCCTTATCTAATGCTATTTTTAGCTAAATAAAGTTGAAGTTAAAAGATCCACTACTTAACCAAGTATAAAATTAACACAAGATGGGTATTCATCAGACTTCCAATGGAAGCAACTGTAGGTACAATTAAAATTAAACATTAATGAATGGTGCATTAAAAAGTGGCAATATGACTAATCACAGTACATGGGAATGCCAATACTTAAAACAGTACAAATGAAGTGATGTCAGCAATGCCTATACCATTAAGGAATGCCTCAACAATAGACATGTTGCAACCATCGCTAAGGATGTCAGCAGCACATCCCATGAAGATGGACAGTATGGAATTGTCATGACATGGGCATTTCCCAGGAAGATATAAATAGAAATACAAAGAAATGACAGATCAAATGAGAATGGAAGGTGGATATGAAGATATGCACAGGCCATGTAGCAGTCCTACAATTATTTCAAAATTTTGCCATTATTTCCCAGTTCTGTCCCCTCAATTCAAAATCCATCTTTAATCCTACACACTGTTTAGAAATAAAATACACAACATGGCTTAATCATTCATGAATTGTGTCAGTATACATAAGTACATGGAACAGTATGAATGCTACTCACCAAGTGACATCTGTCAGACGTGTGTAGTGGATGTTGGTGACAATACCAAATGGCTCAGGTTGTTGTGTATCATAAAGCAGTACAGAGGTCTGCGTTGCCACTGCAAGTATCATCCTGTATGGCAGTGCAAACATCGATTCTCTGTCTTGCAATTCAAAAAGCAGTGGGCAACACCGCACTGCTACTGTATATTGGTTATTTGAGGGAAGGTACACAGCAGGCCTGAAACACACATTCAAATACCAAATGCACATATGAAGAAGCTGGGCTGTACAGTTTAATAATTCCCATAGTAAATACAATGCAAATTGCTTAAGACATTTCTGGGAAAAAATTAATTAAATATGGCTTATTAAGCCCAAAAACATCTTTTGACTGCACTATGACTCTGGGTTCAACTCAACATCTAACAGAAACAAGTACCACGGAAGTCCCTGGGAGTAAAGGCAGCCGGTGTGTAGGGCTGACAACCTTGCCAACCTTCATGTGCTGACTGTCTGGAAATTCCGGGAGCTGCACTCAACCTCCCAGAACCGTAAGGGCCTATCCAGGTCCGTACAGGAATAGCTGTACCTTTACCTTCATATTTTATACAGTTGCTGATATGGCAGTCATACTGATCATGTGTTCAACAATTAAAGGCTCTACACAACAAAAACTGCACACAAATAACCAATTAACAGTGAACACAAAAAAAAAATATATAAATTTTGCACACCCAAAGCTTCATATTATTGAAAATGAAGTAAAACAATTCTTCTTTGTTCATCCTACAACACTCTATGGGTTTTTGACTTCTCCACCAGATCTGTCCATCACCACCTTTGTCCAATTGTTCACACCCAGTACTGGAATATCCTTCAGGACTTTATCCCACCATCTATTCCGTGGGCATCTGAAGTAAAATAGTTACAGCCACAATATGCTCCATTAAACCCATGATGATTAGCAATGCAACTTACACATGGGTCATAACACTGTGTTCCAGTGTGGAAATTGCTGGCAGTGGGGTCAGAGTGACATCATTATCCATCACACATTTCTGTGGATTAACAACAAGCTGCTCATCTGTACCTCTGATTCATGTGAAAACAACCTTGGAGATGAATTTTCATGAAATGAAAGCATTATTTTGTTGTTGTATTTTGGGAACAAACTGAATAATTGGGGACTAGTTAAGATTTTGATGCAAAAACACACCAAGTGCATGAAAAATTCATTATGTCATGAAACTCTTGTCCTTTTTCAGAGGGAAAATCACTTAAGCAGGAAACATATTAAAAGGGTAATAGATACATTAATTGTGTGGGAGAATTTTGGTCCCAACTGTTCAGACTTCTTAGGCAGGAACATTTCTTAACCATGGACACCACAAGGGAGTTTTACTGTACTTTTATCATGAATACGCTTTCATCTAGAGTTTTATTAAACTTTGTTCTAATTTCTGACTTGGTATCCACTGTACACACAAACAATCAACCACACAGTTTCATGTAGCAGTACAATCATATTCAGTCAGGACAATGGCTCTCCTAAACAAGTTCTGTCATAATTTTGCTCAGTCTAGCCAGGTAAATGCCAAGATAAATTCCATGAAATTCACCATGAATGTGGGTCCTTCCAAATCCTTATCTACTAACCATTCATAGTCATCCCATCCATTCAATATGACATAAAATATGCAGCTGGGACAGCATTGTTAAATTATGTACAAATCAAATGTGTAATCAGCGACAAAAAGTCTGACAGAACTGTGTCTGGGTACCGTACTTAATGCCAAATCAGTTAAATGCCAAACCTCATAAAAATCAGTATGTAGATATTGTGTCACACATTTCTGCAGAATAATATAACATTTTAGAAAAATGCCATTCCAGGACACCTGAGTAAGCATAAAAACTGTGGAAGTACTGCAAGCTATTCAATCTTTCGAGATTTATATATTCTGACATACAACCCCATATCAGACTGTTCACTGATTCAACCTAACACCTTTGAGGCCTATTTGATTTGATCACAAGATCTCCAGTATAAATTTCAGTCACTTTGTTATATGAAAATTGTTGTCTTCTAGGATGTGATGTCCAGTCTTGCACATGTGGATGTTTCAAAGCAACTTGTTGCTTTCACCTTTGGATTAGAAGGCAGCAGGTTTCTCGCAGACATTGGTACTAATCCACCAGAAAGGGATGGCCCTTGAATAGCCAGTAGAAACTGGAGTACTAGGCACCCCACAGAAGGACAATCTTAGCTTAAGTTTTCAGCAAAGAAGAATATATTTTGAACATATTTTCTCTTTAATGCTTTTAAACCAGGTGTCCACAAATTCTCCAAAAACCTAGCAACCACCTCAAAATTCTAGACACAAGACAAGTAACATGAAGTGAGTTCCATCCTGAGGACCAAAAATTACTAGGTGCCACCAAACAACATTGAGTCCCGTGGGTGACCTGGTGCCCTGGACTAGTGCACCCATTTTAAACATTCTGTTTCAAACTAAAGCATAATTATATGGCACTCCATTTAGCTTGGTATCCCTGTATGCCTATGTTGACAGGCTGCCCCTGCTATTAGGCCACACTGAATCACACCCCAGAAGACAGCATACTTCATAGCCACTGCCAAACGAACCTCAAATCTCACATACTTCTATTGACTTTGATACTTTTGAGATTTTCAGACTAAATTGAAAGGCAGACCCATGAGAGATAAGATACAATTTAAGTTCCTTCAAGTTTTATAATACAAATCCTGCTTATTTTTTAAGATAATCTAGCACAAGTAAACCGAGCAAAGCGACATGCAGAAACAAAAATTAATTTCATGACACAGATCAATTCAGAAAAATTCACCACTTCCTCTTAAAAGCAAACCATAGAAAAATCTTCATATTTTGGTTTATCAAGAATTTTGTTAGTTTTTAATTGTGGTTGTTAGAGATATAAGTATCCAGGAGGTGGGATGTGGGTATATGGACTGGATTGGGTTGGCCCAGGATAGGGACAGGTGGCGGACGCTTGTGAGTATAGTGATGAACCTTCGGGTTCCATGAAATGCGGGGAATTTCTTGACTAGCTGCAAACCAGTTAGCTTCTCAAGAAGGACTCTGCACCATGGAGTAAGTAAGTAAGTAAGTAAGTAAGAGATATAAGTATAGAGATAAAACATTTATACACAACCTTCCAGAAGGTGACAAGACATTATACTTTTCTGACTAGAGAAGCCCTTACCTATAAGCAGAAAATCCTTGACCACAGCAGGAAGAACAAATGCTCACCTGTTAAGCATATGACGTGTGAAAATGTAGGTAGCGTTGATGTTCTTATCACTAGAAGGATTTTCAATAATACCAGAAGGCACAATCAGGAGTTGTCCATCTGGTGAGAAGCAGAGTCGTCTGAAGAAAGATTTCAGTGTGTCATCATGGAAGAGGCACACCACCTTGCCATGTAGGTTGGAACTTTCAGGAACTGGTAACTGTGCCTTGCTAACACGACTCACCAATTTTTTGTTGTTGACATTGTACACACGACACATCCTGCACATAACAAAGGTTGTCATTCTATTTCTTAGTTTAACCCTTTGGCACCAAATGTTTTACAAATATATTTACTCTTAAGCAGCCCTCGATTAAATTCCAGTCTTTTTCATATCATCACCAAAGGGTTGACAGTGTTCACTCAAATGTATGACAGCATAACAGCATCAATGCAAGTGGTCAAAGTTAATACTGAGGTTCTTTCACAGAATTTTCCTGCAAGGACTAGGAAAATCCAAGATAAACAAAACAGGCAATGTACATATTAACATAACACTGAAGCTCATCTGCTTTTGCGTAACCAATGTTGCCATGGAAAAGCAATATGCATTACATATTCTGCGTGTCAGTCTATAGCCTCAGTTATCCAGCATGCAATGTGCAAGCACCATATTATGTCATCATCTGTGGCTTGTCTGGCTCTACCTTATTTTTCCACAATATGATAAACAGCAAGACTTTCAGAATAAAGTTACTGAAAATAAAATGTGTGTTCTGATTTTCTCTAACACTTTTGTCTGGAAAGTGTCTCATTCTAAGGAGAATTGAGATATCATCAGACACGTGCATAGGCCTTCATGTAAAGTACCCATTATTCTTTCCATATTTTAAAAAAAACGTTACTTTTCCCACAGATCTTTGAAAAATACTCGAATATCAAATTCCATGAAATCCATCCAGTGGGAGCCGAGTTATTCCATGCTGATGGAGGGACAAACAGAGGATGGACAGGTGAGACAGACAGACATGACAAAGCTTATGGTCGCTTCTTGCAATTTTGTGAGTACACCTAAAAAATATCATCATGACAGCCAGCTCCTGGGCCAAGAATCAAGATAATATTCCAAATACAATGCAGGAGCGCCAATCACACAGCTCCATATAATGTCTGATAGACAAACTAAATGTATGAGCATTACATTTTTGTGTCTGGAAACCCTAGAAGAGCCTTATCTCATTTGTAACCCTACTGCAGACACATGCATTGTTTAAAGTGATGCCAGCATGCTTTCATTTACAACCCAACAGTGGACAGTTTCATCATTCACAACCACTGTGGAAACTAGTCTTTTACCTTTTTGCCACAGGTCCCCTATCTAATCTATCACGCTCAGTTTCCTGTATACCAGACTGTAATAAATTAATACCAGTCAGAGAATAATCAACATCCTTTTATGTAAGTTTTGATATTTTCATAGTGAGTGTTTATCACATTGGTCTTCTTGGTTTTTACAACAGATGGTGCAATGTTTAAGTTCCAGTGTTTCAGACAAACATGTATTAGGTGGATGCTGAAGTGTTTGGGATGAGAAAATATAATCCAGCACTTGTCTAAACCCATGGCCACCAGATTAAAGGAATCTACTGTACAAAGATAAGTTCTTTCCCTCAAGAGTGTAGACTTTTATTATACCCTTTGTAACATATAAGACTTAAACATACTAAACCGTTTCACAAGACAGAAACAGAGAAAAACAGATCCATAATATATAAATAACCAACAAATACACTTCAATGTTTATGATGTATTTCATTCATGTTTTCACCAACAGTGAAGTGCATTTATTGGTTATTTTTATGTTATGGATCTGATCGACACATGGGAGATGGAACACACAGAAAAACAGGGTTCTGTGAGAATCAAAATGGATACCTTTCAATTACAAAAAAAAGTAAAGCAGTCCCATTACAGGCCGGAAGTGGCCCAGAGGGTTCTAGGAAGTTGAGGTTCCCAGATTTCATGACAATGGCACAGGATGGCGGTAAGTTTGTCAGCCTTACACACCGGCTGCCTTTACCCCCAGGAAATGCTCCTGGTTCTCATTTCTGTTAAGAGGCTGAGTCGACCCCAGGGCCAGAGTGCGATCGGAAGAATTTTATGTCAATGAAAAATTCCAATGACACCAGCTGGGAGCAACCTTCCGATTTGTAGCACAGCATCTTAACCACCGTGCCACCGCGGTCTCCATACCTTTCAAATAGGAGTTTTAATTTAGTACAGCTCACCTGTCACTACTCAGAGTAGCCACATACTGGTTCAGAGGATCCCATGCCACACCCTGCACAAAGCCCTTGTGCTCCTTCAGCAATCCAACATTGCGGCCTGCAAATGCAAGCAACCATTTTGAAAGATATGTAGTAAAAACAGAAAAATACCAATAATTTTATGTGGATCTCAAACCACAGTCTATACCTTGGTACTTCCTGTATTCATCACAAATTAAACTCTTGGTTTTTCAGGTTACAAAGATTGAAACTCTTCCTGCCACCCTTCTTCCCCTAACGGCAAAATTCACAACTTGCACTCTTCATCTAACACTGTTAGAGCTTACTAAATCATAATAATATCATAAATAAATTATTTAGACAGGCAGTATGCCTTGGTAACAATTCTCACTGAAAATCTTAAGAAAATCAGATTATGTGGAAGATCTAAACATAACATTAAAATTGACATTAAGGAAATATATCACCAAAAATGCTGTCTCCAGAAAGGATCTAATCTAGGCTGATGTGAATGCTATGAAGAATCTTCAGGTCCCATGAAACAGAATATTTACTGATCAGCTGAATATATAACAAGCCAACACCACACCAAAGCTGCCTAAACATTCATTCATTCATTCATTCATTCATTCAATCAATCACTCACTCACTTCAGAGAACATGCTAAAAACCTGTTCCAGCTTATAATTGGCCTTCTCAAATCTCTTCTCTATGTACTATTACATTTCACAGCACGTTCTGATATTGATATGATATGGTATATTTGTTTAATGCAATTGGGTTGACACCCAGTGGGAGTAGTACAGTACACATTTACACACAAACTGTACATAGAACAACACAGTTAACTAACTGGGAAGAGTGTGGGCCGTGCCCCGTCTTTGTGAGTTATACCCTGGCATTTGCCTTACAACTGAGTAAAAAGCATTGTAAAACCTCAGTCAGGGTAGCCAAAGAATGTCAGTTGGCACGATGAAAACAGAATATACAGAACAGAGCATACACAACAATAAGAATACATTAAATAACAATAAGAACACATAACTTACAGAATTAAACAAAAGTATTCAAAACATACAACTATATACACATATACACAATGATAAAGAACCAAAAGAACATGAAGGAATATGATGAATGAAAAAGCCATAAAAGCAGCAAACTTCATACGATCTATATATCTTCTAAAAACGTTGGACACCCTGTTACTAAGACTTTCACTACACTTCACCCAACTACACTTCACTCCACTTCACTACACTTTTCGACACTTCACTTCCTCCATTTAAACTTCACCCAACTACATTTCACTACCCTCTCATTTGGGTTAACCCCATTTAAATTTCCTACCTCTCCATTTCACCTCACTTCACTTCACTGCACTTTTAGATAATTTTCACCACACTTCTACTCCTTTCATTTCACCCCGTTTATAATTGCTACCCTAACTCTCTTTCTAAAAATCTTGGGTTTCCAAGGGAAAGTCCCTAACGTTTCTGCAGGTAGTTGGTTCCAGTTTTCAATTGTCCTATTTACAAAGGAATGCTTCCCAATATCTGTTCTTTGCTTCCTGTCCCTAATTTTCTGAACATGATCAACCCTACTCAAATAGTAAGGCCTTCACATCCTGTCGCATATAGCTTTCCAAGTCCATTCCCCAGAGCACGCTTTAAAAAGTCCACATAAGCATGCTATCATCCTATGATGAGCCATCTGTCATTCATCCTTAGTAGTTTTTTTATGTGGAGCATCCCCGTTGGTGTAACATTCATAATATACATTGATGTTATCAATCACACACAACACCCACTTTGTGATTGTTTACTGTCTGGCAACTAGTTTCAACCTTGAGTATAGGTCATCATGAGGCCAATTATACAAGAACATGAATGTAAACAGAAACTAAGTACTGTGAAGTAGGATATCTCCAACTTATTACATTAAAAATGTACATATAATGTATAAAGTTATAGTCAATTGCAAATGATTGAATGTAAACAGAAACTAAGTACCATGAAGTAAGAAGTGCATAAAATGTACAAAGGTATAGTAATTTCGCAATTTACAATACCTTTATATATTGTACATACATTTTTTATATATTTTTAACACAATAAGGTGAAGATCACCTACTTCACAGTACTTAGTTTCTATTTACATTCATTTTCTTGCATAATTGGCTTCATGATGACCTATACTTGAGGTCGTAACTAGTTGCCGGACAATAAACAATCAGAAAGTGTGCACTGTATGTGACTGACAACATTGACATACATTACGAATTTTTATCTACTTGAGTGTAAAATTCACTATGTTCTTTCCTGCTGAATACGTATTTAACTCTTCACTGGTATCTTCTCTTCCACTGACCCATTAACAAAAATTTGAACTTTAAATTACTTTACTCTATATGCTGTTGAAAATTATGAAATTTATATGAATGTAAGTATTACAACTTTTCAAATACCTTTATGAACATCCCATATAATGGCAGAATTGTCAACAGATCCTGAAATAAGATTCAAGGAATCTGGTGACCAAGACAGGTCATAAATATCTTCCATGTGACCCCGAAGAACTCTGATGCCAAGCCACTGTTCCTTTGTTGCATTGTCGGTATCCCCAGATGGAAAATCTGGTGCATCCTGATCAGTCTTCTGCTTCCAAATGATGACGGCAGACTCTGTAAGAACACCGCTACCAAGCTCAACACAATTGTAACAAAAGGAACAAAACATGAAATCACCACAAAACTTGTATTCACTCTTCGGCTGCAGGGAAGAAGTGGACGAACCAATGGAATTGTTCAGGTACATACCACAAATAAAACTAGAAACTGCATATAAAACAAATGGTGGACTGAAAATTACATCAATAAAGCAACAACAAAAACCTTGAATTCCTGTGCCACAACACAGAAATGTATACTGGAGAGTTGGATTTGTGCACAAAGGCAGATGACCAAATTGCATAAATATATGTCAATCTTTAATGGATATGGAAACACTTAAAGTAGACAAAATAATTAATGCAAAATGTTTTAAATTCTTCTTCTAAATTACACAAATGTTGTGTAATTTTCTATCTCTAAATGTGCTGTATTATCTGTTCATATGGGCTTTAAACTCTGCCATCATAAAAGGATAAAAAATTTGCTACCTCCCAACAGCTTCAAACTGGAAATACACAAGGCCCACCCACATGTACACTAACTAAATCTCTGGTAGAAGTACCTGCAAATTACACCAAGTTCTGCCAATGGACACAACAGATCCATTCCAACATCACAACATATTACTTACGATCCATTTCCATATCCTTGCCATATCTTTCCAAATCATTCAAGCAATTGTTCTTCAAATAGTTTCCATTAAAAATGTTCATATGCACTTACTCTCTCCCACAGTCAAGTTATTTGTCAAGCTCAGCTCACTGTAACACCTTTAAATTCGCCACTGTAACACAATATGACCTCCAGAAATCAATGTTGTCCATTATGTAATAACATAACGTCATCCTTCTTGGTTCCACACTTTCCTGAGACATTTGTTTTCACACACACACACACACACACACACACATGCACAAACTTGTAATTTATATTATTCCCTCTAAGTAAGAGATAATACTTCAGAATCAGGCACTAAAACTAAAACAAATAATTGTTTTGTTCTCCTTATGTTGTAAACAAAAATTCCTAAAAGGGTGAGCATAAGTGTGGCTACCTGTCAGTTTCATATACAGCAAGTAAAAAGCAAACTTACCATCATCTGCAGATGCAAGAAATTCACCAGATGGAGAAAACCTAACAACATTGACAGCTCTCTGATGCCTCTGAAGATCTGCAGCAAACTCAACTTTCACCGCACCTGTCACTTGTATTTCCAAATGCCAAATCTGCAAAACGAATAACTGTAACATAATCTACACGAAACAGCATTCCCTGCAGATATAACACTCAATGAGAAGACACAATGATCAATAAAGAACACAAACTTGTAGATAGTTACTGATCCACAGTATCATGGAAATTCTTGACAATGGAGCAACTTGCAACACATTACTCTTACACACAATGACCTTCTCTATTGTCTAAAAAAGACAACACCACACTATATAATCACAACTTTTGAAAGCTACTGCTTTCATCAGGTGAACAGATAATCTCTTACATAAAATTGGCACAAACAGTCTCAATGAGTCATAACTTCACTAATGAGATTCATCCATACACTTATTAAAAATAAAATAATTCATCTAAATAACACTAAAAGTCACAAACATATCACAAATAATTATGGAAAAAATTATGAGATGTTTCAATTTCCATAATTATTTGTGAAGCTACATTTATGACTTGTAGTGCTATATTTAGATGAATTATCCTATATTTAATATGTGTATGGATATTGGTGAACTTATGGCTCAATTAGAATATATGTGCCAGTTTTATCTAAGAGACTATCTCTTCACCTGATGTAGAAAGTACCAGCTTTCAAAAAATTGTGAATATATAGCGTGGTGCTGTGTCTATCAGATGATGGAAAAAGTCCTCTTTTTATATATATATACTTATCCTCAGTGTTCAGAATATTCCCATTCCAACACATGTCTTGTCACATGAGCGGACTGCAGTATCACTCACACCAACACAGGATGACACTTTCCAGTTACCACGCCATTTACAGTCACTGTTATGTGGGTTTCACCAAATTTAAATTGCTTTACTCTACTTTCCATTACATGGTTAACAAAATAGCAGCTGAGCTAGAATTGCTAGTGCAGCAAGTACGCATTGTGGTAGGTGACCAAGAAACTGTGTTTCAATTCATGGTTTAGAAACTTAAGAACATTTATTTACTAAGAAATTTTCTAGCATAATCATTCTGCCTTATGCTATTTTTGGGTATTATATTAAGCCTCTTTTGCTACAAATGAGGAAATGAGGATATAGATCTTCCATGATGTTACACTCTGTAGCACGGTTAACAGATATAAATATTCCTTCAAAGCATCTGGATCGGCTAACCAATCTACACAGCGCAACATCAACACTGTGGAAACTTCAAAGCATACAACTGAGATATTTCACTGGCCACAAAAGAATACCTGTTGAAAGCATTAAAGATTGTTGGGGAATCTTTCATTACCAGATTGTTAATTAATACTCTTTTATCTCTAGGTGCTACCTTACCAATTGCTCTTTTCACTCTATTCAAAACATCTTCCACTTTGTTTTCTACATAATTATATATTTCTTACTGCAGTCATTTAGCTTCTTTTATAAAATAATAAGAATCTTGCAGTGCTTCATGCAGGAGCTTTTTAGTTTGTTTCTTGCTGTCCCCATGCCTAGTGTAGTCTCCTACATTTACACTGTATTCTAATCTCATTTGTTAACCATCCACTTTCGATTCTTTTACTAGAAAAATTGTTTCAAATACTTCAATAAATGTATTATGAATACCATTCAATTTCTAATTAATATTTGGCTTGTAACAGGAAGCCAATTTCCATGTTTAAGGAGAAGTTTAAACCGATCATTCATCTTTGTTTATGTCTATGTTTAAACCTATGGAAATTACTGTCTGCTTTTTCAATGATCAATAAAACTGTGTACCGTAACGTAATGGGTATTGATTAATGACTGGGCTCAATACGTTTTGAATACTCACAACAACATGAGAATCTATTCCACCAGTAGCCAAACGCTCAAAATTTTCGTTCTTACAGGCTAGTTGAATATCTACACTCAGGACAGGATCTCGATTGTGCCAAGATATTTCTGGGATTGTGCACTTCATCACGAGCTGGAAATGAAAACTCCATATGCATTAAACTTTTACCTAGAACTGCTGCATATACAAACTACGAGTACCCAATATAAACGCATAACTTACTATTTAATAACACAAAGTCGAGTATCCGAACATAAATAAATTGTTTATCTGCAAGGTTAACACCACCTGGACATCCGTCGACTTTCGATTCCCGCGCAAATTCACTTGCCCACAGGCAGTGAAACACAATAAATGCGAAGTTAAATTGTGTGAGATGAGAAATTAATGCTCTTAGTCACCAAATTAGTCTACAGAAAAACTTATTCTTATTAAAACTTGTTTCTGAAGTATAATTTCCTTCGATCTTCTACTGCCTATTTAAATGCAGCCAAACACGACTTAACACAATTTCAGATCACGGATCATTTAGAACCACGACCGCACGAGTGACAATAGCGCTAACCACGTTCTATGTGGTAGCGTGTGGTTATAATCTGGTAACATGGGCCACATATAGCTGAAATATGACGACAGGTATTTTGTTTTGAGGCATAACGAAGCGTTACTGGGTACTTGGTTCCTGACTTTCGTGAACACGTAATGGTCTCAAAATGTCCGTGAACAAGTCACAAGGTGTGTGGTGGCGTGGATGTATAACTCTACGCTCTCTTAACCCCGGCAGTAGGTAGAGTTGAATAGTCAGTTGCACACCCCGCCCCTCTATAACTGGGGAAAGAGCAATCGATGCACATTGATTGGGCGACTGCGTGTGTCCACCTAGGTCTGTAGTATAGTAGATGATCTGTGGTCTGTAGGTTATGGAGAACGACTACACATTCGAAAAAGATAAGACAGTGAAATACAGTTGAACCATGTAAGTGATTCCTGCTACTAAATTGCATATGATTGGGTTGTGTACTATAATCATTGCAGTAATTTTGTGTATGGACTATGGTAGGGAAATTCATATGCATCCGTAGTGAGTTTCCCACACTGTAAATTACATGGGCCCCCCCCAAGAAGAATAGCGGGAAAATGCGAAATGTTACGGAATTTCATTGGTTAAGTCTTTGAAGTACCCATTGACGTGTGCGTAACCTGTCCAGAAATTTGAAAATTATCAGCGTAGTGGAGTGGAAGCTTTGATCAGTACTAGTGCAATGAAGAAGAACGTTCCTAAGAATGAATATTCGTTTTACAAGAGGGGGAAGGACAAATCTAGGTATGACTCTCAGTCAAGGTATTTATGTATGTAGCTAGAAACACTGGCGTATAGAGTACAAAATGAACAGACTTTACGAAGTGCTACTTCTTTTACGTGTACATTACAGGATCATATTTGTACAAGAGGTTCCAAACTGCAGGGTGTTATTATACGAGATATTTTGAGTATATTTGACCACATGCCCCATTATCAACCATTACGCCGCTACGAGAACTTTAACGTATGTTCATAACTAATAGAACATTTTACAATACAAATTAGAAGAAAGTTATGTATCAGGTAACACCACAAAGATGTCCACTGAATCTTTACCTATGCCACATCCCTTGTCCCATAACACCCCCCCCCCCTCAAAAAAATCAACAATTAAGTCTTACCTTACTGTATGCACAATATGAAAAGAATATTGTATCACAAAATGCCACAAAAAATGTCAATTTTTGTTTATGGTACAGAGTTAAGTCTGTTAGTTAATGTAGTTGTGTTACAGTATGGAAGAAAATCATTTGTTTTGATTAGATAATCTCAACGAACGTCAATTTTCAGTTATGTCACACTGATCACTGGTCAAAATGTACTCCACTGTTCTGTATGCACTGTCCTGCCCATCTGAAAGATAATTTATTGCCTTCTGATAATTTCATCACTTCACTTTATGCAGTCAGCAGACTCCATGATTTGTTGCATGAGTTCTTCTCTTGTGTGCAGTTGTTACCAGTAGTGTATGTCTTTCATATGCCCCAACAAAAAGCAATCAAGGGGTATGAGGTCCAGGAACATCGCAGCTCAGGCCTGTGGACCGAGTTGAGTGTGACATACAAGGGAGTAATGTTTGCCAGAAGTGGGAGTAAGTCTGAAGCTGGTTCATACAACTCATACCATGAAGATTCTCAAAAAATTAAATATCCTTGTAACATGTAACAGTTAATAATCAGGCATGTGTTGATATAGCTTTTTTTTACTCAAAATGACTCATATAAGAACATCCTGAAATGTGGCACACCTTATGTGGAATATGCTGTATGTATAGTTAGTAATTGTATGTATCCAAATTCCATAGGATCAAGATGAACTCCACACCCAAACCACAACAGAAAAGGACATCAACACCTACCAAGAGCTCTGCTGACACATTTGCTGAACCGTACTTAAATGTGTCCAACATCAGTAGTGTAAACACCTGTATCAGTGAGTTGGACAGCATGTTCAACAAGAGGGCTGTAAGGAAGGTAACATAGAACAGTTGACTTGATATCATAAAAATGTTAAAGTTGTTGATTAGTTCAAAAGTCATCAAGGGGACACAAACACACACTTAAATCTATCACTATAAGTCTGTCTTCCCATATTCAGTAATGAGGGTAATCTAAAAGCTCAATTATGTTGAATTGTGTTGAATTTGAAAAACTCAAGATTTGGATATCTTGTAATTCTAAGTTCACAAATTTTAAATTTTATCCTGTCAATTCAACTCAAAAGACTTGACTGAGGGCACTTGTCAAAAGCATTATGTGACAAGCACACATGCATACACACACACACACCATTCCTAATTGTGCTGCAACTTGCACTGCAGGAGATTATTTTGATCCTCAGAAGCACTGTACTTGCTAGCACTCACACAAGTTGTACTTAATATCATAAACAATTCACCTTCTTGCAGGAAGTGGCAGTGTCCCAGGATGACTTGGACATTGCTCATAATATTTATCTACTGGCTGTGGCAACAACTTATTTACAAGAGAAGTCATTGTCGGAAGTTACACCTGAAAATGAAGTGAGGATTGTTTAAACTTTTAATGATAACCTATTTGCTGTTATTAACTCCTTCACAGCGAGTAACTGGTGACCAGCCATACTGTTGTACTGAATGTAGCCTGGTTTCGTTAATTATACGTGGTACTTTTCATTCTAAAATGTGAGGTGATGAACTCTGGGATGAGGATGGTAGGAAATGGAAGGATGAATTATAGCTGCAAAACTGGATTTGTGTAGATTTAATTGCAACAGCCATGATTAATTCAAGTATATGGTTAGTAATACATTAAAACACAATGTAGAACAACAAGTAGTGCCATTCTTTTGGCACTCTTTACCCCATAAAATGTATAAATTATTGGGGCTCAAGGATCCATTGTGATTTCATAGGAGGAAATGTTTGTGTGTAGCAGTGGTGCCATTTTAAGGTGTAAACCTTAGCAGGTTTGCACAAATTATCCAAAATTCTAGGAGCCAACTCAAAATTCTAGGTGACAGAAGGGTGACATGAAGCAACTTCCATATTGAGGACCCACGAATATTAGGCACCGTCATACAAAATTTAGATAGCCAGGTGACTTGGCACCTGGGATTTGTGCACCCCTGCACTACAGAATGTGTGAGCACACACTGATTTCTGAGTGATCTTGATGTAATTTGATTCCCGTAAGTGTCACTATTTTGGAGATGTACTTTTGATATATCTATATCCTATACGAATACAGCTGTGATACACTCCACTAACTCAGTACCCATATTAAGCAGCACAAAGGTACTTCTTCTAATGCTTGTTTAATTTTGTTGTCCTTAGGCATCTCTGTATAGCTGATTCATATATTAAGAGAAATCTGCCATCTCCATTAAATTGTTTTCAAAACAGGGAATATGGTATACCATCCATATATTCTTAGTTGCAGTAGCCTCTCTGACAGTTTATTTGGGATTTGATTGTAGGAAGGTCTCAATCTTGTAGCTAAATCTTACACATTCTTCTAGCTAACTTTGCTATGCAACTTATTTACATAATCAATGTATAGAGAGAAAAGTTTCTATGAATTCTCTGTTCATGTTGTATCCACCATCTACAGTCTGACAAAGCTGATGCAAGGAAACTGACATATTCATTCAAAACTACCTTTCTAATGATCCTCCAGTTTGTTTAGCTACCAGGAAAAGTGCTATTTGTGACCAATACAGGTTTTGTCTTAGTGCCATATGTAGTTTAGCCTCACAGGCTCAATAGGAGTTGCAAGACAGTGATTCTCTTCACACCTGCCATGGAATCTTGTTTGTACCTGCTCCCAGTGGTGTTACCTGTATGAACTCAAAATTATTAAGCCAAGTGACACAGTTTATACAAGCGTCACATCTCAAATCGTGCACTTCCATGATTGCAGGGGTTTGTAAAGTACGAGTATAATTCAGTTTGTTGTCAGTTTTGGGTCAAAATTTCCTAATATGTGTAACGTGCCAGGACAGCATAGTCAGTATAGTGTCTAGGCACTGGAATGAACTATCCACAGTTGTAATCTTGGCAGGGAGAAGTTATTTTTTCTTAACCAAAACATCCATACAGTCTTTGGGACCCACCTCCCTCCTCTTCACTGGGTACAAGGGTTCTGTCCCAGAAGGTAAAGTAACTGGAACAGGAGGTGAACTATGCACCTCAATCTAGTGCTAAAATTAACATGAATGGAGATGTACCTCCACTCCCCCCTATGTGCCTTCATGACGTGTGCAGGTGCAGGGTGATACCATCCATTTTTATTTGGTGCTTCTTTTTCAGTGTGTTATCATTCCTGCAGGGCCTGTTGAAATCACTGTCCATCTGTATGCATATAACAACTCAGAAACTGAACAGAACTGCTTGAAATTTGGTAATCAGAATCAGTACTATAAGTTTCAATCTAAGGTACAATTCCATTGGATGTAACAACTATATTACGTCTCCATTACACATTTGAGCATGGTCATGTCATCTTCAGTTATGATAGTGTCACGCAGTGCATCAGCATTATTCATGAAATAGTTGTTACTTAAAATACTTATGATCTGAGTGTATACAAATTAAATTAGGTCATCATATCATGTGACAAAACTCAACATAACTTTACCTGCAGCAGTGGATTATTTGTTGTGGTAACACGTGAACATTACTCCAGTCTGTTAAAGTGAAATAGTGGTATAATATTTTCCATCCAAGAAAAGAAACAGTCTGCAAAGTGGGGCAGGCATAAACGAAGAACATAGGGTTCATTATACAGAATTGTTTAGAGGTCCACAAACCAATCTGGAAAGAAACTATGCCTTCCATCGCATAGTATCACCATAACACCTACCACCAAAACAAGGACCAATGATTAAAATCTGCTGGAACTGAATATTTTAACTAACTGTAGAAAGCATTTTAATTTTTGTTTTATTTCAGTTTTAAACAATTTGACAATTGACTGAGAGCTCAATCAAATGGTACAAGCTAATTTAAATAAACTGTTTTATATTAGTGTAATTACTGGATGGCCTGGGGTGACCATCATGGTCAAAACATGCAATTTTAACCTCAAATATTAATAAATTTGTGAAGAAGACAGCGAGTATAACATTTAAATTGTTGCGGTAATCTTGGTACTCTATGTCTTTTCTAACATCTACACTTATACACATGTAATGTCTATTCATATGCACATGCCATGCAAAAACAAAAGAAAATCTTGATTGCATTTAGACTCTACTGTTGTCAATGTCCAAATTCACACATTGAAAATCTGCAGGCAGTAATAGAAGGAACATGCCAGAATTACAACATTACACATGCATTTCCCAGTGTCATTATTTTGTTACAGAACCAGAAATTAACCTTGCTATGTGAAGTGGAAAGAAAACGCAGTCACCTGGCAGCTCTGAAAAAACGTTGTGAAGAAGTTACATATCTGTCAGAACAAAGTCAGTTGCTCAGTCGTGAGAAAAAAAAGCTTGGAGATCTCATTGGTAAGTTACAAAATTTCTGAAAAGTTTCCAAATGTTGAGGAGACTTTGTTGTTCCATCCCTCTGTGACACTTCCATCGATAATGATGTGTACATTCAATCTGCAGATGAGATATTTTTTATAATTCAACATAATAATTATCTAAACATACTACAACAGATATATTAAATTTTATATTTTTAGAGCAGTGGTGATGAAGATTCACGTGTTTTTGGGATATGACACTGTGTTGAGGCACAATAAGCTACTGATGTTACAAAAGAACTTGCCGCCACTATCTCCTGGATCTGTGAAGTCCAAAAATAATGTTTTTTAACTGCGTAGTCCCTCAAGATGGTGACGGCAAGCTACTTTGAAATGTCAGTAGATTTTACAATCCAACACAGTGGTGTATCCCAGATGTCTTGAATATTCGTCTTCAACAGACATGTTTACATGCTGACAGATTTAATGGAATGGCATGGTCATGAATCTGTTTCAGATTTTGTGTCAGATGGACTCCAGAAAGTGGATCCATTAAAAAATACTTTAGACTGTGGACTGTCTGTTACAGGATTCCAACCTGAACTGCCCAACTGTAAGTATAAAACCAGAAAAGTTGTGCAAAATGAGTGTTTTTATAGTGGCTGTGAAGATTACTGTCTTGTAGGATAGGACTGGTTCTAGTCTGATAGATAGTTTGAAATGGGGACATTAGGATCCTCCAAAACATTGGTAACTAGTGTGTTTACTGTAAGACAATCCACGCATAAGCTGACCCTTGATTTTTTACAAAAACAAAAAATAAAGGGAAGCCAGGAGGGGGAGGAGGAAAAATGTAAACTACTTCCAGCATTTCAGCAAGCCTGCTACACATTCTGAAATCCAGCCAGAATTGAGCTATACATCAAAATTGGTGTAATGGTGTTGCTGCAGTATTATTTATCATTAATCAGCTACCAGTTATGCTGCTTAACACTAAGCTACATTACCTGCATATGCCTGCAGTTGGCAGTGTTGAGAAGAAGCACAGAAACTCAACTGAATCATACTCATAGAATTTGTAGAATATGCGCACTGTTCTGTCATGGTAAAATATGCTGTAATCACATAGTCAGTAATTGGCAATACCTGCTATATTGACCCCCTGTTAGTGACACAATTTTAATCCAAGTGGCATTTTCAGACAAGGAAATTTTTTTAATAAAGAACAGCTTACAATTAAATAAATGCAATAGTTACTTCAGTATGTGGCATCACACCCCAGAATACAATTGTTGCTTTCCTCCTCCACCTTTAAGAAATGCAGCATATTCAACACTACTTTTGGCTCAAATGTATCATTTAGTTTGTTTTCTGTATCTAATAAAAAAAAAAGACAGGCTTGTAGTACCATCATGTCCATGTCCTCTCCCTAATAGGTTCTGAGCCATTTGGCATATTGTGATAGGACATGGCATGAATATATTAGCATTAGAGGTCACTCACTCCTTTTTGCTTTCACATATCAGTATGTATATGACAACAGTGCTGAATTCTGAGGTAAGGATAACTCAACAGGGTCCTCAGATTTTGTGTTAAGATCAAAATGTATGTAACTTTAGTAATTTTTTTAGATTATAAACAACTTTCATGTAAATATAATCATGTATACATCATGATTCATATGTAATTTATCACCGGAGATTTTGCACCTCAAAGTAAAAGTTTTGATCTGTTTTAAAATATGTAATATAATGTTACCAACTTAACACACTTTTAAAATTTTAGTTATGTTTAATTTCTCTTGTTTAAAAGTGCAATAAATTTGAAAAACAAGATAAATGAAGTGATCACGTTCTATTTAGAAAACAAAATACAGTAAAACTGCAATTTCATGTTCCTGCATTTTGCATTTTCCATGATTTTACATAGTCCCAGTCATGTGTCTACAAGAACAATGTTTCCCACATTTTACACCATTTTCAGGTTGTCCTAACATCATCATCACTGGCACAACAGCCCCTTTTGAGCCAAGGCCTTCTTCAGAAGCTTCTGCCAGCTGTCCCTATTCCTTGCAGCATTCCTCCAATTTCTCTTCCCCAACTTCCTGGCATCTTCCATCACACCATCTTCCCATCTTAGTTTCGGCCTGCCCCTCTGTCTTCTTCCTTCTACCACTGCAACGAGAACTCTTCTTGTAGGGCTCTGTTCCTCCATATGAATAACATGTCCTGCCCATTTTAATGTATGTTACTATATCATTTTCCTTGTACAATGTATATAACTCATTGTTGTATTTTATTCTCCATTGTCATTTGTAGGTCCAAAAATAGCTCTCAAAATTTTCCTTTCAAAAACTCCTAAAATAGCTTCATCAGATTTAGATAATACCCATGTTTCAGAACCATATGCCAGCACTGGTCTGATCAAGGTCTTATATAATTTTATTTTATTTTTTATGGATAAAAATTGAGACCTGAATTGTCTCTTCAATACATAAAAGCCTTTATTAGCCATTAAAATTCTTTTCTTAATTTCTGCAGAATTATCATTATTAACATTTATAAGGGAGCCCAAGTACGTAAAACTCTGTATAGCTTCAAAATTAAAATTCTTAATTTGAAAATACCTCTGCTGATTTTTACTTTCTCTTGTAGCCAAATACTTAGTCTTTTTCTCGTTTATCCTTAAGCCCATTTCTCCAGC
>Ga0123354_10002173_pt1 | contig 25436 bp, 20 predicted proteins | sample TergutLab28metaG_2_FD_97872 | JGI IMG/M metagenome (GOLD analysis project Ga0123354, IMG submission 97872) | Labiotermes labralis P4 segment gut microbial communities from Petit-Saut dam, French Guiana - Lab288 P4 | ecosystem: Host-associated > Arthropoda: Insects > Digestive system > Gut ...
ATACGCCCATCGTCAGGAGCATTAGATGTTGAGTTGCAGCATATGGTTTTCTGCACCGAGTTTTTGGATGGGTGGTGGTCTTGAGAGCCGCTGCGTGGGTCGTGTTTACGGTGCGGATGGTGCCGTGCACGGCACCATCCGCAGCGGCTCTCAAGACCACCACCCATCCAAAAACTCGGTTCAGAAAACCATACGCTGCATCTCAACATCTAATGCTTCTGATGATGGGCGTATGTACCCGAAACATGTCGAGCCAAGAATACATCAATAAAATTACCTAGTTGCATCAAGTTGGCATTTCACTTTACAACATTTGCTCTATATGTACAGTATAAATTTTGTTGAAGTTGGAGTAGTTCAGAGGTGGGGCATGCGGTTTCCCTATTATGAGTTAATTTTACGCAAAAGGTCTTGGTGAGGTCATAGTACGGCTTTCCTTTCCCATAACAAGTCATGAAGGCTCAGAGGGGGGATGGAATGTTGGACTTCCATCCTTACTTTGACATTCAGCAGGACTTTGATGGCAAAAGCTGTCAGCTGTATGCGCTGGCTACACTTTACCTCCACGGAAATTCCTCGGTGTTCATTTGTGTTTGAGTCTGAATGGACCCCAGGGCTACTAAGTTTGGACAGAAGGAGCAGGTCACTTGAAAATTTTCAAGGACTCTACTGGGAATCGAACCCGGAACCTCTCTTCTTGTGGCACAGTGCCTCAATCAACTGCACACTGCTTGCAGTGGGTGATGTAGTGTTGGTGATTATTTGTGCTGGTGTAATGACAAGTGGGCATACCCTGAGAGACAAGTGCACAAGTACACAAGTGCAGAACTCATTTTGCGAACTTAGTGACGCTACATTTAACTCGTCCCTCTTATTTTGATAACAGTTTACCATGTCATAAAGATGTGAACTGGAAGGTGCAGTAGATGTTATTGACACCTGCCAGCTGTTTCCACAGTGTGTTCTGAGACAAATTGTAAATTTTGGTTTGAGCTTTATGTAAAATAGGAGCCGGACTTGGCCAGTACATTTTGGCAGAGACCACCTGCGTGTTACATGCTCACTATGAGCATGCTACCATTACAGTTTTGTTTGATTTTGAATTACGATTGTTTTGCAGGACACTGCTGCTTGGGAAGATGTGGCACTACAGAACTCACAGATCCAGGATAAACCAGTCAGAACGTACGAAGTGCAACATCAAGGTAAAGATATTACTCAGCAGGCAACCTGTATACATTTGAGAAATTTTGCTATGTTGCTTGTGAAACAGTATTATCCTGGCACAGGACAGCCTCAGGATATTTCTTGAACAATTACTTGTACATATTGTGTGTTGTATATCAGTTACAGAAGAGCTATGATATAATGAAGAGACAGTGCCCATTCTTGTAATGCCTCATTGACAAGGTAGACACATACTGTGCCAGTAATTGTAATTGTTATTTTTCATATCGGTTCATAGATTTTTTATATTATTTTATTATATTTTATTGCACTAAACAGTACGTATTGTCCTATCTTATTATATTTATCGTACTAAATAACCACGTGTTTGTTGTACACACTTGTGTTGATGTCACCCCTTAATCCCAAAAAATATGACGATTTCCATATCCATATGGATTATGTAATCCTGTACGGATTTCTGGAAGGAAAATAAATGATTTGATATGATCTACAGCGTATGATATGATGATGAGGTCTGTTTTCGTATTGTCACTGTTTTACAGAACTTCAATAATTTGCAGTGTTGCTGTCTTAAATAAGCAGGATATGGGGTATAGAGGAATTACTTTACCTGATACATATCGCTGGTCACTTCCTGCTACAATTCTAATTTGCTGTGAGTTGGGGTCCACATATGTTGTTAGTTCAGGGTACTGCAGTTAATATTAGGTTTTCACTGGCCACATATGATAAGGGTGTTGGAAATTTTTAGCAGAGTGTATTTTAGTTAATACCAGCTTTTTACCACCATATTTAAGAAAGTGCAGGAAAAGGTTTCCTTCAGCTTGCAGGACTCCATCACATCTAACAAACACATTCATTACACATCAAAGCTCTGCTGTTGAAATTAAAGACATTATATCCTGATCCCCCCCCAAGACCAACTTCAGTTCAAGTGTACATTTAGTTGCTTAAGGTGCTGTACAAGGAAAAACTGCACAGGTTCAGATCTTGCAAATGAGAAGGGCTACATTCCTCTACTTATTATTCTGTCACAAAAAAACTCTCTTTCAATAACATACAGAATTGTAAGCAGTGTGAACTGTTGCTGTGTCTTGCTGGAAGAAGACATTTGTTACTGCCATCAGTCTGGTATTAAAAAATGGTGTCAGAATGAACATCCTGGTGTGAATTTATGGTCTCAGATAAATACAGGGCACGATAACAGTAGTTGCACTTGGAGTACACCACACACCAACTGTATCGTCATGTAATGGCATGTGTAGATTTGCATGGAATTTTTTGCAGACCAGTAGCTGTCGTTCTGAGAGATGTGTCTGCTGAGATGAAACTGTTCTTCATTACTAAAACAGATGAATGTGCCATGTATTTGTACAGCTAACATTTTATGGAGGTACCAGTTCACAAAATTTAGTCTCACTTAACAATCTGTAATACAGAATTTGTGAATTACAATTGTCCTATGTGGATGCAAATTTACCATATTTTTGCCTTGCTTTATTTCTTTCAAATGTCAGTCTACACTGTATAACAATTAAAATTTCCTTCTTAGCCACGCATGCATACAACTTGCACATGTACATACGTACATACACATGCATACATACATTCATTCATTCATTCATTCATTCTTGCCCCTCCTCCTATACGGTGCACCAGTATGGATCAGGGCATTGGAAAAAGAAAAATACAAAAATAAGGTAACAAGATTACAAAGGTTAATAAATATCAAAATGGCAAAGGCATATCGTACAGTATCGAGCGAAGCCCTCTGCGTAGTAGCAGGGATGACACCTATACACATTAAAATAGAGGCAGCAGCCAAACTATACCAATATACCAGGGGCCACATAAAAGATAAAGAGCATTTTGATAACAATAAAGAAGCAAGACTTTGGCAGCACCCCGCAGAAGCCACAATAAGAACATCTGAAGGGAACGAGGAAGATAGCCCACTGCAGATTTACACCGATGGCAGCAAAACGGAAAAAGGAGTGGGATCAGGGATAGCCATATACAGATCGGGCCAAAATGTCAAAACCCTCCAATATAAACTAAACAAGAAATGCACAAACAATCAAGCAGAACAATTCGCAATACTGAAGGTGCTAGAGTATATAGATAACACACAAATGGAGGATAAAAAGGCTACAATATACACGGATAGTCAGACAATATTGGACATGATACAAAACAGCAAAATACATACAAACATAATAGAAGACATCAGACGCCAATGGTACGCGATGAAGAAAGCGGGATGGCAGATCGCACTCCAATGGGTGAAGGCGCACGCGGGTACAAGAGGCAATGAACTAGCAGACACACTTGCAAAAAAGGCGGCGACGAATGGAACAATCACCGAAGGTTACACAAGAATCCCCAAAAGCGCAGTGTTAAGACAGCTGGAAGAAGAAAGTGTGCGGAAGTGGCAGAGAAGCTGGACCCAAACAACTAAAGGAAGTATAACGAAAGAATACTTCCCAGACATAGCAGGAATATTAAAGATGAAGCTAAACCACACAGGGAACTTAACAACCACACTAACGGGACACGGGAACATCAAAGCATACCTCAACCAACTCCAAATCAGCAGCAACGCAACATGTCCATGTGGAAAAGGGGACCAGACAACAGATCACATAATTTATGACTGCGGTAGACTGACTTAAGAAAGGGACAAGCGGAGGGTGGCGGTAACCAATACAAAAGCATGGCCAACTAGCAAATGGAAACTAATAAAAAGACACTATAGTGAGTTTTCAAAATTTATCAACTCAATATCTTTTGAGGAGTTAAACGCTGGGTGAAGTTAATTTCAATAACAGCGATAACAATTATAATAAACAAAAGTACTAAGCTTGTAGTATTACCATTGTAATGTAGGTAATGGAGCAAGCAATAAACCATATTAAAAAAAAATCATACATAAATACATACATACATACTTCCATTAATCCTTAGAGCACATCAGTGTAGGCTATAAAGCTGTCATAAGAATAAATCAGATTGAACACAATCAGTAGTCACACAATAAACCATCTTCACATGAGCACAAACATGTTCAATGACCTCATGCATAAAAATAATACAATATTAAATAACTGTAAATACTGGTCTAAAACACTAACAGAAAACATAATTCATTATTAAAATATTGTAAAACCCATATCAGGCCTCATATAAAGTATAATATTAAGAGTTCATATATTCTTCAGTTGAGTAGAAAGCTTTGTTAATTAAATAATGTCTACATATTTGATATAAACTGTTTGCAAGGGATATTTTCAAGTTACCATATTGTAAACTAACAGGCATACAGGAGTATCAGAATCACAACATTTACTGTGATTAAGTGTTAATCATTTGCAGAAAGTATAGCTTTTTGTGACAATGTAGCATTAGAGTGTATTTTATGGAGAAACCTTACTTCTTCATGACTTACACAATAAATATAACAAAGTTTTTGAATTGGATTTTACATGATTATTTATTTTATAGTATAAGCAAACTAATTTTTTCACTTGTATTAGGGTCATCTGTGAAAGCACATGGGGTGGGGACTGTGATATACAAGATGTCACTTTGTTATATCCATATTGACTTATAAGTTTTTGTGTTTAACCTCTTTTGTTCAGAGTTGAAAATTTTATATTGATTGATTGTGAAATAGAGTACTAGTGGAAGACTTCACTTTTACAACACCCTTACTCAGGAAGTCATTGTGAAAAAAGGACTTGTAATAAAGTATTTATCTTAAGAGAATTGATGTCTTAATCCTGAAACAAATTATGAGATAAATGGCAGGGTTTTATTTAGTACTTCTAGAAAAAGGATTTTTGTACTTTGGCTGTAATAATAATAATAATAATAATAATAATACACAAATCCAATCATAAATACATATCCTGCTGATGTGGAAATGGTCACATAGCAAAGCATTCCATAATTAAAATTAGGTACAACATAGTTATTTTTAAATATCAAGTAATTCAAAGTCAGCATTGGTCATCGTTTTTTATCTAGATACATCAAACACCCATACAACGCAGCCACCAAGAATGACTTTTTCTCATCCTAGTCACAGTAATTATGAATTGTGGAGGCAAATTAATAAAACTGCCTAAACTTAAAAGGCAAACGCCAAACGTGTGGTTATATATTACAGTTAAAGAATTGCTCCAAGGTATGAAATGAATTGGAATTAAGAAACTTTATTAGGGCAGTACAGTAACATTCCGTATCATTAATTAAACACTTCATGTTTGCTGCAATAACATGCATATTCATGTTATATTGGAATTCTCCATTCAGAAGTGTTGGGAATTAAAGCATGTGACATTAATACAATATGGTGGTCTTAATATACGTCTCTATGCCAATAAAATTAATGTAAAATTGCAGTACTAAATTGTAGTTGGCTTAATACATCAAAAAGGTTCATTCATTGGACGTGAATATGAACATTCTTTCATGTTTTAGAGATTCCATATTTGAATCAGGGCACAGAAACTGCCTGTCTTGACTGATGGTTGTTGTGGTTTTCTTCATTCCCACTTTAAGGAATATCTGCCACAGTTACTTCTTAAGAGCTTTATAAACTCTTTCACAAATGCTCCTACTGTATTATATTATGTAATACCTGCAGTTGGAAAGTGTTATTAAACATACAATTAACAGTTGTATGAGAATGTAATGACAGAAGGTAGACTGTACTGACTGCAATGAACTGACTGGTGTGGAATGCTGAAGTACTTGGAGGAAAAATTGTCTCACAACAATTTTTTCCATGATGAATTCCACGTCGACTGCTGAAGGATGTGAGACTTTCTGAGTCATGGGACAAACTGCTGATCTAGAAATTATAACTAATTATAGGTATTTTGGTTAAGTTTTAAACATAATTCATTACCTGTGCATGCCAGTGGCTTTCTTGTGTGTGTAAGGAGGGGAAGGGTAAAAATAAAAATAAGGCAATAAATATAGTTTCCGTGTTTGGCATGTTGTTTCAAGTGTATGCATGAGGCTATTGGTGGTGCTTCGATGCGGAGAAATGTTTCAGTATTTCCACCACATTCTGCCTTTCACGTTTTGTATACTGTCAGAAGTTCTTCATGGTGTTTCATTTAAGTGACATGGAATCAGTACATTTTGTAACACTGTGACTGTGAAACTGTATAATGTGTGAAAAGGAATTTCATAGAATGAAACATTGTGGAACTTTTCTGTAGTGTATACTCCTTGTTTGGTGTTTAGTGAGTTACCTTCCAGCTGACACTTGTGTTGAACGTAACTTTCTGTTCAAATAGTGTTGTTGACGCATGGAGGAAATGTGTACACTTGACCTGCTTTAATACATGGCAAGTTACAACTTGTACTTTGCTCACGTAAGGCACCATTCTTGGATTTCTTTCTGCAAGGAGACTGTACTTTATGGTGATGTTTACTGTCACTATATATTTTCCTAATAAGAAGACTGATCACATTTAAAATCCAGGTTTGAAAGACATGTCAGTGAAGGTCATATCATTGCCTAAGAACCACTTAACAAATAGCAACAAGGATATTGAACTAACCTTTAACAAGCAGTAGCACTCACAAGATACATTGTGTCCTGAAATGTCTTCTTGTGAAAATTATGGGACTTTTGCTAAAAGTCATTTTTATCCAGAAGGTTTGACAAGGAAATGGCAATGACATGGAATGTAAATTTTTATTTTGTTTCACTGTGGTATCTTGTGGGTTTTTGTAAGCTTGAATAGCTGCATCAATAGAGTGACTGTTTTTCATTCATTCATTCATTCATTCACTTTATTTTCCGTATATCCGTATACAGGTAAAGTACCAAGGATGTGGAAATTATCAAAGTAGTTGTATACATATGTTAAAAATGCAGATGTCAAATGCTTAAATAGAATTATAATATAATGGTCATATAGTTATTAACAACTATAACATCAGAACAATTACAATTAAGATGTGTGAGTTGCTGCTAGTATCGTACATTATTAACAGGGTTAAAATAATTAGAATTAAGATGTGTGTTGTTATCAGTATTGTGTACTATTAACGGGGTTAAAATAATATATCAGTGAGTCAGCCTCTAAAGGTTTATAATCTTCTATCTTCCTTATATTCATAATATTCATTCATTGAGTAGAAAGAATTATGGTATAAGAACCTCTTCAATATGGATTTAAAATGTTTATGGTCATTAGTCAAAGCTTTAATATATTGAGGAAGGTGGTTAAAAACTTTTATACCTGATATATAAGCTCCTTTATTGAATTTTGATAATTTAGTTATTGGACGGTGTAAATTATCGTTATTCCTAGTTTTATATTTATGAATTTCATTATTTGTATCAAATAGGTGTTTATTATTAATTGTGTATAAAACTAATGAATATATTTACTGAGAATATAACGTCATTATTTCCATACTCTTGAAAACTTCTCTGCAAGAATCTCTAGGTCTGTTGTTAGTTATAATTCTGATAATTTTCTTTTGGAGTATAAATAGCTTGTTGGCATAGGAGGAGCTACCCCAAAAAATTATGCCATAGCTTATAATAGAGAGAGAGTGAGCGAAATAGATTACTCTTAGCATGTCTATTGGTACTATATGTTTTATGTTCCTCAGTGCACATTTTGTTGAGTACCTTTTCTATGTGTTGTTTCCAGGATAAGGTGTCATGTATAGTTAATCCAAGAAATTTAATCTCAGAGGCGTTGGTTATACATTCCTGATCATATTTAATTGTGTATTAACATTATAATAATTCTTAGTTCCAAATTCTAAGTATTGAGTTTTATTAAAATTTAAAGTAAGTAAATTGACTTTAAACCAGGGATTTATATCTTGGAACGTTTGATTAGCATTTATATTAAAGTCCCTTCGATTTGTGTCTGTAATTATAATGCTGATATCATCTGCAAAGAGTACCATATTGTTATCATTGTTAACTATGCTAGGTAAATCATTTATGTAAATTAGGAAGAAGTGAGGGCCAAGAATTGAGCCTTGTGGCACACCACATTTTAACAATTCCCATTTGGACGAATTGTTATTATTGGTTATATTATTCAGTGCTACTCTTTGGTATCTACCTGTTAAATAGGATTCAATTAATGTTTTAAATAATTAATTGGGTATCAGTTCATTTACGTTCAAGTACAGGGATGTGACTGTTCACCGTGTCTGCTTTGGCCTCAAGGTACACTCGACATCTTATCATCTGAGGGTGGGGCCACTTAACCCAATGGTAAATTTGTCCAGGGTTTAGATTCATGCACTTGCCTTTGTGTCAGGTCAGGGTCTTGGCAGTGTGGACTGTAAATACAGTCCCTCTTTAAGGCCTCATGGCATAGTACATGAGCAAAGGGACAGCTTTACTTTCTTACTTTTACTGGAGAATTGCACGTTTAGTAAAACTGAGAAGATTCATATCTTCTTATAATAAAACCAACCAGATGACTAATTTCTGAATTTTATTTTTGGTATAAAACTCTATGATGTTTTGAACAGTTCCTCTGTCTGAAATGTGTAGAGTTTTATTCCAAAAATAAGGTTGAGAAATTGGTGGATCTGGTTGGTTTTATTGTAAGAATTTATCACAATGCACAGTCAACTGAACATCGAAAAAGATTCATATCATTTAACTGTGTTACAAAGTATTCCTTAACAGAGGGAATGAGCTGAGATGAGATGTTATCATGATAATATGCGGGGTCAGAATAGTTGAATTGGATCCTAATGTGTAGTGAAAGAAGTGCATAGAGAATAGATTTTATTTGCATGTCTAGTGCAGTTGGTACTTGAAATAATGAGGAACTGGAAAGATAATTGTGATACACATGTTGAAGACCTCACTTGCAAATGAGTTAAAATCACAGTTTTGACTAGAATGTAATGGGAAAACCTATTTGGTATCTTGCTTTATGTGAAGTACTTGGGAGGACAAAGTGTTAGGACTGTGAATTCATATGCCGTATCTAATTTGTGCCATTTTCCTGCTGTACGTATTTTGCCAACAAGGAAAAGACTGCAAATTGGAATATGTCGTACAGTATGTGTTGCTTTTCTTTATTTAACCTGTGCTGTTACAGCAAGTAGATTAGTACAGGAGCATGAAGTTACTGATTACAGATTCACTGCAGGAAATGAATCAACTCCCATAGTACAGGTTTGTCCTTGAGCATTTTGCAGTTAAGCTCATCTTCTCATGTATGGAATATATGTCAGCACATTGGTCTGTCATTGAGGCGTACCTTGAGTTTTCATCTACATGGTGTATGTGACATCTGTTTTATTATCTTCCCCATTACTGTAATCTGTTACCCTAGTGCTTTTTTATGATTCCATTGTTACCTTTCTTTATGTTCCTTTAATTTGCTGTGTGTATATTACCAGACAGGATGGGGAGCTTACCATAAATTTTGAGTAGGCAAGGATTAAAAAATGCAATTGTGGCCAATTTCAGTGATCTCATCTGGCATTTCCTTGAGAGACTGAGGGAAATCACTACAATTCTTTAGCAGTGGCATACCGAGGGGGGGGGGTTCAACCCCCCCCTCCCCGAAATTCCAAAGGCCCTCCAGAATCATACCAAACTCAACCTGATTGTGAAAACTGTTAAAAATTGCTGAATTTAGGATGCCAACACCCCAAGATGTTCAGAAAAAAGGCAGTAAAATTCTAAAACTACCTAGGTTTCCAATTGTTTTATATTAGCAATGACAAATAAATGGGTTGTCATCATAAATAGTCTTAAAGTACCAAAAATTAAGAAAATTTTACTATATGAAATTAAATTTCTTGTACCAAATTACAGCTGCCTCCAGAACCCCTGACTAGGGGGCTACCTTCCCCAGATCCCTGTTCTCTCTGTCCTCTGTCCTCAACTGAATTTGTTGAACCCCCCCCTCCCCGCAAACAAAATGCCTGGGTACACCACTGTTCTTTAGCATTATACCTGGAGGTTTAAACCAGGTATGTCCCAAAATATGGGGTGTTAGAAACTGTGCCAAATAAATCTCCTGTGATGAACATGAAAACTGAAGAGCCTGGACCAGTTGCACCTATCCAACTCTTGCACCACTGTAGTTGTTACATGTTCACCCTGCTCTTAAACCATGTGCTGTTATAATTATTTAGTGCTGGGAGTGCCTGGAAAACCTTTGGCTTGTGCAGATGTTGGACATGGCAGTGTTAGTCTGAATGACTGTACTGTCAGCACAACCCACACTGCACTACTGGCAACTCCAGACCACATTATTAACTACAGGACACAAAACTCCTTTCTGCTAAAACCAGATACATGGATTGACTCATCAGGGAGGCTGTTGAACTTGAAATGCACCCACACAACATCAACAGAGAAGATGGCCTAACCTTAAGTAGATCTTGGAAACCCCTTCTACACAAGGTTAAGGAAGGGAGATGGCTACCTAAAACACAGTAGTTTGACCTCTACCATTCCATGGCTCACCCCCAAGACGCGCCGTATCTCTTCACATATGTTCCCATGGCCTCCATGTGGATCGTTAACCTCCACAGCCTGTTTCTTTACTTGGACCCACCCCTACCCTGTCACCCTCCTTCGATTGGCTCAGGGTATTTTCAAGCCAAACCTTTTCCCATATAAATACCCCAACATTCTCCACCCTAGTCATTCTTCTTACCGACCTGCCTATGAAGATGGAACAGAGTGTTCTGAAACGTTGGAATACAAAATCCAGACTCCGGGGCATTTACCCAGAAGAAAGCAGTCCACTCCAGAGAAACTGGAGGAGCTGAATTTGTCATACAGTGTTTTTGATATTATTGGTCTGGAAGTTAGAGACTGTGACAGACATGATGTCTAGGGTCCTCTGTGTTTGCAGACAACAGTGCCACCTGCTTGATGTGGACTGTTCTGTGGACATTATGATTCTACGTATTGTTGACAATGACATGCATATATTTTGTGTTATGTTTGTATGATACAAAGCTGCTTCTTTTGCTTCATTGACTTCTTGCCTCTTACATCACATTTGTTGACACATACTGTGGCAGATGTATCTGACTTGGGTTGTCTTCACCACTCAGCTTGGTTCTTCTAACAAGGTTTTTGAAGAGTATTCGCAGTTCTACTGTACTGTCTGTACCTAGATTTGAAAATTGTAACAGTTCTAAGTAAAAAAATACAAATTTGTATTTTCCTGCTTGTATTTGCTTCATTCATCTGTTACTTCATCCTTTGTATGTCCAGGTGTTGTCCTTATCACTTTGATTTTAAATATTTGCTTCAGCCTCCTGAGTGACCAGGTTTTATGTCCTTACAATCATAAAGCCAAAGCAGATTTTAAAAGATAGCCAACTTCACCACTGGAAGCAGTAGTGAGACTCTTCTAGTGTTCATTCTTGAGCTTCAGTCAGATGTTGGAAGAATTCTTTTTGTTGCCGACTGACTGAAATTCACCTCTCCTTGGAGAGTCCTATTCATTGCCAGTGAAGTTGCCTGTTCTTGCAGATGAAGTTTGACATTGACATCAAAAAGAGCCATTCACATGCATGGCTAGTAGGACTAATGTGCGATGGGATAGCCCATTGTAACTTGGGAAGTGCGGAATGAAATTACACTACAAAGAACATCAAAATGGATAATGGTTCATTCATTTGTAGACAGTTACATGCTGCTGTTTCACCTGTTAAGGTTTTTAAGTGGCATTAACATTCATTATGCTGCTTGTTGTGGGTGTCGTTTTGTAATGTTGTTAATTTTTACAGCTATGGTTGATGTTAAAAAGAAATTTAATACAGAAGGTAGTCATGAGTGATGGTGAGGTGAGGATTTGGTAAAAGGTGGTCATGGTATTCTAAGGTACAAGGGTCATATTGTATGTGATAACTATCCTTGTCAGTTTGTGCCACTACTTTGTTACTTCTGTGGGTGGTCAGCTCAGTGGGCTATGTTAATACAATAAAAGACCCAACAGGAAGAGTCTCCAAATAGTGGTCGCACAAAATAATGAACCTATACCATACTAGCATTCCATTTTCAGTCCATTACCATGAGGTGGGATAGCTGGCAACTGGGCTAAGATTTGATCATTTTACCTTCTGAAATTATGTATAGTGTTACTACTTCACCCACCTGGTTGTTTTAAAAAAAAATGACAGTAGGAAGTGGTCTGTCACCCTATTGATGTCATTCCAACACTGAGGATTTAGAGGCATTGTTCTGTGTTACAATGCCTTGTGTTCATTTAGGTGTTCAGGCACCAGCTGCCTTCATCCTCAGGGTAGAATTGACTTTGTGTAAGATACACACTGTCGTAGCCCAGAAGGCAACAGTCTAAATAGAGTATTATCCAGACATTTGTGTTTAAAGACTGAATACAATTGCAGTAAAATCCCAGTGGAGTGTATGTACAGTTAAACAGTGCGAGAAATTTTTAATCTTATTGGAATGTGGTGAATGGTGTGTCTTCTCTGCCTTGCTTTATCTTTGCTTGCTCTTTGAAAATTATGAGCGGTAAGGATTTTGGTTTCAATTTTAAAATATAACACATCTGTGTCATTTCAGATGCATCTTCAGACAGTCCTGATGGTCATCTGGCTGCACTACAAAGCACAAAACAAGAACTTGCAGAGAAATCACAACTTTTGGTGGTCTTCAAGGAACAGCTTGATAGCCTTAGTGATGAGAAACAGCATGTGAGTTGAATTTTTTGTAGTTTATAGAAAGCAAAAAACTTGAAGTTGATTTAATTTGGGGATTGTGAATGAAGAAATGTGTGAGACATTGATACTTGTATGAGCAGGTAGCGTGACACTGGTTCAAGGTAAACTCTAATATCATGTCATACTGCTTTGCTTAACCTTCACCATGTATGAGGAGCACAGTTGTTATCCTCTTGCTGTGGAGGCCTTGACCTGATTCCAGGCCAGCCTGTGTGGGATTTGTGGTGGATAGAATGGAAATGGGACAAGTTTTTTCAGACTCCTTCCATTTTCCCATCTCTGGCATTCCATCAGTGCTTCATACTCATTCAGTCATCTGCCATTAATGCAGCATAATCTTAAGAATATGTCAGCATCATTAAATAACACACCAGCTTTACAAAGCATCAGTTTCCAAGAATTATTATATTTTGTTTCTTGCCTCATTGCAGTGATCATAAATAGCACAGCATCAGAGTTTCGTTGGTCAGTACGGTCCAAATTTAAAGAAAGTTTGCTTTCTTTTATTCTTCTGTTACATTTTAAACATGCACAAAATGAAACAGGTGAAGATTATTGTATAACAAGGACCTTCATGTTTGAAAACATTAGTGTTGTTGTTGTTGTTGTTCAATCAAGCAGGCTGAGGTCATTTTGATGCATAGCTTGGATAAGAGAAGTAAGGAATGTACGCAGCATTTTGGTCTGAGAAGTCACGAAAGGGCGTAATGTACGAGACATGGTAGTAGATCATAAACATGAACTGAAGGAGGTGATTGAATATCAGATTTGTTGGAGTTTCCAGTTGCAGATCTTCTAAGATTCATAGAAGGGTTTCACAGTGGAGGGTTTATGCTCAAGTCTAGATGTTTGTTGTGATGTTACATTAACAGTAAACTTGAACATTATTGTTTTATTTTTGCCTGTGCATTGTCTTTAGATTTTTCCAACACAGTGTTTTGGGGACAGGATTTTTTGTCATCTCTCATGGGGAAGGGTAGACTTTTATAGAGTTAGGCTTTGTGGAAAGATCTTCTCCTGGTCACCAGATTGTCTAGTCTTCAAACTAACAGGCATGTTTATTGCACTTGTAGATTTTTTTCCTACCTCTCTCACACTGACAATGCAAATATTATGTTAGCTTTTCCAAGTATGTTTATTTTTCAATATACAAGCTAAAGCACTTGTGTCATATTAAAATCAAATGATGAACTAGTGGCCATGTAGGCCTTCATTGGCAGTATTATTATTGTCAGATTGTAGTAGAAGTTGGAATGTATGGACAGTTTTCTAGTAAAACTTCAAAATATCAAGTTTCGTGAAAGTCCATTGTACAGTTCTTAAGTTATTTTGTGCATGTAGTCAACAGTTTTTGGTACATATCAGTTATTTAACACAGTAATGACAGTGGTTGGAAAATGCTGTATTTTATCAATTGTGGTGCAGTGTCAACTGAGTTTTGTAGTAACACAATGTGGAGTTCTGTCCCATAACATGCCAAGCAGGCACTGAGTGGAAGTGGAGGTGTAGCTTTATCCATACTCAACCTCAGTGCTAGAAGCGGGTGGTTGGTCAGCGCTATGCCCTGGCTGCGCTAACCATGGGAAAGAGACCCAGTAATCGTTGTAAAGGGGCCTGGATGGGGCTTGGGGCCAGTATAGATATGTTTAACTTTTTAATGACTGCTTACTGCTGATTTTTTACAGAAGACCTTATAACAGTAGTACAGTCTCTCTCTCTCTCTCTCTCTCTGTCTATGTGAGCTTCTGAAATGTGAACCGTATTATAAAGAAACCTCTCTTTATTAGAAACTTTATCTGGGCCAGAGGTAGTGGAATGAAAAGTAATGTTTTACCTCCAGAATACACAAACTGTTTAACCTGTGTTATTCAGGAATGGCAGATTTTAATTCCCATAGTACTTAAGGGCTGGGTCTGTGGAATATTGTTACAAGCAAGTTCTTTGAGAAGCCTACAAGACAAAATTATTTGTATGCAGTGTTTTCTTTGATGATTTAAGTCTTCAGGGATATGGCAGTGTGTCAGTGGGCTAGCAGTTCCTCTCGAGTTGCAGGACTGTAGTGCCTTCAAAATAACAGGAACTACCCATCCAGGGACACAGCATCACATTTCAGGAGACTTTTAATCTACAGTAGTACAACTGTGAGAACCTGAAATCTCCCAGGTCTTTAATTTGTGGGATGTACAGTTGATCTCATTAAGCCATTGTTAGGCATCAATGAATTCAGGGTCAGTAAAGGTCTGGTATTACATTTTTTGTGTATAGGTCAGTACAAGATGTGCTTACTTGGAAGAACAAGTACAGAAACTATCAAACCAACTCGAGAACGAGTCTGCGAAGCAAACAAAATCAGAGTCAAGTGAACTGGAACAACTTCGCAGCCAATTAAAGGCTGCCACTGACCAGCTGGCGCAGACAAGAGATGAGAATATGGGAGTGTTAAGGGAACAGCTGAATGGTATTGTGTATTCCTTTAGCCATTACCTCAGATTTACATAAATGCACACATTAACTCTTATTGTCATAGAACACAGACTTCTGTTTTTTACCATAGAAGTAATGTTTGTAGTTAAATATCTTAATAAACCATTTCCACTCACATTTCCTTTTGAGCATTGTACCTGCTGTCTCATCAGTTATGTCTGGGTTCATATAATTGTACTTTTGAACTGTTAGTTGCGCAATGAACCAACTCCCTGTGTAGTACATACGTCACACGAGAAGCTGCTGGTACTGTTGTTGCAGATCAGGGAATTTTGAAGGTGCATAGGTTATGTGCCGTATTTGTACATATGTGTCTTTTTTAGGCACATTTGCAAAATTGTTATAATGTCTTCTAGCTTTTTCATATCTGTGTGCCCATCTGTCTGTCCACATGCAGCAACTCAGCTCTTGCTGGTGGATTTTCATTAAATTTGATATTTGGGTATTTTTTGAAAACCTGTTGAGAAAATTCAAGTTTCATTAAAATCTGACAAGAATAATGAGTACGTTACATGAAGACCCATGTACATTGCTCACTTTTTCTTAGAATGAGAAATGTTTTGGAAAAAACTTGTAGACAAAATCAAAACACACATTTTGTGTTCAAAAACATTGCCCAAATATCATGCTGTTTAAGAGATAATGCAGAAACATTTGGTAGAGCCAGACAGGCTGCAGATGACAATATGGCACATGCCCATTGCATGCTGGATACATGTACAAACACACTGTCAGAATATGTAATAGTTATTGCTTTTCCACAGCAAAAATAGTTACATGAATGCGTCTCAATGTTACGTTATATGTACTTTGCCTGTCTTGTGTAATTGCTATACTAGTGCTTGGTGAGAAAGGAAAAAGTAGCATTTGTCCATGGCATGAAAGCATATAGGTGTATTAGAGATACAGCTCCCCACATTCTTAACATTGGCAGTGAATGGACTTTCTTGGAGAAGAGAAAAATCTCATGCCCCCATCTAGATTCGAACCCTGTATTGTCCAGTCCATAGCCTAGTAACTATACCACATACACTATAATGACTTCCCAATTGGTGCTTGGTATTGTATGAAAATACTCACCCATTCCATGCTGAGTTTCATTTATAAAACAGCTTTTGTTTGGTTTGTGACATTATGGGCTTTGCTGTGTACTTCTTGTAGCCTTCTGATGGGGCAGGTGTCAGGTACCTAGTACCATGATTTTGAGGAGAGGTGCTTTTTCTCCATTCCCTCCATAAATTTTCCCAATTCTTATAGACAGAAGAACAACTTTACCTTGTGCCTGTAGTAGTATGTGCATGTGGTTAAGTAGATATAATTTTCAGTTATGAAATGGTAATCAGATATGTTGCTTGAATTGCCAGAGACACGGCAAGAGAGGTGTGTTTTCACTGACGTTACTAAACACCACAATTTTTTGGAACAGGGGACCATTGTTTCTGAAAGTGGTATTTTGTGCATAGTATGGAAGAGGTTAAAGTCTGCTGTTATTTATTTCATGTGACATATAATATTGGTTTATGCACAGCTGCTGAAAGCAAGATAGAGGAACTTGAGAAGGAGTTACTGAAAGTTCATCAGCAGATGTTGGACCACCTCAGTGACTCACAGGTAATCTGCATTCCAAAGTTACTGCATGCTGCAATAGAGTAGTTACCAGTCCATTTTCTTGAGGTACCAGTTTTGGTTGTGTGGCTGGAGGCTGGCCATCCTTGCTATGTTTTGTGAATTTCTCAGTTTCTCCACGTGGATACTGTCATGTTACCAGAAAATGCGTGTTGTTTTTAGATGAACACCAGTGAGATCCGAGGAGAAGTAGAGCAAACAAGGTGGCAGTTGTTGCAGGACTCTGGAATTCAGAAGACAGAATTGCTTAGGGCTCGTCAGGATATGGTGAACCGGATTATCCAAATGGGAGAAAAGGTGCAGTGCTGTATTATTTGATTTAGAGAATCCAAACATGTGCGTGAAAAGGTGGTAGGAACAGTTCTTCTTTGTTATATATTATCAGAAAATTGGTGTTTTGAGTGCCATCCTTATGCCTGTGTGCACAAACTGTATAAAATTATTGCATATTAGTAAGGTATTTTGCATGTCATCTGAGAATTTAGTGAATGGATTTGATTAAATTTAGTAATTCTTGTCTGGTAGTAACTGGTAGGTAGGTAGGTTGGGTAATTTTATGTTAGGTTCTGTTGTAGAGGTGATGCTGAAGAAAAATAAGGCATGAGCTGTCACTGATATCTGCACCACAAATTTGTTGGTAATATTGCTTTTGTTTATGAGTCAAATGCACTAGCCTACGTGAAGGTGAAGTTAATCTTAGTTTTTCTCAAAATTGGCCCATTGTACACAAATTTGTCACACAGTACACACTGTATATTTTATTAGGATGTATAAGTTTTGTATGAAACATTGGTGTAGTAAATATATAACAAAATGCAAGGACAAGTGATATATTATTACTTCTGCATTGTGATTATGTGAGTAACTTTGCAATGGCAGAGTTGTGTCTTCAGGAAATTAATATGACATTTGTTTAGGTGTTCCCTAACCTGAACTTATGTCCATTTAGTGTTTTCACCCAGAGAAATCCCGAATGGTTTCATTTGAACAGATGGATATTAATCATATTAATAATATGAATAATATGTTTTATTAATTTACATGATAAAAAACATGTTTTAAAATGTGTGTACTTCAGATCGAAGTATATCATTTTTAATTTTCCCCCCCTTTTCCCCCCTCCCCCAGAGCCGAGAGGTAGAGATGAGCATGAAGAAGCTGCAGCTAGATGGAAAACACTTGACTGCAGACATTGTGGCCGTCATCCATAAACTGGGTGATCCGGAGCAGCAAGAGCTTATTCACGGTGAGTGGGTCTTCACAAATTGCCAATCTGTTGCTAAGAATTTATCAGCACATGCACTGCCAGCTTGTAAAACAAAAATTTAATATCTTCACATCTTCTGTACATTTGTCAAACATGCATAGAAGTAGTGTAGTCTAATTTCAGTCTGATTCAGACAGTTTCAGTTATGTTAAATGAAAGTGTGAGTAGTTAAACTGGCATGAGTGGTTGGTCTTGTGTTGCTACATTCAGTACAACCTGAGGCAAGGCAATGTATGTTGAATAATTGTAATTTAAGGCATGATTTGAACTTGGCATGTCATTTATCAGAGTAAGTGGGCCAACATATAGGGCTGTATAACAGTAAATTGGATCTTCCAGAAATAGGATGGGAGGATGTGGACTCTGATATATCTGACTCATGACAAGGACCATTGATGGGTTTTTGTGGATGTGATAATGCACCTTTGGGTTCCATAAATGTAGATAATGGCTTGACTGTCTGAGTAATCATTCAAGAAGGATTTTACTTCAACAAATTGGTCAGTCAGACAAAATATTTTGACAATGTAGTGAGTAGAGTGAGGTAACTATTCAGTTATCACATGTGAGCTGCTGTCATGTGCATTTCTTTTTGATTGCCCTTTCCCAGGTACATACTGATCATAAGTATAGTCAATCATACTTCACATTTTTTAAGTCCATATACAGTAAATCCTCATTAATATGAAATAACCATATAATGCACCAGCTTTAAACTTGGGACCTTTTACAGTTTTTAATATGGTTAGCTCAAAATATGATTAATTTCTAATGCATGGCTATATTACAACCCTTTGATTACTGAAGTTGAGTAATTTGAACTGTTAAATTCTCCAGACAGTTTGTTTAAACATTTACTTATCACTGTAGCAAAGTGCAGTCACCCTTCTTGTGACATGATGGTGAGGCTTGAATTGGTGTTGGTAGTTTAGCTAGGTTACTCCAAACTCCAGTGTGACCTTTGCAGAGGCAACCAAAATTCATCTGCACATTCATGTATATGTAGCTGAATTTTGGTTATCTTTGCAGCCATCATGCTGGAGTGTGGAGTTATAACTTGATGTCATGGACTGTACAGAGGACAAGCTACCAACCATTGCATGTGATTTGTAATACAGCGAAGAAAAACAGCAAGTGGGAGGAATTGCAAGGTCAAATTCTTTGGCTTGGATAACTTTGACAAGTTTCTGCATGGTAACTAATCAATTCCAGCCTGTACAATCATGTCAGGGTGTTATCCACTATTTATCATTGGTTTCAAACATGCCTCATTATTGGCTCTACTCAAAGTATGTAGCCTGTCCTTCCTACAGTTTGGTCACCTCGTTGAAGAAAACAGAAAGTTGGTATTTGGTGTAGAATCATTGTTCACATGGGTTGCCTCTTTAATATTTTCAGTACACCCAGCTAGGAGAAAGGGTGGGTACCACCAGAGTTGCAAGTGTCATTTGTCTGCTTACCTAACTTTGTCGCAGCTTCTACCTTCATTATTGCAATTGCCTGCTGCTAATGTGTCTTCATTACGCTCACTTTCACTGCCAGATTAAGCTGTTTTGCTATTTAGTATCATCTCCTGTTCGGTATGCATTTTAATCACAAAAACTTGTGCATTGTGACAAGGAGAAATTATATTCTCTTGAGAATGACACTTCTTGACTAGTTTTACCAGGTTTAGCAGTGTAGTGTTACAGATGGGGATCTACACCTCTTGCTCCCCATTCCATCAACAAAAAATACACACGATAAGTGTAATTTCTTGGGCCTCTTTCACACTAATGTACTAGTTGTAGCTGGTATGTCTGTGTTCATTACATCATACATGGTATCTGCTTACTCATTTGTAGCATAATAATTGGCACAGATTGGCTGTAACTAAAGGGGCATTCTAGTGGAATAAGAATGACACATAGCCGACTTGTTTGTGGGTATGCCAGCACATTGAAGTCAGTAAAGGAAAATGGGTAAACTTCCTTAATATTTATGTTGTTAATTGCTTTTCAGGTACCTTAAAGGCCTTGGAACTTGAAAATCAGGTTTTGAAGTTGAGAAATGCTCAACTAGAGCTGGCCGGAAATACAGAAACAATAAAAGGTTAGTTTGAAAGCCGTACAGTGAAGTCTCTGTTTGAATGTATTGACAGCATTGCATAGTGAATGAAATTAGAACTTGTGCTTAACGTGTAATTGCATTTGCTTTTTATGATTGTTTGATCAAATTAATTAATTTAATCATTTGTTTACAACACTATTAATTTCAGTGTCTTAATTATGGTGTGTGGTTGAATTAGAGCATATTTGTTCAGCATTGTTCAAGATGTTTTTGCTGTTTATAGAAACGTGCAGATGTTTCAAATAATTTTTATTGATGGTGTCCTTTGAGATCCCTTTTTCAAATGCTTTCAGGTGGCAGTTATGAGTCCAGCAATAAAGTTGATTATCATTGTGGAGGTGATGAAAAGAAATTGTCTGGTGAACACAAAATTGATATGAACTCAAAACATTCAGATATCAGTAGCAGGAAGACTGAAGTGAGTATGTTTTTTTGTAACTGAGAATTACATTTTGTTACATAGGTGTAAAACAAAGAAGCGTGCATTTTAGTTAGACACTGATAGTACCAGTCATCGTATGTTTCAGCAGCTTCTTTAGTAAATGCTCATAAGTGGCAGTTCCCATCCAGTCTGGGGGTTGGAGGCAGAATACAGTCATGTTTGTAATCAAATTCTGACTTTATTTAAAGGCCCTGTGAATTCGTATTTGAACAGGAGATATTGAAACTTTTAACATAATGTTTACTTTTTTCATAATTTATTGTAGGTTTGTTGATAATGAGTCAATCCTATAAGTGCAGTAGTCCTTCAGTGATATGGATCCCTGGGTAATCCAGACGGTTTTGGACCAACTATAGCCCTCTTTTCCCCCCTCCCTCATGATCTGTTCAAGGTCCAGATCACAGGGGTGACATTTTTAGACAATCCATATTCCAAGATTGGTGGTGTGGGTAATGCAGGAAGACCCAACTAATCTTAAACTCTTCAGCAATAATGATGTGTTGTCTTGGGTGTCATACCTCTCTCTTTGTCTTACGTTTACTACTACAGTGAAGTGACAGGGACAAAAGTCCTGTTGTTGTTGTTGCTGCTGCTGCTGTTGTCATCGTCGTCGCCGCCGACGTTGATTATGATGATGACGACGACGATATCATCATCATCTTAACCTTTATGCAGGGTATTTATGGCTATATAACTGAAACAAACCATGTTTTGAGGGTATGTAGTGTTGCAGCTGTTCTGTATTTATAATTAGTGCTGTGTGTAATACTATTTCATATGTTAAATATGTTTGTACTTTTACATCAGTACTTTCTAAAGTACACGTGCAGTGCCCGATATGACTGTTTTTTGTAGTATGTCGTTCCTTCCTGGTTTGTTGCTCGGGTATTATCTGAATGATTTTGAGATGGTTCCAGTTGCCCCTTTTATTACTAGTATCACTTGCTTTTATATTCCACATGTGCTGAATTTCTATTGTAAGGTCTTTATGTTTTAGAATTGTTGTCATCATCGTTGTTGTAGTTGTTGTTTACACTGTTAAGTGCAATATTTGGGTTTGAGGAGAGAGACTTTGGCTTTGATTCCTTTTTTGTATGCTACCTATACCACAGACTTTCCTTTCGGTGTCTGATGTCCGAGGGACTACTGTACCTGAAAATAAATCATGTTTGTTACAAGTAAATGGAAGTGTTTCAGAGAATGGAGCTTCAACTTATCTTGTATACATTTCATACTGATAATAAACATACATACTTCATTCAGCCTAGGTGATTTGGAATTTAAAATTCTCATGTAACCTTTATTCTACAGTCAACAGATGTTGTGTGAGTTCACCAAGCAAATGAAATGGGAGGTAGTTGTGGTTTAACAGACTGTTGCAGTGTAGATGTCACAACTGCTAAGTATGTAGTTAAGTTTACAGTACTGAGGATGGCACTGTTAGTAGTAAGTTTGATGTTACAACTTTCCTCCACACTACAAACAATCTTATTTAGTGAATTTAGGCTCTACAAGGGACCTGTCATCATAACATAACATTCAATTGAGTTTCCAATACACTTATGTAATAAGTTGTTTATAAATTATAAAGTATAATGTTGAGGACAAGAAACATGTAACACACTTAACACTGCAATAAATCAATAAGTAACTAACTTTCCGGAATAAACCTTCTGTCACTATTGTATATGATTTCGTGCACTGTTTTGAAGCCCCTCCTCCCCTTGGGCTGTAGTGCTCTTCCCATTTCAGACATTGTAAGACAATACAATTTTCTCTGGAATGTGTTGTGTATAAATGATATATAACCTTTTATTATGTACTGACATGTTTGCAGGATGATTCCGAGACAGAGTCCTTAAAATCTGAGGTATCAGAGCTGTGCCTAATGAAACAGAAGCTGGATTATCAGGTTTCACAACTGCAAACAAAAGTTGAAACGTATGAGAGGGACATTGAATGCTTTGAAGTGGTAAGCACTTTAATTTCCTTGGGCAGTGAAGGAGTTCAGAACACCCAAAACCATTTGTGAGGGCAAGGGAACCTGTCAGAGATTATTGGTTCTGTGAGAAGTGGTTTTGAATAATTTGGAATTAGTACATTGTTAGCAGCAACACTAAATGTCTCAATCAAGCATGTACCACTACTCTGTGTTTTGAAGATCCCAGGTTCAAATCTTCACCTGGAGACAGGCAATTGTGAATGAGGATTTCAGTTGCCTTTGCCAGTTCCGCCTGGCAGATGCTAGGGTAGTATGTCGAATGAGACCACCACCCGTTCCTTGCATCCTTTTCCAGTTTATTATTCATTAATAATTTAATCATTCAGTACTGTAAGTTTCAGCCTACTTGCAGGATTATTAAATAACCATGAAATAAATAAACTCATTCTTAACCTGAACTGTAGATGGGGGTGAGTGATTAACTATGTAACCTGGCTGTTTTGCCCCCCAAGGGGGAAAACCCTCTACAAATACAAACATATTTTATCTTTTCATCCTTGCAGATGAAGTCTGACTGGACTGTGGAAAAGAAGATGTTAGAACAGCTTTTGTCTGATTTGAAAGGGCAGCTGAGGGAACAAGAAGAGAAGCTAAATCTTGTTACTGCACAGAAGGTTTGTAGATTATTCCTTTTTGTTACCTTCTTTCTTTCTTTTTTTCTTTCCTTCTCTCTCTCTCTCTCTCTCTCTCAGTGTGATTTTAAAATGTGAGTCATGGGTACAGCTACAGATGACACGAAAAATTAACATAAATCAGAGGGAAGTATAATTTTTGTCCTTTAGCTAGATGAGGTCTCTGTTCACTGAAGACCTCAGCTGCATTGCTGTGTAAGTCTTAAAAACTCGGTTTAATTGGTTATAAGGTATCTCAGTCATGCTTTGTAAGATTCAGTAACCTTCAGCATAGTAATTAACACTTAGTTTTTGAATATAACCTACAAAAATATGTGTATGAAGTGCTGTGAGACTATAGACTTATTAAGTGCCTAGTAGACTTGAGTTTTGTTTCTGCTGCATTCTGTGTATGTGGAGTGAACAGGAACTAATGCTGTGATTGAAAAGACAATTTTACATGGGGACATTTCAAGATTTACAGAACAGGAGGTATACAAGGGTAGAATTTGTTAACATTTCAAATGTGTTTATTTGTGATTGGTTTAGCTATGAGTTTAAAATTGAAATGAAACTGTCAGGAATATATAACAATGTTTTTTAAGAAATTATTTATGCTTGTTACATTTATAACTGTTAAGATATTTGTCAAACACCTGAGAAAAATGAGAGTACAGGTGGTCTGGGTATCAGCTCCTTACAGACTTCAGGAACATCTGTGATTTGGTTAGGAACTTTTTCTAACACCTGTGTGGAGTTTGGTATGCCTCTGAAAATAATTAGGTTAGTTTAAATGTGTTAAACATTTAAACAGAGGCAAACATTTTTCCTATATATTTCCTCGTCATAATGGCCTGAAACATGGAGATGGTTTATCGCCATTTCTGTTCAGTTTTACAGTGTACCATTGGGAAGGTTGTACCCGTTGGCTGGGAGGAACTGAAATTGAGTGGCACACAGCAGCCTTTAGTCAGTGCTGATGATACTAATTTGTTGGACAAAAATTTAAATACTGTAAGGAAGAACACAAACTTTGTTATTCAATAGAAAGGAGGTTGGTTTGAAAGTAAATGCTGGGGAAATTAATTAGGTTATGGTCATGTCTTGTCAAAAGAATTGAGGACAAAATTACAGCAAAGATAACTAGCTAATAAATCCTTTGAAAATGTGGCAAAGTTCAAATATTTCAGTATCCACATGGTAAGTATAAGTGACCATTGGTTGTCATATGCACTAATGTATTTTTTAAGTGTATTCTGAGTTACTTTTGTTCTGCAGGGATTGATGGAAGTGAAGAAACACTCACTTGTTCAAACAGACAAATGTGAAGAACAGTTGGTGCTTCAGGAGAGGGTGGATGAACTAATGGTTCAGTTGACTCTTGTTCAAGAAGAGAAAAAACAGCTTCAGGATGGGAAGGTAAATCAGAGTGGTGCACATAGCTTTGAGAACAGGAACATGGCTGTGTACAGGGTGTACCAGGAGGAATGTGCCAGACTTCGGGAGAGTGTTCCTTATGTTAAGGTATACCGATATAACCCAAAACACCTATATCCAAAGTTGAACGGTTACGGAGATAATGGCCTGAGAAAAGTGGGGGTTTCTTGCGGTTCCAAATACTGCAACCTGCACAGCTGATGCATCGCGTGACAGCGTTGATGACCTTGAGAGTGGAATGCAGTGTTAATCGTGCCTGCGTGACTGTTGCTTGTACAGGAGTTGGAAGCGCCATGTAAAGTTCTTGGAGCCCTAAGAACGACCACGGCGTTAATGCGAGTGTTTATGTAGTTCAATTTAATGGCTTTATGTCACTCATACGTTAATTACATGTTGAGTACAGATATTAAACATTATAGAAACCACATATTCCTGCCAGTTTTAATATGTATTTGGTAATCAATAAGTGTGTAACAGCTGTCAAAGTTTCCAACTTCTCTGGCCATTATCTCCGTAACCGTTCAACTTTGGATATAGGTG
>Ga0123354_10002176_pt1 | contig 25425 bp, 20 predicted proteins | sample TergutLab28metaG_2_FD_97872 | JGI IMG/M metagenome (GOLD analysis project Ga0123354, IMG submission 97872) | Labiotermes labralis P4 segment gut microbial communities from Petit-Saut dam, French Guiana - Lab288 P4 | ecosystem: Host-associated > Arthropoda: Insects > Digestive system > Gut ...
GGGGGGGGGGGGGAAGTGAAGGGGACACTGGCGAGTGGAGTGGGTAGCCAGTACTCTTCACACTATCTCGGAACATGGTGTATCCAGCATTACTACCGTCGATGCGCATACCTCGGCTGCCAGTAGGCGACTGAACTGACGCCCCCGCCGAATTTAAATGGACTCGTCCATTTCGCCTAAAGACGAAATCTGGTTTCTGTGCGTGTGCCATCACATTTCAACTAGCCTCTACCTGCTGACCAGTCGACATTCAAGACAACCCGCACATCCAGCAATACCGTTGCGAGAACTTGAAATCTCTCAAAAGCACACCTCGTTAGGAGGAGACTCGGAAATCGGTTTTTGGCTCCCGCTGGGCCAAAAACTAATGGGAAATTTGTGCGTTTATAGGAAGTGACACGGAGAAGAGTGACGACGTAAACGACAGACAGTTTCTGTTAGAGTAGGAACAACTCTCGGCTTTGAATTTGTCACCTGCTACCTGTTTGGAGGGAGTACAGGACTAAGCAAGCTGAGTGCACGATACCAACAGTGGGTACCGACAGTCAGACTTTTCACACCTCACTATTACACTTTCATTACTCCACAGGCTAGGGTGTCTAGATTCCAAAATTTTACATGCAAGGGTCCTTACGTGTGCGCGCGGTTCAAACTGCGCAACACTCTTGGATCTTGCCATATGCTACCGTATAAATGTACGTTTCAAGCGCTCTCGGAGTTTGCGTCGCTCTGTGACTGAAAGGTGTATCCTCCCCCCCCCCCCTTCCATATGTACGGAGAATCATGAAATTAATTGAGAGGCGGAAACACTCAAGTGACCATGTCGAAACCTCACCTGAAATTCTGCTCAGCAGCAGGAACCGCTGAGTAATGACTATGTGAAATATTGGAGATGCCGATGCAAAACGAAAATCTAGCACACGTAAAACGCAGACAAGCGAGTGACAATTAAATTGTACGTAATAAGAAGCACACAACGAAGGATGCAATCAACGTTACACTAACAAGCAGCCACAACCCACGACGGAAAATCTGGAAATTTATGTTTTGGTTTATTATAGGTTAAGTACCTGCAAAAAGGGCAGTTGCGAATGAGCCAAACGGCAGCCACAACTGTGGCCGTCGCTCTTAGGTCACACTATGCGGTGCTGGTCGGTAGAGTTGTTCCCGATTGTATGTGACACTGCATCGGTGCTGTCTTCAGGGGTCAAGACGTCAGTTGACTGTTGTCCAGTTCTGACTAACATCCAACAGCTGCGGATGTCACCACCTTCGTACGAAGCAACTCTACTGAATTACAACTTCCTTGTTCCACTTATCGTGAATTTCGCTCGATATGGGTGGGCCCATTCTACGAAACAACCACATAAACTCGCAGATATTATTCGCTGAACACCTGAAGATCGGACGCAACGCAACACCCCGAACAGCGAAGACCTCAACAGCATCGCGACGGAAGTCTACAGGCTCATGGCGACACAATTCTTTTCGTCTTCAGAATCTGACTCGTAAAAAATAGAGCACAATTAACCGCTAGATAAAGAAATTTTTTCAACAACGGAAAAGCACTTTACCGGAGCTCGTCTGATAAGACAAACTGCAGTAGAACAGTTTACCTGCTGTAGCATTTCGAATTGGCGTCCATTTTTTTTTTAATATTCATGACCATTACAATGATAAAATAAAATAATGTATTTCGTCAGTCTAACACAACAATATATTTATTATATTAATGGCTAATAGTTTCGGCCACAACCATCAGTTTATATGGGATCCAATTTCCATTTATATCAATATTTATATCAATATTTATATCAATATTTATATCAATATTTATATCAATATTTATATCAATATTTATTAACAGCTTTAAAATTATTAAAGGACTTAAAATGTGCCATCTACAGTACGATGTGTCCATGTTCTGTTATGGATGCTGTGAGTACATTTAAAATGTATATAATATTGTCACATTGGTTAAAATAGTCTCGGGTTTCAACTTGTAACATCAGCCGCTGTGCATGCAGTTGAAATTATTGTTCATATATACTCGTATTTTCAGTAATTACCATTATCTTCACTTCGCGATCTCATTAGGCACATGTGCACAAATTTTTGAACCACCAAAATGCCTGTGAAATACAGAAATATCATGCCACACTATCTTATCGACCTCTGTGGTATAAATTCATCGTGTGTCAGCAGCACGCACCATATACTTACTCCTTCTGTGAAAATAACATACACAGTAAATTTGTACTCTATCATCGATATGCAGTCACTTTCCACTGCCATAAAAAAAGGTAAAGCAATCTAATTACAGGCCTGGACAGGCCCTTAGGGTTCCAGGAGTTTTGAGGCTCGCAGATTTAAAGACATTTGTCACATGAAGGTGGTAAGGTTGTCAGCCTCACGCACCGGCCGTCTTTACCCACCAGGAAATATTCCTGGTACTCATTTCTGTTAGATGCTGAGTCAACCCCAGGGCCATAGTGCGACCGGAAGGATTACGTGAATGAAAAATACCAATGACACCACCGGGAATCGAGCCCGCGACCTTCCGACTTGTAGCGCAGTGCCTCAATCAACTGCGCCACCGCGTGCCCCCTTCTACTGCCACAGCAGTGACAGTATTCCAAATATTCAATTTCCGAATCTTGCTGTATACAAAAGTCACAACTTTCGATTTTAAGTTGAACAAGCAGCAAGTATCGGCACGTGGAATCTGGCAGGGCCATTTCTAATGCGCAAAACGTCAAGTAAGGTTTTCGCACAAACCTTTGCATGGTTTCCTTGCAGATGAAGCCGTGCTGACTAAACTAATTAAGTGCAAAGTGGCAGAATATTGATTTATGTTACAACCCCTTTAATACAGGAGACGGGTTAGATCTTGAATGAAAGGGGCTTGCAGTACCATTTAATACTTAATCTACTTAGTTTCAAAACGGCACCAAATAATGCAAGACAAATTCTGAAGCTTTGTTTTTTACTGATCACTGAGGCATATAATGAGATATAAAAACCCAAGACACGTAAATCAGACACAACTCTGTTTAATAGATGGAGCTGTACATGATAAGTCCTTATCCCGACCAGAAAGGAAACAAGCTAATGTTTCTGTCCGAATGGTGTAAATTTCCTTCGACGTCTTGCCTTGCAGGAAAAGAAACCTGATTACAGCTCGCGTCTCGATGTTGTTGAAATCGCGCGCGTCCCTGACATGCTTCCGAGCTTGTTCCCAACCTGGTAGGGCTAAGGACTTATCAGCACCCCGGTACAATGCTACATGTTTCGATTCCTGATGAATCATCGTTAGGCATTTCATACAAAACCTTTAAACACACCTGGAAATCGAAACATGTAGCACAGTACGGTACCATTATTCAAACACAGTTATGTCTGAGTGATGTGTTGTGTTTTTGTTGTTACGCGAACACTGTAACACGAGTAGATGACTCAGGACAAGTTCGATGAAGGAAGTAGCTCACCCAAGTGTCAGTCAGTAAACCCCTCCCAACGGTGTGGCGTATCTTCAGTCACAACAGGCATCTGCATAATTCATTTATTTATAAAAAGGTAAAGATAAATGTAAATTTCTCCTTAGAACAGGCCACGAAAGTCCAGATGGGGAGTACAGGTGTACCTCTACTCTTTCTTTAACCTCGGCGCTAAATGGGGTGGGTGGTCAACGCTATGTCCCGGCCACTTTACCCCCGGAAAAGACTTGGTACCCATTGTATAGGAGGCTGGTTGGGCACCAGGGCCGGTCTGGTCAGGTGCGGATTATCTCGCCCCCCACCGGAATTCGATCCCCCTACCGTCCAGTCGTAGCGAGTCACTATACCGACTGAGATATCCCGGCCCAGCCTAATTTGTTTATAACAGATAAAAAGAACATTTGTGCTATGCGCATTCAATTATCAGGCGTCCGCCGTTAGAGTGCAGCAGATATTTGACAAACACCTGACCCATTTGCGTGGAAGGGTGGCATGGATCTGAGAAGGGCGGAAGGGCAGTGAAAGAAAATGGATACAACCGCACAGTTTTTACTTGTCAACGTCATTATTCGAGTGGGGTTACCGTACTTCTGGAATACGAAGCCGCGTCACTGGGTTAAATATTCCCGACGTTCCGAAACAAGACGGGACCGTTATGATTCATCAAAACGTCGGCAGCCGATTCCCCAGTGACATGGCGCCATATCCAAGGAGAATGGAGACCTCGATTAGTACGCTCTGAAGACCTACGAATCCGCATTATTGTAGCAGTTAAAGCTGACTCTGGACATGGGCATGGCGATTAGTGTCCATGGAGAAAGTACAGAGCATGTAGAAATGTGCATGAACCACTTAAAGACGAGAGATAACGGTGCGAAGCAAAGACGTAGATAACTAACCAACCCACCACCAAACTCACTCACCCACTAACTAACTAACTAACTGACTGACTAACTAACTAACTAAAACTCCATGAAGCAGAGTTCTTCTTGAGAAGTTAATCGTTCGTCAGCTGGTCAAGTAGTTACCCGCATTTTACGGAACCCGAAACTTTATTCCCGTGTTCACAAGGACCCGCCAACTGCCCCTAACCTGAGACAGATTAGTTCAGACAACGCCCCCCCACCCCAATCCAATTGCTGTAAGATACATTTCTGTATTACATTCCTATCTCCGCTTAGATCCTCCATGTGGTTTCTTGCCTTCAAATCCAGTCGCCATAACCCTGTTTGCATCTCTCCTCGCCACCACACGTGCTCCAGGTAAACAACACACAGCCAGACAGTATTACAACAACAATCGACACGTGAAATGAACAGTGATTGTCCAGAATCCACTGCATGGTGGTCTGCTGCAAACATGGATATGGATCTTGGATCCAAGAAATATGTGTAAATATTTAGAATTATTACCTTCTCAGACATTGTTTTATGAAACTGGCCACATAGTCTGTGAGATTTATGTAGACCAGAATTTATGGGTCACTTGTTAAAGGAAATGTAACCGAATGTGTTTGGGAAGACTGAAAACCCTGGAAAAAAAATCCTTTTGAGTGATCGGACTCCAGGGGAAGGAAAGGGTATGGAAATTCTTAAGTTGCTTTAGTAAGAAAAGTTCAGATCACGTGAGATATCGAGCAAGCGGGCCAGAACCATAATCCTAACATTAGGGAGCTCAAATACTGTTAATGTAATAATCGAAGTAAACGAACTGTAATGGCTACGACGATTGGCTGCATTATACGCTACGGGACAAATCAGAGGAAGGCAACTTCCAGGCAAATAAACCCACGAAAGAAACAAACGGCAGCAGAAAGCGCGAATAATTGAAAACTGCGAATCACTTCATGGCACACTCACAAATTACTTAACATTTCTACAGATTTTGGGCGTTTTAAACTAAACAGGCTTTGGTCAAACTGGGGTTTCACTGCACGGAACTAAGTGACGACCAGACGGAATCACTAAGCAAGGTACTGAGTGCTATCAGATGCAGGGGTAAATCTGGGAAAGGGACGAAAGAAAGACAGCAAATCAGTTTCGTTGGCTAGATCAGGTTCGAATCTTTCAATAAATCGAGCAATCAATCAATAAACAAATAAATAAATAGATAAAAAAATAAATCCCATAATCAAGTTCATAGCCGAACACTTCTGACGTTCTATACATCTGAAGTACAGCCCCTCTCTCTCTCGTACACGGATTTCAGAACTTTGATTAAACGACACGTCTCCCTGTGCACGCCACTAAAGGAAAAGGGGAGTGGAGTGGAGTGGAGGCATAGCTCCATCCATTATTACCCTCGGTACAGGGTACAAACAACATGATAAAGGAAACAAAAATGGAGAATCCATCTTTTTTCACTGGTTTACGAGCAAAAAATGTCTAATTTTTCTTTAGGGTGGCCAGATTCACGCACTGGCCACTTTACCCCCCGAGGAAAAATCCCCGGATACCGACTGTATGGGAAATAAATGTCCTCAGATGTTTCTCGCGATTTGTTTACCGTCACTACTTCCATACTATGGCGAATTATCAAGTGATTTTAAACGCGGGATTTAATTTAAATTATTTGCCTCACTTCCACTGAAGATTTTCTTCTTCTCCTTATCCTTCAGTCTTTCGATTGGTTAGCAGCTTTCCATCAGGAATTGTTGCAAGCCATTCTCCTCGTTGCCGTATAACTGCCAGCTGCTGTGTTTCTGGCGACTTGGAAGATTTTCTATGTGTTAAATCAAAACATAATCAGCAGAATAAATAATCTGCTTAACAAGGTCCGAAGAGGACCTCATGATGTGAAGTGACTATACATAAAACAGACTTCGATGCCAACGTTCGATATTCAAATTCAAATTACGAGTCTTCCCATTCCGGTTGGTTGTCATCAGCAGATGAATTAGAACCGATCACTGATATTATATATTACATTCATCACGTACAAGAGATTAATTTTCCTACGCGCCTGCGCAGTGACTGCTATAAATATGGGAGCTTAGAGCTCATTATTAATTCTACCAGCTACCGCGTCTCTGCCATTCTTTCATCTGCCACTTGCACGCCAGCTTCTTGCGCTTTGAGAGCGCTGGTGCAGGGGATCCAGCGGGCATAAAAATGCATCGTGTCGAGGTTTTTGTAAGCTGCCTATTAGGACTGTGTTCGATAAAAATGTAGTGCAGATTAGCGTTTTCTGGTACCACGTGCTGCCACGCTATCTAGTACAGGTTAACCGATATTCCGGAGAAGCCGGCTGCTTCCGTCTTCGAACACAGTGTTGTTCGATATCCTAAAGATGGGTACAGCTGTCATTTTGTACCAGAATCCATGGCGTCGCATTTTTGTGAGGCAGAACTGTTCACTGTTACCACCGTAGGCATTAACGAAATTAATACAAATTAATACACTTTAGTCTCCTACCCTGAACGCTGACAATAAATAAAATTTAGCTGAAACGCGTACGTCGGCAAACTTGGTAAAGGCGAAAGGACACAGTATGAATATGATACAGTGTTATTGGAAACATAAAATGTTCCTGCGCAGAATGGAAAAATAAAATTATGTAAACAAAATTAATTTACGTTTTAACAATATCAGTATCACTGTACTTACAATCTACATTGGTCTCAGAAAAAAAAAAGCACATTCTGCAGGTTGTTTCCCAGTCGAGAACTTTGTGTGTTTAGATCTACTAGTCACATTACAACCCCCCTCCCCCTCCCCCCAGATGATGCTAAGTTCTGTGAAACAATTTGTACAGATTTGTCTGTCCTGGATATCTGAGAGAAGCGACGGGGAAATAAACGGGAGAAAGAGTGGAAGAAGAATAACAAAAAAAAAGTTTATTTTAGACTTTATTAAAGGACAGGTTCATAAAGTCATAAATGTCGGAGCCCATTTCCAAGTTTAAATAAACTTTTAAATAATAACATGCAAAATAGCGAGCCGGGTAGCTCAGTCAATATAGCGACTGACTACGGGCTGGACGGTCCGGAATCGAATCCCGGTGGGGACGAGATTTTCCGCCCGTCCAGACCGGCCCTGGGGCTCAACCAGCCTCCTGTAAAATGGGTACCGGGTTTTTTCCGGGGGTAAAGTGCGGCCGGGACGTGCTGCTGACCACTCACCCCCTTCTAGTGCCGCGGTCATGGAAGAGTAGAGCTATACCTGTACCCACCCTCTGGGCCACACCGGCCCTGTAACGGGATCACTTTACCTTTACCTTTACCTTTTTAACCTTCAAAATAGATTCCTTTAACGTGCTGCCGTCCGCATGTGGTATTCGAGTTTAAACACACTTAACTCTTAGCCTGTATTTCACTAACAAATGAAATCAATGCTGAAGAAATGAAAACTACGATATTATTACAAAAATACAAAGGAAATTTAAACGCTGACAATGTCACACAACACACGATTTCTGAATCCTTTGTCTACGCCAAATTTTCGCACCGGCTTAGCATTCTCTGATTACCGAAATTAAACCAAACACATTACTTGATCCTAAGCCTTAATTAAAGACAGCCGTTTCTGTGCTATGAATGATCACAATAAGAACGTGACTGGAAGGCAGAGAAAGGATGCAGAAGACTCGTTGTGGCTGGCTACTTTATATGGTCGCCTAACATCTAGCTTGCTACCCGTTTGGCAGTACCAAACTTAACAGTTGCTGAGCCTTGGCACAGATAAGAAATGTATAAGATAAAACACGCAAGCAAAAGAACGCAAGTTTAGCAATAAGGGGTGAAAATCTACAAGCTAAGCCGTTTTAAATAAGACATAAAATGGCTGCTACTATAATTTTGAGGAGCACAGGATATAGGTCTGGAAACGCAAACAAAAATTCAATTTAAAAATCTTGCTATTGAGTGTAAAGTGAAAGGAGTCTGTAATTGTATTCATTAATACAGCGAAATACAACACATGGGGAAGGAAACGACCTTGGCCTGCTTATAGGCATCACCGCGAAATTCATCTACATTGATTGCAGAACCTGCTTATTGTCTGGATGCTAAGGGGATACAAGCTGGATAATTCAGGACGGACTGCTTCTTCGCTTGTCCGCTGAGTTATATAGGCAGTAGTTCAAACCACACATTAAAAACACAGAGTGGAGGTGGTTTATACCAGCAGAATATTCACACCGACAGTTATGAATATCCGTCGCTGAATGTGGAAGTTAATGTGGGGACACAGACAAGATATACATACGATCGAAAGGCTATTGCTTCCCTTGGAAACCCGACTACAGTTCTTGCACCGAACTATGGCAATTTAATTTAGGAGAAATCTCTACTGTTTCGTACTGGATAGTCACCAGTTTGACCGATAATTTTTGTCTTTTCTAAGAACGATTCCCGTCTTCACTTCAGTCGGAAGTTTATTTGACCGGTCCCCCTGCAAAAACAGAACGTCACTTGCTCTGAGGATCGCATATAACTTCCCTTCGCCGTCTCCGTTCCTACAGAATGGTGTCTGTGATGATAAAGTGACGTAAGAGACAACACAGCAGACGAAATGGCAACGCTTTCCTTTAACAGAAGGTTAGTATACGATATTTATTCCAACGACTGCAAAACAATAGAACTACAACATTTTGTTAATATATGACACTCCTCCTACATGTTTCGACATACAATAGTCATCTTCAGGTAGTTGGTTAATAAAGGAAAAGGTAGTTATGCCATAACTACTCTTACCTTTGTTAACCAACTCCAAGCAGATGGCCGCTGCATGCCAAAACATGTAGGAGCAGTATCATACATTAACAAACCACTGTATATTGCATTGCATTTGTTGAAATAAATATTGCGAACTAGTTTTTTGCAAGAAACATGGATAACATTAAATGGGAGCTTCGTTGTTGCAGAAGGTACGAAACCAGATTTCAAGCTATCAAAATCACTAAGTTCTTCTCTTGGATTAGCAGATGTACACCAAATCCCTTGTGGGCCGGGTAGCTCAGTCGGTAGAGCGACTGTGTACGGGCTGGACGGTCCGGGGTCGAATTCCGGTGGGGACGAGATTTTCCGTCCGTCCAGACCGACCCTGGGTCCCATCCAGCCTCCCGTAAAATGGTTACCAGGTCTTCCCCGGGGGCAAAGTGCGGCCGGGGCGTGCTGCTGACCACTCACACCTTCTAGTGCCGCGGTAATGGAAGAGTATAGCTACACCTCTACCCACCCTCTGGACCACACCGGGCCTGTAACGGGATCACTTTACCTCTTTTTTACACCGAATCCCTTCGGATTAATGCACTATATTGACGTGCTTCTTATGCAGCGGATTTTTTTCACAGACTTTCAATCAGTCATCGTCCTCAGACCAGGGAAGTATGTTAACATCGCCAGGGGAAACTACGGACAAAATTTGCAACGGATCACAGAATTTGGTGCCACTGAACATATATGAAGCAGCGGTTATGAAACCAGCACCATCAAGTTGATACCGCGTACATTTCTTTTCTCTTATTCCTAGTATTTCATTCAATTCTATATGATTCTGGCGTGGGTGTGGAATCATTCAATCTTCCACCGTTGTCTGAACACCCGTGTTCAGTTTCTCCAACAACAGAACTTAGCAAAATGTTGAGACATCCATTAAGAAGGGGGCTCCGGGAGCAATTCGGTTTTGGATTTTTTGTGCCATGTTCTGAGAAATATCTGAAAAGCGCCCAATTATTATACCAACCACTGCGCATATATAAATTTATAACATTTTACACATTAAAACATTAAAAACGCTCCGACAGGTTTTGGTCCTAAGACCATCATCAGGGAGCCTTATCGTCCTCGTTTAAGTTACACTATTAAAAGTCATATTAATTTCACTGTTCCAGTTGGGTATTGTGGCAGCATGCCGTGTTGTGTTGTGTTGCGAAGAGTGTCCTGTTACGGATGTGCGTTCTGTGTTTCGTTGCGTGAGTATCACGCAACGAAGCACAGAATGCACATCTGTAGCAGGACACTCTTCGCAACATAACATTACACAACACGGCACGCTGCCACAATACCCTACTGGTACAGCGAAATTAATGTGACTTTTTATAGTGTAACTTTAGCAAGGACGATATAGCTCCCTGATGATGGTCTTAGGACCGAAACATGTCGGAGCATTTTTAATGTGTAAAATTTTATAAATTTATATATGCGCAGTGGTCGGTATAATAATTGAGTGACTTGACAACATGTACGGTGTAACAAAGAAACTCTGAAAAAGATTTTAATAAATCCTTTCATATTAAATAATTATAGAGATAAATGCAAGATGCTTACAGAGTACACGCATGTGAAATACAAAAAAACACACACATACATCTAATGGACTGGAATAAAAGACAGTGAGAATTTCCCCAAGAAGAGGAAGCGGTAGAAATTACAAGAGACAAATAATGGCAATTTGTCACGGTATGAGACTCGACTCACTCTTCCGCTCAGACAGATCTTATTTGTGTTGGTTCTAGGACTTGACCGAAAGAACTGAACTTGGAACACGGAGAAGAGAGGAGAAGAGGGGATATAAACAGAAGTAGAAGTTAAAATAAACTTTCTCGGGGAGATGTTAATTATTCAAGCCTTGCCCCCTCCAAAAAAAAGTTAGAAATGGGTTGCCTTTCCTTGAATTCGTTCTGAAATTCGATTTCCTAAAAAAAAAAAAAAACCCTCACAGAGTAGATTTGAAAATTCTATGCGTGGGAAGGGAGCTTCTTTCAGCAGCAAGAAATACAGAACGACGTCAAATAGTTTCTTCTCATATTTAAAGACTTTTATCAAGAGTATAGTTCATACAGGATCAGAAGATGTAGGCTATTTTCCTCAATGCCAGTCGTAACCATTCCGACATGCGGCAGTCGCTTCTGTGACCGTCAGAAGCCAAGCTCACCGTCAGCGTGCCTAACACGCAGTTCATAATGTAGACCAACAGCAACTATACACGAAGCCAGCACCTGTGCCCAGTTTTACGTTTATTTTACAACGACTCTAGTTGACATTTACTGTCCGTGCCTGCAGCTTCTGCGCTGCCCCACAGTCTGCTACAGGCCTGGTCGTAGCCTACTTCCGTGGCTGTCCTGGAGGCAAAAAACGCTATACTGTCAGAAACGTTACCGGGACAAACACTGTATCTTTACGATGATGATGATGATGATTTGATGATGATGATGATCTGGTTAAGGTAACATTAAAGAGTGAAAAAATAAGAAATAAAATGGCCAACAACAAACCCGTTGTGGGTGTGTGTACACACGCGCACAACGGGTCAGAATATGCTGCCATAACACCGACCTTGTCCATGTCAACGGACACGATAGAACCATTCTTGCAATTTTCAGCCAAGCACTGTACAAGGCTCCCTGATGATGGATACTATGTGATCCGAAACATGTTGGAGCACTTTTAAATATTTTATAATTGAAATTGTGTCTACATATTATATACTGTGCATTAGTTGGATAATAAAGTGTTTAGTTTTCATTGATGCACGGTGCAAACATGAAGATTGACTATACTGCAGCCTACAAACACTTCCAAGAAGTGTACTGCCTACGTGTATAGTGAAGATTGACTTAGCAAGTTCCTCCGAAACGTCTGTAACCACAAACCACCGCCATAAAAACTTATTATTTCTTAACTCCAAATCTCAATGCCCACGTATCACCTAATGTAACAATGAACAACGCCAATTTTTTCTGCATGGCGTACTAACGTGTGCCCAGATTAATAAGAGGTTATTTCCATAACAACATTAAAAGACTGGTCTTTGTAACAGAGACGCAGCGTGTTTACTTTGGGGTACAAAACGATTAATTTTTAAATACCGAGACTATACAGCTGCATGCTTCTCATGCAGCTCTCCCAGTTTAAATTCATCAATGAACGACCGTCCCAAAATGCATCATTCTTCGTGTTCTAAGGTATGGGTTCGGTCCATTACAGCGTAGTGTGGATTAAGCGGAATTCCTGCACATATCAAATAACGTCATCTGCGGCGGTCAAGAACACTCCACGTGATGAAGCGCAGTGCAGAATGGCGCGTTGTGGGGTTCGTTTCTCGACTGGAAGCACGACCAGACGACAGACCAACGGTTCGGTTGTCCATCACTTAGTACTACGCATTGTCGGACAAGGAACATACAGCCCAGGGAATGGACCAGGGTTCGATTTGTTTCCCACTGTTTGGTGCAGTGTGTCCTGGCAATCCGCCAAGAAAGCCCTGGTCCAGCTGTTCTCGGTGCCAACACACCAGTACATGATCATATTAAGTGCGTTATTGATCACTACTCATATCTACTGTAGTACAGTGGTTACTATATTCACCACATGTTTTCACATTCAGAAATCCTGCATTTTACCACCGGGTGTGTGTGTGTGTGTGTGTGCGCGCGCGCTGTATGATCTCCGGAATAAACAGAAATAATGAGTACTTCCCCAAACAGCATAACCCGATCAGTCTTTTCAACGGAAACTCAGTGTATTCTGTGCGGTACGAATTGAATGTTCAATTGTTAGATACAGCCTACGCTTCACCACGCTCACTGCAGGACGAGCTGGCGAAAACTTGGGAACCTAAAGCTGGGTCCACACTTGTAACGTTACCGCGTAACGTAACACCGTATCGTGACAGTGCGAACGGGGCTCGTGACCGCGTAACGTATCAACAGTTGGTTACGCGGTAACGTTACGGGCTGCCACATCAAAGGGATGATACTTTATGGCCGGAGCAAGTGTGAAAGTGCAGCATCACGTGACCGCGTAACCAACTGTTGATACGTTACGCGTTCACGAGCCCCGTTCACACTGTCACGATACGGTGTTACGTTACGCGGTAACATTACAAGTGTGGACCCAGCTTAACCTTATGGCGCCAGAATTATTTTTTTTTAATTTTAGCACACCCTGTACATAAGATGTGAATAATACAGGAACCAAATATGTTAGAATTATAAAACAAACTGAATTTTGAAGAGAAAAAAACGAAGAGTATATAGCATGCTTAAAATATTCAGTACCTATATTTGTTGAATAAATACATAAAATGCAACTTTAGACCTTAGCGGTGCGGTACGACCACTATAGTTGACATTAGGCATCAAAAGGTTAATACAGTGACGCTCTCTCTCTCTCTCCCACCCACGGTTCCACCTGTTTTCTCAATCTTACGTCACTGGCTCCATTTAGTCTAGCTTGAACATACTGCCACTTGCAGCGCAGCGCCATTCCTTGACCGACTACGTCAAGCCCCACAGTAATGACGTAAAGACTGTTAGCACAAGCACAATTCCGGTCATAGTTATCAGGTTTCTGTAACATACGCCCAGCAATGTGTTCAGTAAGCAGATATGGCTAAACATGGTTGTTTGGTTGTTCCTCGTTTGAACGACTTAAGAGCAATGAACATACTGTATTGTGCGTTTGTGCGTACAGATTTGATTAGGTTTTGAATAAAGCGTGTATTATTATTTGATCTATTAAATTTAATTTAGTCTTTGAAAGCAATTTACCACTGGCTAATTGTCTTCTCTGCTAAAAGTATGCTACACTGCCTAAAGAGTAATAAGGCACCGTTGATCGAAAGACATCTCTTCGTGAAACGCGAGTGTGAATTTGTGCATTTTGAAGTACCAGTACGATGGAATGTTTTAAGCCATGAGAAAGTTTAAATTTAATTGGGTGGAGAGGAGATGGTGTTTATTGATGAGTAATGCGGACATCGGTGTTGAGGTAGTTCGGGAGGCTGGGTAATTGGACACCTCCGGCAGGCAATGAAACAATTTTAAATTTAACAAGCGCGGAAATTAATTCCCGTGTCACAGTACAAAATAACAAATGCACGACATTAAGTAACGGCCCAGATCAACTGCATGGGATTCCAGCGATGAAATTGGTTCTGTACCAGCTAACTGCTGCGTGTGATGTTCCGTGAGACGGTAGAGCGTGCGTACCGTTGGTCATTATGTCAATACCAGAAAACAACTTGAGTTACGCAATCGGTAGAGACCACGTGACTAACAGAGACACCGTTTGCATGAAACGTCAAGAGAAGGGAACCCATAAAACATTGCCAGGTACGCTGCCGTTCTTTCAGCCGTCTAGAAAGCCGCAAGACTCTGGGAGGAAAAAGACGCGTTAGTTACAAAACGTTTCTCTACAGCTTTTGAACGACAGATATTGCGCTCCGAAAAATATCTGTCGAGTTACGCCCGACATGTACGCTGAAACACAAGTAGGGCCATTCGATTTAAGTGAAAATTAGAAATTGGTCGAAAAACTTCAGTAACCGTCCAATCCCCAATGTTAGATTCCAAAAAAAAAGCGGTTCAATGCTTATAAATTCGCGTCATAATTACAAAGTAATTTGCACAGACACGAACTGTGTTTTCTTCGAGGCGTCCACGTCGACGCAACCAATTAAACATCATATAGGCCCGACAACAATGCATTCTCAATGACGACAGTTAGAAGCCTGCCTCAATTATTTTCTTAAATGCTGTCTGTTTGATATCTACATATAGCTCTCTGCTCCGTATCTTCAATATAAAACAAACAAAAAACAAAGTACTGCTTATGTCAACGCCTCCATTTTTAATAACCAAACGAAGCCACAACCGTACGTTAGTTACCAATATATCAAAAGATACAGAAGTGAAGCGAGACGGCGGATTATACGAGAAACAGAAGCAAATCTGCGGAGATTAGTATTGAAACGCGTCAGTAAAACAGTCAGTGCAGCAAACACATTCAGAAGGCAGTGGATATTGCAGAAAGCGGATAATTATGCCTGGCGTACCTTGCAGGATGTACAGGGGTATTTATGTTTGTGCTTTGGGAATTGTTTATTTTCAAATGTGACAAAGAAAGTCAGTTCCGTGACGGTTTAATTAATAGTGATTTCAAGATCCACAAAACTGGAAAGGATGAAGAACTCAAAATGTACATTCTAGACAGCGTTTTTCTAGCCATGTATCAAAATTTACGGAGCGGGATCCTTATCGATAAATCAATGGTTGATCCGATGGTCAACAATCCCAGCATTTTGGAACCTGAAGACTCGGTGCGCCAAAAGCCCGCCAATGGACTGCGTCCACAACCATAAAGTTCTGCCAAAAATCTAAAAAACTATTTATTCATTTAATAATAATAATAATAATAATAATAATCCATTCTGCGGCTAGGTCTTCCAAGCGTCTCGCACCTTCACGTCTTTGCTGCTTAAATTCTGCATGCATATCTCATATCTACCTTGCGTGCTACATACCCGCCAATTGAAGTTAATGGTTGAACACCAAAGCAGATCCCAGTCACTAAAATAAGACAAGGATACACAAGGTGACTAAACAAGGAGAAATTATAAAATAATAATAATAATAATAATAAACGTGATAAGATTTCTGCCAACTAGCCAGACAATAGTCAAATAACAACATTCGATATTCTCAGTGGGGAGAACAATTCTACAATACTGACGTTTGATAAAAACTCTATGATATAAACATACTAAACATTGAGGCACTTCGTTTTAACGTAAATACAGCCCATATCAATGGTTGAAGTGTAAATTTGCACCAACCGTAGGGCAAAAGCTGCGCGTTCTTGTACAGTCACATCTCAATATTTACACGTGTCAATCCTCAAAATGTTGCACATTTGTAAAAAAAAAAAAGTGGATTACAACTGAAATTTATTCCCGATCGTTTTGCACCAGATGAAAAGTGTTTCAAACGTAGGCTAACTTCCCCTTGTCACCGGTGTTGCATCAGCGGGGCACTAAAAGCATGTAACAAACTTCACTATATAGCAGCTTCGTATTAGAGCGATAGTTGACCCGAATTCGGGCCTGGACGGCAGATATTCTAAACGTGTACAGCTAAGTTTCACTCAGTTCCTCCCTGCAACATGAAGTCAACAATACCTTAATAAGTCACCCTCACATCAGCGTTACGTTTTTCTGGGATACGGAGTGGTGTCACTGTATAATATCTCCTCAAACTCTAGAAGTCCCACTGAAGGCACTCTGTTCATTCGAAACGTCGGGAAACGGTTACCAACTGACGCGACGATGTATCTCGTAAGAATGGAGATCTCAAAAATACTGCCACGAAAAACTCCAGACTCTTATTTTCCAGTAGTTGCAAGCCATTCCTAATTCGTTACTCAAAACTAGTCCTCACTCATGTCCACAAGCATAAATATTTGGTCTGCATTCACAGCATGCAGAATGTCCATTTGTATCTCGCCTGTCTTTCAATGCTACACAAGCCCAGCAGTTGATACAGCACATTTCAACATTTTAATAAAACACGAAAAATATTTCATGACAGAGGAGTTGCGGGTTCCAGGCTGATAACCCAGACGTTGTTCGTCTGTAATCGTCGTGAGCCAGAGCGGCCCTGAGATCGGACTGTGTGGCTCCCAGGGGAACCCCCCACACACCTACACTATGGCAATTCCCAGCGCGCTAGGGTTCCGACGCTTTCGGAGAATTTTACTTGGCAGCTTCAAACCCTCGGCAAACTTGAACATGGATCGAAGGTACGCGGCACTGCGCGCTTGGAACCTGCAAGGCTAGCAACTCAATCGAAAGAAATTCAGAATGCAGTGATGGCGAATTTACAACTACTGATGGTTCTATTGCAGATACAAGTCCGGTGCTCCCAGAGTTGATAAACATGAGAAACATTTGGAACCTTCACATTTCGTTGGTCATTAAGTGAGGTATTATAACACCCACTGTGTGGGTCATTGGATTCCAAAGTCTTGGAAGGGAAATATGTGGCTTCTGTTGGGATCTTTCGTACGAACGGCCGAAGAAGACAGTTTAGGCTTCAGATCCAATTAAATTTGGGCCGACAGCGCACCTACCCTTAGAACAGACTACAAAGATCACTTACAAAAGACGCTAGTCGAAATCAGTCAGGCCGAGAGAAAATCAAGTAAGTCTCCATATTTGATTAAATTTGTGAACCCGCTGCAAAGAAGTTATAGAGTTCATGCAGCAGAAGAAAAAGTAATAGGAACTTAAAATACATGTACTCAAAATTGAGAGTAGCAACAGTTCTCTTTGCTAGAAAGTCAAAATATTTATAATTATCTTGTAAGTAAAGAAAATGATCGATATATCATAATCCACGTTCTGATGACGTAATAGAGTTTCTAAGTTCTGTAGTTGGACTCAGGATTTCACTGTGTATGAACACAAAGTGCTGGAAACAATATTTGTTGCGCATGTATCCAGGCAGAATTATAATGCAGGCATATGTCTGTCAACAATCTTCATATCCCCTGCTTGGTGTGCACTCCAGAACCTCTGCTTTCTCATCGCATTTCAAGTACATACTCAAAAGTGTGCAATGTGCGATATTCGGCTGCAGTGTCTTGTGTAACAATGCTAATCAACTGTGACGGAATAATAAATACATCAGCAGCGAATAATTCACTTGTTCTCGAAACAGAGTTCTCATGTGGAACAGGGAACAAAAGGAACTAACGAGACCGACTGGAAAACACCAAACAGAAATCGTGCTAAATTATTCATATCTGGTTCTATGCGAAAGATCGTAAGCACCGTGAAAAACAGGCAGTGCGGAAAGCAAACAAAGGCGGATACATACCGGCACAGAAAATTATTTACTCCTTTCTCTTTCAACAAACTTTTTTTTTTGCGATCATTAACTTATATTTCTTGTTCTCTGTTTAAAATTTCCAAATATTACAACCGCTTATTAAACTCGCTCTTCGATATACAGAAATATCATACACTAACTTTCGTCTAAGCAATTAATCCTATTTAACTTCAAACACAAAGCCACTCAGCAGCACCGCTCCGACATTTAGACTTAAATATGTCTCTATGTACAGCGACTGTACACTCTGCTGACCGCTGACACGGACGCACGTCTGTTGGGTGACCGCTGTGACATGTCGATGGAAGCACGTGTTTACAGTAACTACATTTTCTGGTGACCACAGGGGCCAGTACCCTTGAATACATTATCAGCAGTTCGAATCTATATTGCAGAATGTTCGTCTGTTAGCATCTCTCTATGCAAGAAAGACTTTAGGATTAGCAGACAGCGAGTGGGGCCAAATAGTTAAGGAACCGAATTATACGGAAATCTCTACATCTTTTATATTAGTGAAGAGAACAAGCCGGTTCGATCAGTCGAGCTGATTTAATTGCAGCAAGTAACTGACTGCCGATTTAGATGACAGGATGATTATGTACGATGAATGTCAGAGTACGAATGGCCAACTATTCCGACACATATCTGGAGAGACAAATGGGAAAGGCTTCTATTAACTTCAGGCCAGAACAACTGATTCAAAGCTAGTGAGGAAGATGTTGTGAAATTCAATTCACATAGAAATCATCATGTAGAGTGTCACATCCATTCATCGCACTGCAAGACAGAGCAGAGTCACTAAATCCTCTGAAACTGTAACAAAGTTACGAACTCCATGAAGAAATAAAGAGCAGATTAAATTAGGAGACGGCCGGCTACCACGCACTTGAGATTGCTTTGTTCCTCCGTCTCCTGTCCAAAGGTAAGATTGACAGTGTTTGAGAACTGGGTGTTAATGGACTGGCCAGTCTCACGCAACATAACACACGACACACAGGCGCATTCTCAGCAGCGTACGACTTACACAATACGACATGCTGCCACAGCACCAAGGTAATATAAGGAAATTAATCAGTGAGTATTTTAAAAAATGTGACTTTAGCAAGGAACAGTGTAGCTCCCTGAAGATGATCTTAGGATCGAAACATGTTGGAGCGATTTTAAATCTTTTAATGTAAAAATTTTACGTATGTGCATTAGTTGGTGTGCTGATTAAAAGATGTAACAAGAGATTTGAGAAGAGGTAAAACAAAAAGCGTCAAAATTTCTACTCTTCACCATAACAGCGAAGAAGAGGTAAGCAGCTACTGGATGACCTTAAGGAAAAGATAGGATACTGGAAATCGAAACAGGAATTACTAGATCGCCCTCTGTGGAGAACTCGCTTTGGAAGAGGCTATGACCCTGTCTTAAGACAGACAACAGAATGGATGAATGAATAACCATAACAGAGGAAATCAAACCGGTGGATAAGCCGGACTTTAGAGACCAGAAACGCATACAAAATTTTGGTAAACAAATAAGCTTAAGGGAATTATAAAACACAGGCGTGGGTAGGAGAATACTAAAACACAATCGTTTATTCTCCTTCAAACAAAATGTGTGCCTGAATGACATATTACACCAGCAAAGGGAAATGGTTCCTCTTAACAGGTCAAAGCACAAACGTTGCTGAGGAATAACGTGCCTAACACGCAGAGCAATATGTCTTGAAGTCGTTCCTCATTATGGGTTCAGGGTATTAACATGGTGAAAATAACGCAAAATACAAAACGGCTGGACATTGCTTCTCTATCGACATCTGCATTAAATGAAGTGTTTTATTCCGAGTTTTGCTGCTTTATTTCACAAAGTGTTCGAGCCAAGGTCACCAGCGTCGAAGGATAAAGCGATTTTGAAGGAAAATTACTGGGCGTGACGTGGAAGGAAGCAATACTGAACTAGTTTTAGCTAGAGCCACTGACGCAAGATCTCTCAAAAGGAACTGCGCTAGCGCATGAGAATCGTAAGCCAGGATGGCAGTTCTTCGAGCTGAGATCGTAATTTGTTACCTCCCGAATATAAAGCAGGAATAACGAATTAAAATGCGAGAGACGTGACAGAAGTGCGTTACGTAACGAGGCTATAAATTGCTCATACTGTACAGCCTGTTGCAGAAGTCACTTCATTCTAGCGTTTAAAGTTGTACAAATAAGGAATAAATTTTAGTAAGTCAAAACCCAACACGTATTGTTTGCATTTTATTTCATTTAAGTTGACGACATGTTTCGGCCCTCATCAGGTCGCAAACATAAATTGAGGACGCTATAAATGTAAGTCATAAAATTAGTTATATAGATCTAAAATTCAACGAGATCTCGTTGTCTTTTTTCTTATTAATAGTAATCATAACTAGTTTTAAAACTGTAACATCACAAACAGTATAATTATCGTAAAAGCTTAGTATGTGGATCTGTATATTTACAATTGTAGTTTTAATATTTGGATGGAATCTGGAATAATCATATCTTCTTATTCACACATGGTTGTAGGTGTATGTATGGAGGTATATACAATAACATAAAATTTGTTAACTGCGAAAGTTTCCACAGTTCAGAGTATGTAGAATATATGTTGGAATATCACTCCTGTGAAGATCGTCTACAATACTAGTTGTGTTTTGACTTACTAAAACTTATTTCTCATTTGTACAAAACCAAACACAACGGGGATGACTCACCTAAAGTTTAAAGTTATTTCTAGTGTCAAGCAACGACAGCGCCAACTGTACAGTGATGATGGTTGATAGATGAAACAGGACTAAAAATCATTGATGGGATGATATGAGAAAATACAAGCAGGCGGAGTAAAATCTGTCCCTGTGTCACTTGTGTACCATAAATACCACTCAGACTGGCCTGGTATCGAACCCAGCCCTCGGCGATGGAATGCCGGCGACCAAGTGACTGAGATATGGCACGGCTGTATCGATTGAATGTGGTCATTCAATCCGATAAAAGACAGGTTTACGACGGGTATAGAACTAGTTTTAATTGAAGTACTTAAGAAGGCGTTTAGATAAGACAGTAAGTTGTTCATAACCGTCTTGTCTTTGGGTATGCAATATCCATTAGCTGTCCTTATGAACCTGAGGGTTTGTTATTGTGTTCAAACAACGCATTCGTTCAGCGGACAAAATGACCACGCTCGCTTCAAAACGTCCATTACAAATGCCCGTCACATAAACAATTGAATGTTACCACCAACCTGAGCCATCCCAAAGTCTATCCTCAATCAATGATTGTCAACAGGAAATTGCTCAAAAAACACACGACACTGCATAAACAACAATATTGGTTTATCTGTTAATTTAACAGTTTGTTTGAATTTACGATTAACAGCGTAAACTGTTAGACGTAAGAAGACAAATGAAAGCGCAAATGGAACGGGTGGATACCAATATGCGACAGGAAAGTATACATTACGTGAGTCCAGTGTAATACAGCGGGCATGGAACGCAGTAGCGCCGATAAGCGGTCGAATCACCCCCCCCCCCCCCCACACACCCCCCCTGTAATTAGTATCAAAGTTGCCCCCAGATCTCATAATAACATGGATCTAGAATACTGTCTTCTGTCAGAAGCACAAAATTTCAGTGCGAAAGAATCTAAAGCAAAGTTTCGTATTCTTTACGTCTGGTTTCCCGCCTTTTTCGTGGGCGTCGGAATGACAACCTACCACCTTTATGTGCCAAATGTCTTGAAATTTGTTGAGCCTCTATATCCTGGAACCCTCTGGGCCTGCCGAGGCCTGTTACAGGGATTGCTGTTATAAGGGATATTACTATGTGTTCTATTACTCATCTGCTGTATAAATTTAATGTATAAAAAAACTAACAAGTATATTCTTATAATAAAGCCAACTAGATGCACTAATTTCTCAAATTTATTTTTGGAATATGACTCTACATGTTTCGGACAGTTCCTCTGTCCATCATCAGGAGTCTAGCACTGTACACACAGCAATGGTATATGTCATAAAGGATATGCTGACTGCTTGCTAGCGGGATCAGGATGGAACATTCTGATCATGCTAGCAAGCAGTCAGCATAACCTGTATGACATATGCTTAGTGCTGTGTGTACAGTGCTAGACTCCTGATGATGGACAGAGATACTGTCCGAAACATATGGAGTCATATTCCAAAAATAAATTTCAGAAATTAGTGCTTCTCGTTGGTTTACTTTAAGAATATATTACGATGGTCGGTGCTCTGAATGTCAAACAAGTAACTGTCCAACACAACATATTTAACACTCAGAACCTAGAAACAGGTACATTGACGGGTTTTCGATAAGCAGTAATCTGATTGTGCAATATTTACAAAAATGTGTAATGTACAACGATGCAATTAATTTTAATCAATATTTAGGTAGCAAAATTGTCATATTCAATATGTACTCCTAAATATCATAAACGGTTCTAGTAAAACAAACTAATATGATGGATTATCACTGTTTTATAAGGTAGCCGCAAACTAAATAAAAGTATAATACTAAGATAACTGAAATCCTTTGGCCGAGAGGTATTTCGTTATATACAGAGACGGCCAAAAGTATTTACTCTTCGCTATAGTAGGGCGAGTAAATAGAATCACCAATCGCGTCAGTCCGCCCGCGAGTTACAACTGAAACTGCTCAATTATTTTGATTACATAAAGTATTGTGCTATCTGCATAAATATTGTGCTATCTGCATAAAGTATTGTGCTATCTGCATAAAGTATTGTGCTATCTGCATAAATATTGTGCTATCTGCATAAATATTGTGCTATCTGCATAAATATTGTGCTATCTGCATAAAGTATTGTGCTATCTGCATAAAGTATTGTGCTATCAGCATAAAGTAAAGTGCTACCTGCATAAAGTATTGTGCTATCTGCATAAAGCATTGTGCTATCTGCATAAAGTATTGTGCTATCAGCATAAAGTAAAGTGCTACCTGCATAAAGTATTGTGCTATCTACATAAAGTATTGTGCTATCTACATAAAGCATTGTGCTATCTACATAAAGCATTGTGCTATCTACATAAAGCATTGTGCTATCTCCACAAACATTGTCGAGCGAATTACTTGCATTTCCAACAACTCCAGCAAGACCTCAATTTAACACGAGGCTGAAATAGACCTTTATTAAGCTAAATTGGGGTGTATGTACTGTCTATCACAACTAAATGATGGTAGATATATGTATATAATTTATTACATAAAGAACAACTACATGTTTCGGCCCTTTACATTGGCCATCATCAGGTTGAGAAATGAAAAAAAAACTTAGTTTGCAGCTATACTCGAGTTATGTGGGTTGTCTACAGTGGAGAGGTAAGTGATGAAGTGGGTACGACATCTTGCATGTGTTGTATAGGATGGGTGGTGTGGGTACATGGGTTCTGCTATTATATGCTATTCTAGGTTAACAGACCTTTCTTAAATTAGATATTGTGAAACATACATTAAAACTATTGGGCGAATACAATTAAATTTCCAGTAGCCCCGAAATAAACGTGTGTTGCATAACGCTGAATTAGATCTTTATTATATTGTGTACAGGGGTACCCACATTAAAATTGTACGGCGAATCCAATTATACTTCCAAATGGCCCCAAACAATCTCTATTTTACGTAGACCTGGGTTTCTCCAAAGCATCTCATAGTAAAATGATCGTCCCACGAAGCATCTGTCTACGTGACAACGGACAGCATTAAGCTCTTTGTGCGTCCAACTAATTAACACAATTTAACAATTTTATAAGAATTGTGTGCATTAGTTGGACAAATAAAGAACTCAATATTATCAACATGCACGGTGCAACTAAGAAGATTATTGGACAACACGTTTTAAAGTATGTTAAAAATGTGACTGACATTCAACGCATCTGACGGGTGTTTAGTTTTGCAAGAACGGATTATACCTGTAACAAATATTATGACCAACGAGGTGCTGACAAGAGCAGCACACACAGCAGTCAGAAGATATATATATATTCTGCACTGTGTCACACTTTTCCAATTTTATTTCCAATATAAACCTCGAAATGAAACAAGAAGCAGTTAGTGAATCTAACGTGTTTCACTCAACGGGTTTACGTAAGACATTCTGCGTCAGAATGCCAGTGTCTGCGAGGCGAGAAAACACAATTTCTCTTATGCTATACATACTCAAGGGAATGTGTATGTAATATCTGCAAATCCACAAACAAATTTACTCGTACTTCACCTTCTATAAAGAAAGAGAATATCTAGCACGTGTTCCGTACCGAATAAGAAACGTTTGTGCTGAGCACAGCTACGAGGATTTAAGAGAGGATAAATCTTAAGACCAACAGCACGAAACGTCCGGTTGGCGTATGGCTAGAATCCTGAGATTTTTCTTTGTGGTGTTTATCATTCCACAGGCATTAAACTTGGTAAAGGACATCCTGCTGTGTTTAAAGTAAAGGTAAAGTGATGCCGTTACAGGTCCGGTGTGGCCCAGAGGGTGGGTAGAGGTATAGCTCTACTCTTCCATGACCGCGGCACTAGAAGAGGGCTAGTGGTCAGCAGCACGCCCCGGCCCCGGCCCCGATACCCATTGTACAGGAGGCTGGATGGGTCCCCAGGGCCGGTCTGGACGGGCGGAAAATCTCGTCCCAACCGGGATTCGATCACGGACCGTCCAGCCCGTAGTCAGTCGCTATACCGACTGAGCTACCCGGCCTACTGTGTTTAAAGTATATTAATAAAATAGAATTAAATATTTACTCCGTCTGACACAATTATATGTTTATTTTATTATTATTGTATTAATGGCTGCCAGTTTCGGTCTCAAAAGACCATCATCAGGCCAATATTGACACAAAACGTAAAATGCTGTTGCACATAGTACAAAAACGTCATAAAAAAATGATGTGTCTGGCGGAGGTAATATTTAATTTAGTAGGCCGATCATAAAGGACAGTCGCAGCCGATTCCTTCCACAAAGTTCATGATACGTCACGCATAACCACCTGACACGCTGTTTGAAGACAACTACGTGACCACCGCTATGTACACAGCAATGTGAAATAAGTGACTAGAGCAGGGCTGATGAACCCATGGCATGAGTGCCCAAAATGCTACGTCGAAATTGTTCCTGCGCACGCGGCATTAACTGTTGTCCCAATATTTCTATTTCTTTGCCCGACCGCAGTCCTATACTGTGAAGAATGTGTGTGTGTGTGTGTGTGTGTGTGTGTGTGTGTGTGTATATATATGTGTATATGTGTGTATATATATATATATACACACACACACACACACACA
>Ga0123354_10002178_pt1 | contig 25422 bp, 21 predicted proteins | sample TergutLab28metaG_2_FD_97872 | JGI IMG/M metagenome (GOLD analysis project Ga0123354, IMG submission 97872) | Labiotermes labralis P4 segment gut microbial communities from Petit-Saut dam, French Guiana - Lab288 P4 | ecosystem: Host-associated > Arthropoda: Insects > Digestive system > Gut ...
CTGAGTGGACCCCGTTCCAGACCCACTACTACTCAGAAAATCTGGTAGCGCCGGGGATCGAACCCGGGACCTCTGTATCTGTAGCCAGAAACTCTGACCACTAGACCACAGAGGCGGTCAGTCCTGGGACATAAGAAACATATAATTATTGTTATCAGTGTTGGAGGAGTTATTGTCTGTGTTATCGTTATACATCTTATTGTTCATAGTGCCAGCTGTTGTTAAGAACTGATCAGTTAACATTTCAGCAATATTTTCCTTTTTGTGACTAATACTATTACAAGCAATTAAGTGTTGACCATGCTTTATCTGTCTTTCTGTTTGTGAATGGATAATTGCCATGTAATTTTTAGTTTTTTTATCTGAGCTGCTAATTTGTTTGCTATACGTCATTCTTTTTATTGCTCTTATCACCCTTGATAAAATTTTATGGTAGTGTTTGTTTTGTGTTTTCTAGGATGGATCTTTGTTCTTTGTACTAGCTATATATAGGTCTCTTATGTTTACATGAAATTCTAATTCCAGAGGTAATCCAGGGAATCTTTGGAGCTGTCTTCTTGCTTTTTTTTAATTGGGGGAGGGGGGAACTTGAATAAAAAATTCTTAAATGGGTGTTTAAAAATTAGTTGAAAATTTGATTAACATCACCCCCTTCAAAAACTGTGTCCCAGGTTTCATAGCTCAATTGGAGTAGAAAATCACCAATTGTATATTTATATATTTATTTATTTGTCATTGAAAGACAGTTTGATAGTTTTTAAAGTGACCTGTTGCAGTATCTGTTGTTAAAAGTTGAGCCTCATCTGATAATCCATTGTGCACAGGTTGCACTTTGTAATTATCATGTTTAGAAATATCAAGAAAAATATCATTTATGGCAGTATTGGAATTTTCCCTGATTCTTGTTGGTCATTATGTGTCTTTCTTCTTCCTCCTTACTGGATTTTTGCGCAGTTGTCTCTCCATTGCAGTGGGATAGGAAGTGGCTGCTATACATTTTTTAGCAATGCTCTCTTTTTCCCTATTAATTTAGCCATTCTTGCTTTTCCATTCATGTTTAGGTGTAATCCATATTTTGTGAAATCACTCCAATGGATGTGGTTTCTAATGTATCTGAATATTCCATCAATTTGAACATTTTCTTTGGCTTGTGGCCATATGCTTGTATTTCCATATTAATGCAAGATAGTCCTTTAGGTCATATCTGTGCCGAGCAGTCATTATTAGAATATCAGTATTTGTGCAAGATTGGACGAAAATTTCTAATATGCGTAAGGCCAATGTTTGTTTCGTTTCTGTTGATGTCATTAGCACTGCAGATAATTACTATATCTTCTTTACTTAGGTTGCTAATTTCTTTATCAGCCAATGATGTAACGGTTTCATTTCAGGTTCCAGGCATTGGTGTGTCATTGACTTCATACTATTTTCCCATTAAGTTTCCTAATTCAATGGCGCAGCCCTGGGCATGGCTATCGCCAGTTACAATAATTTTTTTACTTTTTTGTTTAACATTCTAGGAGCATGTGGCTTCTGTCTTGTACTGTTGTTCAGGGAGTTGTGTATCAGTATAACTTATGAGGTTATCCAGAATAGCATAGCAGTTTGTTATCGCTGGAACAGGTTGATGTTACTACATTATTAGTTTTTTACTGAAATTGAATTTTGAATGATCCAGGGGTACCTGTTTCTGTGTCGTAGCAGCATTTGATGCTTGTGCTGATATGCCTTCCAGGTTTTTATGACATGTAGTGGCATTCAGTTCACCATTGTATACGTTCCGTGCACCTGAGGAAGTACGTTCCAGTGGTCTGACTGTTGAGTTCTACAAGTTGAATTGTAATAACTTCCTTTGCAGATTTTAGTTCTGATGCATCTTCAGATAGGTCTAGTTGCAGTTTTGTACAACACTGACACTGACACACCACCGAATTTTGCTTAAACGTTGTAGACTCACCTTCACTATACATGTCAGTAGCCACAATGCAGGGATAATTCCATGTATTCCTAATGTTGCCAGCAGACAGAAATGAGCAGTCAGCTTTATTCCCAGCTTCTTCATTGAAGGGTAAAAAGCCCCTAGTACTCAACTGAGTAGGAGACCGGACCCCCAGAACTGGTCAGGGTATTTGCGAGAACAGACTAACCTCTAGCTGGTGCCAGAAATCAAACCGCTATACCTTAGTTGTCTAGTCCTAGCCTATTCACTGTACCAACAGTGCCATCCCAGCTTAGTAAAACTTTAATAGTGTACTTTGCTTATTTCTGTTGCATTATGTTGTACTAGTAATTGTCTGAGTAACTTCAGCAGATGCAAAAAAAGTAGTGTGTATCAAAAAAGAATGCCATTAGAATAACGGTGGGCACCTTTTTCGAAACATTTAGGCACTACTGGTGCTAAGCCAATGGCTAGCTCATATCCAGTTCAGCCAAAGGAGCAGATATTTTGTTGCATTGTGCCGCATGACTTGTCCAGATATTAAGACTGGAGATTTTAAGTTTATTAATGCTCATTAGAAATTGTTTGCAGTATATTAAGAGATATATTTCTGTTTTAGGCATGCAGTATGTGAGTGTGACTGCATCTTACAGACCTGTGGAATATGCAGTTGTTGTATAAATTCATTTTCTGTTAGTCGTCAAGATGCTAGTGGAATGTGAAATGTACAATACAGCAAAGAGAGGCATGGTGGAAAGTGTGAATGTTACTGCTCATCACTGTGAATTGTGTGTGTACCACATAATACTTCCCCTCACCCTGCTGTTTCTGAGAGCTAGAAGACAGCCTGATTTTGCATGTAATCTAGTCAAATTTTATTTTTCTATAGTAGTTTGGCACTTTGAATGAAATCACTCTGCTGACGTCTTGTCACAGAGGGCCCATCTTCGAACCCTGCCCGTCGTTGTGAAATGTGTGGTGGACGAAGTGGCAATGGGACAGGGTTTTATTCAAGTACTTAGGTTTACTGCTGACCGTATCATTCCACTGATGCTCCATACTCATTCTTCTGCTACCGATGCTACACAGTGGCAGCAACTGACAGTATTGGTAAAAATCACAAAAAAGATTCTGTCACAGATATAAATTGTGTGGTAACTTGGAACCACAGTTAGCATGCTACTGGATGTGAATCCTGCTGCTTGTTGGATGTGATGATATAGTCACTGTTAACTCACAGACATAAAAATGGTACTATTTGTGTAAACAGCTTTTCCTGGCACATGTGCATTGTCAGTCAATAAATAGTCCTTCATGTGCATGATGTGCATGATGTCTCAGCAGTTTATTATTTGCATAAGTTAGAAGCTTAGTTTGTGTTGTACAGATGGGAGAGCAAGTTCGTAAGGTTTTTGCATGTAACAGCGTACTTTCATCTGTGCCATGGAGGATAGTTCCTGATTCAGATACATTTTGTAGTTTGTAACTCCCAGGCATTTCAGGTGACTTCTTGTCATTAGATATGTTCATGTTCATGACTGCTATTGCTGTACCTTCAGCTGCATCAACTGCCATGAATTTTCTTTTTATCCATCATTTGTAATCACTAATTATTTTGGCTTTAACAACAAGATGTGTTTTTAGTATGTGTAAAAAGAGTTATCATTGTTTTTGTGGTGCAGAATGATCAAGATAACACTATATTTAAAAAAAAAATGTTTTTTCCGTTCGTGTTGTATGTGCGTGCAACAGTTTCTTACTGTGGGAAGCACACTCATTTCACATACAAGTGTTTGGAAATAATGTGCCAGGGAAAATACTGTTCCATAAGAAGGCTGAAGTAAATCAGCAGTGTACGGCGTTCACAAAACAAAATGCTGTGTATTTCATACAGAATTTTGATGAGGATCCTCTTGGAAAATCAAACTGTATTTGATGTTTATTAAAACTGATATAGTGAGGATTATGCAGGATGTCACTGAGTGTGGGATGTCCAAGGGTATGCTGTACTCTGAGGCATAATGAAAGGGATACCCTGTTTGTTGCCACACCTTGCTCTGAGTGCTGTTAAATCTGTAGCTGTGTTGTCACATTGCTGTATTATTTGCTACAAATTCATTGCAGTCCTCTTCTTGGGCTACCCAGCTATCCAAAACATAGTAACTCTTCACCAATTGGCATGGTGTCATACTTCAGGAGACCTGCATTGTTTGTGTAGGACACTGCATTTGTTAGGCTCTAAACTTGTTAAGTGTGTTGTTTAGCAGTGCTGTCAACTGCTAAGATCATATAATGTTTATGCTAGATGAATGAATGAGTATGGTGGATTGGTGGAATGATACTGACAAGGGACAGCTGAAGTACTGGGAGTAAAGCCTGTCCAGTTGCCACTTTGTTGACTGTATGTTTGATATGGACTGACTTGGGATATAAACTATGCCTGTCTGAGTCATGGCATGGCCATTCTGAACTTAGTTTTACATAACTTTAACTTTGTTAGGATTTGTCCCCCTAAAACATTTTTTGAAGTAATTGTGCCTTTGATTTATCAGTATTTCTTTTACAGACTCTGCAGGTTGCAACAAATGTGACTGAACAGAAGCACCATGTGTCGCGAGATAAGAGAGGTCAAATTCTGGGGAACCTGCGAGGTTTCCGGGGATGTACTGTGTGGTTCACAGGTTTGTTAAAGTAGCTGATCCAGCAAAAAGTTTAGTTATAATTGCATGTTGTGAAAGTATATGGGATTTGTAAAGTGAAAATTGATGTGGTCCTTAAGTACTTGTAGCACAACATGCAGATAAATAACAGGATCAAATGACCTTCGTGCAGAGATATATGTACATAACTGTTCTTTTTTGAGAGCAGATTCTGCAAAGTGTTCATGACAAATGTTACAATATAATACATCCTTTGTTTGTCAGTAGTTTATGTATTTGTAGCTCAACTTGAATTTCAAAAGTAATTGAACCCCTCAGAATGTCTTTTTAGCCTGGAATATGCTGGTCCCTGTCACAAGGTCATGGTGTCTCTTCATGTTGTGAATGGAGGAGGTGATCTCCAGATATGGAAGGAAACAGCTTATATTGAACAAGATAGCCATTGAAAGACGTTCCTTCAGCTGGTGTTGGGAAGGAAGTTGAAGTCTCTTTGCCATGAAGTATCATTGTGTTACAAAATATAACACAGGGCCACAGTTTTTAGGAAATGCATACAAGATTTTGGTGCAGCATTGTGAAGGAAACTTGGAAGACTTAGGCATAAATAGGAGGATACTATTAAAATGGACCTTCAAGAAATCAGTTGGGTGGGCATGGACTGGATAGATCTAGCTCAGGATATGGACAGGTCGCAGGCTGTTGTGAATGTGGTATTGAATCTTCGGGTTCCATGAAATGTGGGAAATTTCATGGCTGGCGAAGGAATGGTCAATCATTTCAAGAAGATTTATGTTCCATGGCGTCAGTCGGTCAGTCGGTCAGTTAGTTAGTTAGTTGGATGTTTGGTTAGTTATTTAGTATGGCTTTAAGGCCTAGATGTTGGGAGGATAATATTAAAATGAATCTTGAAGAAGTAGGATGGCAGGGCATGGAGTGGATTGTAGTGGCTCAGGCCAGGGGCAAGTGGGAAGCTGAGGAACTGTTAGCTACATGAGAAGCATTTGCACCTTGGTAGGTAGTTAGGTATATCTCATTAATTTTCAGATGAGTCTTAGCAGATGCATTAAGTAGAAGTCAAGCTTCTCTTAAACAGTAAGTGAAGAAACTGTAACTGTAACTGAGTGATGCCAGCCACCTGCACCAGCTGTGACTACTGTTTTGTTCTATTGCAGCTTACAGTTCTGCCTCCCTGTTCCCTTTTCACCTTGTTGCTGTACACAGTGTAGGCTTTGTGTTGCAATGACAAAGATCTTTAAGCTGCTTGGTTATAAAATAAGTTCATCTGTTTTTGATGACGATGATGAGTGAATACTGGATCAAAGAGATGTAAGAGGTTGTGATTGTAGCCTAATTTTAAGTGTGTGGTCACTATTAATGGGTTCACACACTTTAAATTGGCGCCATCAGCACCAGCCATGTTTTTCTGATGTTTCCAGTGGGGTGCCATTGAGGGCAACATAGAACTGTGCTTAGTTGGCACGTTACAGCCTCTGTGTCATTTGATTGTTTTATACAGACATCTATTATTGGTTACTTGCCAGCAAACACTTAACTTACAAAACCCTGGACATGCAATGAGTGGTGTGTTTATTAGATGTGTTGCATGTCTGCACCCTGAAGGAAAACATTTCTGGCACCTTCTTTAAATATGATTGGTAAAAACTTATTAACTGCAATACACAACTAAAATGTGTATATCCAAACTCATGGCAGACTGAAGTAGTTGTGAGCACTGCACTGCCAGCTGCCATGTGAAACAGTCTGAATGAAGTACTGATTCCAGTTGTCGTACAATAATTTTTCTTTTTCACTTCCATTCTTTAATTGTAATCTGACTTACTTTGTTTGTTTTCCTAATAAACCTTTCGTATGTAGGTTTGTCTGGAGCTGGGAAAACATCAATAGCATTCGAGTTAGAAGCTTTCTTGGTTTCACGTGGTATCCCTGCATATGGACTGGATGGAGATAATGTCAGAAGAGGCCTCAATAAAAATCTGGGCTTCTCAAAGGAGGACCGAGAAGAAAATATTAGACGAGTCGCAGAGGTTGCCAAGCTGTTTGCTGACAGTGGTGTTGTGTCTCTGTGTAGTTTCGTGTCTCCATTTGCAGAGGTAAAATGACACAAAAATGATTCAAATAATTTCCACACGAGAACTGTTGTTTCCTTTAAACCATTTAGTTAAAATGCTGCCAGTTTGTAAGAGTGTTTGGTGTTGGTGAGTGTAGAGTACTGGTGGAATGATGCTGACAGGCGAAAAATGTGGTCCTCAGAGAAAAACCTCATGCCATGGCAGTCTGCCACAAATCCTGCATGAACTGACCTGGGATTGAACCCAAGTCCCCGCAGTGAGAGGCTGATCACTAACAGCCTGATCCATGGCACAACATAAGAGTCACTTTGTTGAAGACTGTCAGTATCTGTTCTGCATATGACTGAGCTGCAGCAGTATTGGTAAATGCCTCAGTGCATTGTTAAGCTTTCTTTGTAGTAACTGATAAAAACATGATTCTTGTAACAAATTGTGTGGTCAAAATTAATAATTTAGAGATTCGTGTCATTGATGTCTTGATGAGACTATACGGTTTTTTGCCGTTAAAGTCGAAGCTCTGTGCTGAAAGATGTCTTTACGGTAGCCGTAGTGTATTGGTCTGATGAAGCTAAACTGGCCCTGGTGCTTGAAGGTGTCTGCTGTGATGGCATATGGGAGAGAAGGGGTATTGCTCCACACATTCTTTTCTTAAGTTTGTTGTTTAATGATATCAGTTGCTAATATCATATAGCATGTGTATGGATCATTGTTGGAATGATACTGTCAGGGGAAAACTAAGTACTGGAAAACAAGCCTATACCACTGCCACTTTGCCCACCACAGATTCTGCACATACCAGCCTGCCTTTGAACCTGGGCCTCCACAGTGACAGGCAAGCAGTAAACTGCTGAGCCATGTTATGGCCGTCCCACCAATTCCTATTTTTAGATAGAGGTGAGAGGTCAGCTTCATGTCTCAGCCAGTTACTGCTGGTACGTATGTATGACGCAGGAGGCTGCTGTAAGAGTGCACACTGTTTCAGAATGCGGCTCTGTGGCTTAATAACAAATAATTATATAATTTAAAGGAATTAAGAGTGATGACATTGCAAAGACAGTAGGGAACCAGTACATGTGAAAAGTAATGAGTCATACCATAAAGGGTTATCTACATAGTGTTTCCATGAACTGGGTCACAAACACTGCCGTTGAATTGGGGCTTGTAAAGTCATGTACAATAGAGACAGCATTAATTGCAGACAGCAATATGAAAAGTATAAATACATCAATATTTATTGTTTTGTTAATACTGAAATTTAGTGTTCTGAGTTAGTATGAAATTTGCCAACTGATCTAGATGAGAACCCTTGTGTTTGGTATGAGAGTTTAAAATATATATATATATATTGACAATATCAGTTGTTTGGAGAGAATAGCATGAATTTCCAAGGTACTTAACACTGCCTGCTTTCTTGTTGCATAAATTTATAATTCTGCAAATCTATAAGCAGCCCATAGAAGAACTCAAAGGCACAGTCCAGTTTTAAGCAGGTGAAGACAGTGCAGGTGGGATGATATTGGCTGTAGTGTCTTGTTACCAAAGGAGCCCACATCGACCACCTCTAGCCACGTGTGGAAAAACTTGGATACTTTGTAGCAAATAGCGTTTATGTGTTGCTTTCTGTCCCATTGTCATGCCATTAGTGAAAAATTATGAATTTAAGCACATGCAGGAGGAAATTTTGAATAGTGGGAGACATGGTTGTAGTAAAAGTTGCTCTGTATGTGCTCAGCAGGAAGTTACAGGTCCTCCAAGTCACCCTGTCATATTACCCTTATTTTGTTTTGTTTTTGTTGAGAATTTATTAATACTGAAGCTCCAGAATCCAGCTTGTGTTTACTGCACATGCGTATATGTTCACCACTTTCAGCGACTCCACAGCTCTCTTTGGGTGTGCAGCCCACAGAGTACCCCAGCACCAACCTGTACTTATTGAATAGACAATTAAGTTTTCTCTTCACTGCTGTTAGATACGCTAAAAGAAAATTAAATACGCATGTACATCCTCAAAGACGATATATTCAAAAAGTAGGATTAGCAGTGGGTATTCCCTCTTCTGCTATTTTTGTTAATACATTATTTAACAGTGCTGTCACTTGCTAAGAATGTTAGCATTGTTGGTGACTGGATGAGTATTGAGCATGGGTGGAGTGTTACTGACAAAGGAGAACTGAATTACTCATAAATAACCTGTATCAATGCCACTCTGTTTTACTACAGATTGCTGGCCTGGGATTGGCCCTCAGACCCCATGTTAAGGGAGGCAGGGCAGTGTAGTCAGTGCAGTGACTATGCTACAGCCATAGCGAATAATCTGCAGGCTGGATGGTCTGAGGTTCGAATCTCAGTAGGGCCAAGAAATTGTTCTCTTCTCCAAAAATAGCCAGATGGGCTTTGGGACCCACCCAGCCCTCTATTCTGTGGGTACCAGGGTTCTTTCCCAGGGCTAAAGTGGCCAGGGCATGATGTTAAGCACTCAGCTCCATCTGTTGCCAAGGTTAAGAATGAGTGGAGCTGTACATTTAATCCCCATATATTCCTTCATGGTATGAAGAGGGAAATTTTACATTTACCGCCTTGTTGAGAGTCAGGCAAGTAATGACCTGAGCTGTTGCATGGCCCAGGCTCTTATTATTTCACCTTTGTTGCTCTCAAGATGATGGGACAGAAGGAAGTGAATGTTTCAGGATTGTTATGTTGTGCATACATTTTGTAAATTGTTGTCTTTCACTAGGAGAATCTGTAGACACAGTATGAGGGCATGTAATTTTGGAAACCTGACTGCAGGATTTGTGTCCTTATGATACAGCCTGTTTGTATCATAATCTAATCACAGGGCTGTGGATATCACGTATTGCCACGGGTCATGCCTGCATTGTATGTAGTGGCATACAGTGTGACTTTCTGCTTAGGGAGTCTGCCAGAACTGCCATTCCTCATGTGGCAGTGGTGGCACAGGTGGAAGTCAGGTCATTAGATGTTGTGACCGGTAACTGATGTAATACGGCTAAAAATACATTGGGCTGAAGTGCAGTTGTGTTTGTGTGTGTGAATTAATTCTGTTATTTGTCTTCTGTCTGGTTAGGGCTGTGCATAAATTTTACTTCATGCTTACTGTGAACTGAACACCTAACAAGTGATGATCACTGGATGGTGACAGATATAGTGATAGATACTTCTGTTTTTGATGGGACCTGTCTGTTTCCTCCACCATGTTAGAAGGGACCCTGCTCACACCATCAAGGTCAGAGGTGTTCTGGTTGGTAGAGGACAGTGTAGCTAGTGTGAGTCCTTAAATTCTGTTCAACATTTAACAACTGCCAGTGTAATTGTTTCTAACTGAATCTCATTTTTGGTGCATGTGTGGTGGGACAGCATGACCACAGTAATCATAACTGCACTGTTGCCAGTATGAGCTCAGCTGATGGTGCACACACAAGGAGTAAGTGCAGCAACAGCAGCTATGTGCAGTGAACAGCAGGGTCAAGTATTGGCAGTTTGGCTGATAATATTCCTACTGTAGTTAATGGCTTAATTCATGGGTGAAAGCTGTGTGGGAGGTTCATACAGTTCATAGCATTCATTTTGATTGAGATAACTGTGCTTCCTTTTAAAGCAGGGGCAGTTGAATTCTTAAGAGTAGACAGTGTGCTCTCTGTGGAGCAAGTTGGAACAGGTTGATGTGTGAAGCTGTAGTGTGTTGTCAGTACTTGTCAGTGTCACAGTTTGAACAGCAGATGTGTGCATCAAGATGATTTGCAAACTAGGAAAACTGACAGTGGAAACTTAAGAGCCTTAACACCTTTATGGAGGTGAAGCTTTTAAAAATCCTTTGTGTTCAACTCTTGCAACTGATTTAAAAACAGTGAGTAATCTTAGATGACAGGGAGTGCAGTGGCAGGCAAGCAGTATCAAGGAATGATGAAAATGTGGCCATAGTTGACACAGTTGTGACATAGGATTGGTATTCGATGATAGAAAGTTAGCAAAAAAATTGCCCGCTCTTTAGTCAGAACCTGTCCAGACTGACCCTGGGGTCCTCCCAGCCTTCTATACAATGCATACCGGTTCTTTCCCGGGGCTAAAGCGGCCAGGGCATGGCATTGACCACCCACCCCCAACTAGCGCCGAGGTTAAAGAAAGAGTAGAGCTATACCTCTTCTCCCCCTCTAGGCCTTCATGGCCTGTTTTAGAGTGAAGTTTACCTTTACCTTTAAGTCAGAACATTCTGCAAGAAGATTTTTCATTGTAGCAAGTGTGTGTAGTGCACTGAGTTTTATGTCCCTTGCAGTGCAACAGTACCACATTCTAATGATTCCCCATCCACTGCACTCTCCATATCTCTCACTCTGTGCAACTTCTGTCTCTTCTGAGACTAGACATTCACCTCAGAAGTCATTGTTTTGCATCTGTAGAGGAAACTCAGCAGAACATAATGTAAGGTGTGACAGCCATCCCACAAGAGGACTTTGATGAGTTGCTTCAACAGGCAGGACTGCTGAAGCAACTGTTTATGTGTGGAAGGACAGTAAATTGAAGTTCACTAGGTTAGGTTGTATACATACTCTTTTTATTAGAAATTATGCATGAGTTTCAGGAATGTAATGATCATGCCACATAACTGTTGTTAGCCAAGGCTGACATTACTGCAATACCCCAACTCACTCATGGCTCAGCCTGCTGAGATTCTTAACTGAAAATTTTGGCTCATGTTGTATGCCAGTCATTGTCAGCAATAGGGTACCATCTTGAGGCCTGTTATCAAATCTGCCCTGTGACTCTTACCCCAAACACATTGCTGCCTCTTCTGCCTGCTTGCTTATGTTGATTACAGCTCAGTTTGTCACCTGTGTCATTGTGTTGTGTTCAGTATTGCCCTACTGAAGGAGTGATATTTTTGCAATGTATTCTACCACTCCAAATTTAATCCTGGTGGTTGCAATTGGCCATTTGCATCTTTAACCATAACTCTGGGCAAGGGTTAATGTTATACCCCATGAATCTGGGTCAATGATAGAACTTGTAACTGATTACCAGCAGTGTCATCTCATTAACTGGGATCCATCTATCATTTATTGGGAAGGAAATGGAGTTCAGGCTTCTGTGCCCCCATTAACTGTTGAATAACCTTCCCTCAATAGTTTTAAACTCTTCACAATTTGCCATTTAAAAATTTGTCACAAATGTGAAATGTCAAGGTGTGAAATGCTAGTTCCATTTGATATTGCTGATGCTGATGCTATTGATAGCAGTCACATGAGATTCTAGCTACATATTGGTGCTGCTCATAGCATTCACATGAGATTCAAGTACCATACTGATGCTGCTGGTGGCAGTAATGTGAGAGTATCAGGTATCTACATCATTGTGTTTGGATTCTGTGTGTTTGTTAACAGGACAGAGAAATGGCACGAAATATTCATAAAGACAGTGACCTTCCATTCATCGAGGTATTTGTGGATACACCATTGAATATTTGTGAACAGCGAGATGTTAAAGGGCTCTATAAGAAGGCAAGACAAGGCAGTATTAAAGGTAATGTCAGATTTTTATCATTTGCATGTGGTATCTGTCCGCCATTGCAAAATGAATGACGGTGCAGGGAATTAGGGGATACAGGGACACACAGTCCAAGTGGCTACCCTCATGTGGGGGTACAGCTGCACACAGTCTGTGTGGCCAGCCTCACTTCATGTCAACCTGAATGATGTTTTCAATAAAGCATTTCAAATGCTTGAGCCACACTACTGACATGGGTCACACCATTTGGCTCTTCATTTCACTGGCTACTGATGGAATATTTGTTGCCAGTTACAACTTTATACTGTATTCACTCTGCATATGACACAGTGCTCTTACAATCGTAAATTTTGGGGAAAATACATATGAAAAAATTGGTGTCTTGTATTTTGATGAATGTGTTGTACACATTATTTCTAGGTGTTTTATTTCAGCTTCAAGCTTAGAGGATAAAAACTAGATTAAAAATTATTTTATAGGACGTATCTAGTGAAATGTTAATATTAAAAGATTTTTTATTAGATCTTATTTATCTAAATCCATGGAGCAGAGTCCTTCTTGAGAAGCTTGTAGCTCCTAAGATAGTCAAAAATTTGGTCACATTTAATTGAACTTGGAGGTTAATTACCGCCTTCAGTACAGCCCACCTTTTGTACGTATGTGAAGCCAGATTAACCCAGTCCACAACTTCGTATCCGATTTTGCAAAGACAAGAAGTGTCGTAACATAAGCTGTCTGATTGATGTGAACAGCAGTATGTCAGGATATTATTGTGATAACATCACAATAATACAATGATGAGGGTGTTAGCAGATGTGCTGCATTGTGGCACTTGCATTCTTTTGCATGAATGAATATTATTCTTCCAGTTACTATTAGTGCCACCATGTTCACTATATGACAGTTCTTTGCATGGTAAATCATACTGACTGAGCAGGTGGGTGTCGTGGTAGCACTGCAGACTTTTGTGGAAGGTGCCTGTTTGAAATTCCTTCCAAAACACCAGCTGTCCTAACCAAATTTCTCTTGATTTTCATGAGTCCATCCAGCCATACATTGGGACAGTGCCACAATTAGATCACGATAGTTTGTTCTTACTTCATATGCTGCAGGTTTCACTGGTGTGGATCAAGAGTATGAAAAGCCAGAGACACCAGATCTTGTGGTGAAAACTGTGGACTGCACAGTTGAAGAGAGCATGCTGCAAGTGGTGGAGCTGCTGGAGGAACACGTGAGTGCTGCCATTTGAGACTAACTGACCGGGGATTACAGAGAGTGTGGTCTCTGTGTACTTTGAATTTGAGTCCAGATATTCCCACACTAAGGACCCAGCTGTGAGTGGACGAACCAGGGTTCAATTCCCAGCGCAGGAAAGAGACATCTCTTTTCCAAAATATCCATACTGGTTTCAAGGCCCATCTGGCTTCCTATTCACTGGGTGCCAGGAGTAAAGCAGCCAGATCAGAAGGTGACCACTCACCTCTTTCTAGTACCAAGGTTAAGATTGAGTGGATCTATACCTCTTCTATCCCTGTATGCATTCATTAGGGTAAGAATTCATTTTATCAGGATTGTTCTTTGAATACTGCACCTGTAAAAGTGTAACATAAATGGGTAATGTAGGTAGGTTAATTTGTCAGTGAATTTTGTTAGTAGGCATTGACAGACTATATTGGAGTGCAGGCATTGACAACAGACTGAAGAAACTATAGTAATTTTTACCCACTATGAGAGATACACAGATGTGTCTGCACAGTACTCCCCCTGAGAGGGTTACATTTCAGTCCAGATACACCATCCGTCACTAGCATATTGCTGTTTGTCAGTAGCGTGTAGCTTACTTATAGCTGTCACTACCATATGGTTTGCTGCGATATGTCACTAACATCCAGTCTGCTGCCAGTTGTCAGTAACCCATGCTGTACTGCCTCTGCTTCTTGTTACAAAAACACCAAAACCATGATGCTGTTTAACACTTAATATTTTTCCATGTAACCATGCTGTTGGAATATATGTCATAGTTCTGGCATTTGGATGCTAAATTTGACAGTGATTGTCCATGGAGATTCTAATGTTCCAGGATATTACGTCAGCATAACATCTCAAATGACTTGAATCTTCAGCAGCACTGCTGTGAGAAGCTCCAGTCCCACTTTATTGTACTTACGAGTCAGCACACAGCCCATCACCAGCATAATGTCCAGTTTCCTCCCAGTAACACGACATTATGAATTACTAATGTGTTTGTATTGCAGGGAATTATTCCTCCAGCTCTGCGTTCATCTGATATGGTAGAAGAACTTTTCGTGCCGGAGAATCGTTTAGAGGCAGCTAAAGAAGAGGCACTACACTTGCCATCACTGGAGATTACAACACTTGATCTCCAGTGGGTGCAGGTGCTTGCTGAAGGCTGGGCCACTCCTTTGAAGGGGTTCATGAGAGAAGATCAGTTCTTGCAGGTGCCCGATGTTATGTACTGAAGGCCCATTAATGTATTGTCCAATCTACAATCAGGACTCCAAAGTGGTTATTTACTTATTATTTTAGGTTAGAACTTGGTGTGCATTTCTTATTTCTCATGGATGCTTCATGTTTCCATGTGTTTCATCCTCATTCATTTGTTCCCCCCAATAATATTTGACAAAAAGTACAAGTTTTGAAATTCATCTCTTTGTCATACAAGATGTGGCTATTAAATAACGAGACTATGTGCAGCTCCTTGCCAAGTAGGTATATACTAGTTACCGCTCAACCTTCCCCCACTTGCATGCAAAACTCTCCTCTGTTACCTTGACAAAGCGCTAAGTAATAATTTTTCTTTTTGTAAATGTTTTTTAACTTTTTTGATAAAAATGAGCAAGAAGTAAACATCAAGTTTCTCATTAAACTGAAGAAACTGACACCAAAACCTTTAAATTGTTACATGAGGTGTGTGGGGAAGATGGAGGACTGACTGAGGGCACTATTATAGTGTGGCTTCAGGGAATCTCTCACGGCGTGAGCACTGTGTAGCTTCTGATGGCAGTTACTTTGTAGAGGGTAATATGGAGATAACAGTAATTTTCTTGTGCCTAATACTCTTGTGGTTGCCAGGCATGTGATAGAGGTTGATAAATGCTGTGTTCTGTGTGAGGCACAAGATGAGGCTGAGGAAAGAGTTGAGCATGGAGCATCTACTAATTCATTTCACAGCTAGATGGTAGCATACCATTGGATGAAATTAACACTTAGCTTGCTCTACAGGACGAAGAAGAAACAAAGAATGACCAATGACAGAGGTGATACAGTAGCATGTTACAGCAGCCCTTCTTATGACAGGCGCTTGGCTACCTTTTATGAATGTGATTAATAAAGTGTCTGTTCCAAACTAATGTCATTACTTGATAGCTGTAATAGGTTCAACAATAATAATGGTAACAATATTACAAGAATGTTGGGATTCAATCCTGTGCATCTGCTCACAAGCCCAACATGTTAAATTAAGTATTGCTGTTGGGTTGTAACTTAAAGATCTGTAAAACTGGAACATCAGGCACAAAGTCAAGTAGCTGAAACACTGTACCTTCGGAAAACAGAATGCCCCTTTGAGTCATATGTATAAGAGTTAAAAAGACTTAATCTCCAGTTTTGACAGTTATTGTAAATATCAACACTGTAATAGGTGGGTACAGTGAGAATATGGTGGGTGATGCACTTGGTATACAGCCTGTGGTGGGAAAACCTGGAGTAAAGGAACCACTTGTAAGACCTATGCTTAGAGGGGAGGGTAATATTAAAATGGATTCCAAGAACTATGATGAGAGGGTATGGGCTGGATTAATCTGGCTCAGGATACAGACGAGTGGTGGGGTGTTGGAACGGAGGACTGAACATTTGTTTTCCTTTAAATGCTAGTCATTTCATGACTGTCTGAAGGCTCTATTCCAATGAGTTAGTTAGTTGGTTGGTTAGTTACATAGTTTTGTTGTTTGTTTAGTACTAAAAAGTGACTGATTTTCTTGTTGTTTGATATGTGTATATGAATTGGTGGGAATTATGAGTTACTATTTTTTATGCAGAATATTCTTAACTGTGCAAATATAAAGGGAGGACTGAGTTGGCTTCGTACTGCTTGTGGCATTTCCAAAAGTAGTTTCATGTTGAGGCTCAGGTCTTCTGCAATGTGATGCTGTATTTCTGGGTTAGTGGTACCTGGTGTCTGGAAGAACCGTAGTGCCTTTGATATGTTAGAAATGCTTCATCCAGTGACAGTGTGCCACAGCCCAGAAGACTCGAGCTGTCAGTAACACTGTGGTGAGAACCTCAAATCTTGCCTTTCTGGTTTGTTAAGCAATGTATGTTGCTTGTTGTTTACCCATTGTTTCATGACAGCTTGTTGGTCCAAAATGTTGGTAACAAACTACCAACCCACTCAGCATAGCAATCCAGAAGAGCAGTGACCTCATCTGTGCCATGACAGAAGCCTGAAATATTGTGTTCTTTGAAGTTATTATCTTTGGCTTACCATAGTGGTGGATCATTAACACATTTTTAAATGTCCAGATCATCAGATGTAACCACATTTTTAATTCATTTGTAGACTCAGCACTTCAATTGCCTTCTGGAGGGATCCGGAGTAAATCAATCCATTCCGATAGTACTGCCTGTTACCGCTGAGGACAAAGAGCAGTTGGCGGGATTGTCATCTTTCACTTTATCCTACAACGGTCATTGTGTGGCCATTCTGCGTAAGCCAGAATTTTATCCTCATCGCAAAGAAGAAAGGGTCTGTCGGCAGTTTGGTACATGTCACAAAGACCACCCATACATTAAGGTGAGGAATTGATATCCGGTGTGAAATTCAGTTAGGAAAAGTAATCAGTATTTTGGACTGCTTCATTTGTAATAGGTTGAACCATTTATTGAGGGTAGGGATGGAGGCTGCATGGTCCTGTGCAGCCTGCTGCTAAAGTACACAGCTTTAAATCTCACACAGCACTGCTGCAAGAATTCAGACATTTTATTATGCTGGTTACAGTTGAAGTGTGCTAGACTTGAATTTTGTGTGTTGCAAGTGATTCTGGTCCTGTGGGATGTCTGACTGTGTAATTGGGTGTGTAGTTGCTGATGTGTCAAAGGATTATAGCGCCTTCATATATTGGGTTAGTCATTTTGCTTGGACTACTTGATCCTGAGGATGACAGAAATACAGTCCTTCAAAATGCTGAGAACTGCTCACTCAACAACGTCACATTGGTCTTCTGTAGCACTCCTGTGAGCTTCTCATATCTTCCATGGTACAAATGCACCAAATATAATTCTTTCAGACGTGTGTTTTTATGTGCATGGTTCAAGTTTTTAATTCAGATTTTGTTACTAAAGTGAGCGGTTCTGAAAAATTAATTGCGTTTAGAGTATAAGATTTACTTGCCTGTTGCAGATAATCTTAGAGAGTGGAGACTGGCTGGTTGGTGGTGACCTTGAAGTGTTGGAGCGCATAAGATGGGGGGATGGTCTGGACTGCTACAGGCTTACACCCAATGAGCTCAGAGCTAAGTTTAAGGAAATGGGAGCTGATGCTGTGTTTGCTTTCCAACTGAGGAACCCCATACACAATGGACATGCTTTGCTAATGCAGGTGTGTGCAGCGGTTGTGGTGAGAAAGTGACAGATTGTTACTCTCAATGTGATGATCATAGGTGGATGATAAGGGTTTGATGATTTGTGAATATGGATGGGGTTGGAAAGGACAATTTGCTGCTGTCAATATGGTGATTGTTGGTCTGTGTTTTCTGGTAAATAGTTACCATTGTGTTGAAGGATTATATTGTCTTTATTGTCAGGGTCATGCATCGTGAGAAAGTTGCTTGATGCTGAAGCTTTCAAACCTCAGGAACTCTTTACCTTGTGACACATAATTATATCCCAGAAGACTTGAAACTGCAGAAGTTCATTTACATTACCTGTCATGCAGGACACCAAGAGGCGTCTGTTGGAAGAGAAATGCTTCAAGAGGCCGGTCCTGCTCCTCCATCCGCTTGGAGGCTGGACCAAAGATGACGATGTACCGCTTGCAACCCGCATCCAGCAGCATCAAGCTGTTCTTGAGGAGGGAGTTCTTGACCCACAGGACACTGTTCTTGCTATTTTCCCTTCGCCTATGCAGTATGCTGGACCAACTGAGGTGAACTTTATGAAAACTGTACATAGGCCTTGTTACCATTATTGCCTTGCACAGCTGATGTGAATATTCTGAGAATCCTTAGAACTCAAAATGTCAGCTTCCACACAACACAAATGTCTTTGGCGATATTGTTGTTCTGTTTACGTGCATATGAGGCTACTGCAGAGTCTGTTATCTTTACTGTCTTTTGTACAGAGCGTTTCGTGCTTTTATACAACTTGGCAATTTTATCTTATGTTTTAGAATTCTGACATTTGTACAAATATTCAGACTAGTGAGAGGTCTGTATACAGCCTGTAATTTTTTCTCATATTTCGTTCATGACTTCGGGTACTTTAAACAAGTGGCAATTTAACCATACATTTTAGAATTTTGACATTGCTGTTGTTATTGTAATTGTATTTTTGATCGCTTGATGACTTTCAGGTAGGTGCCTTTGATGCTGATGTGCCTGTAACTCCCTCTCTGTCCCCCCCCCCCCCCCACACACACCCACACACAAATTCTGGCTAAATTGGAAGGTTGGGTCATGTTGGAATGAGTCTAAAAGAATGAAGCAGTAGGGAAATAGGTGAAGTCAGACATCAATGAGTGCAGTGTATTCAGAAATTTCAAACACAAGCTTCACAATTCAAAAACACAGTTGGTTATTTTATGTGCTACATTATGGATTACAGCCTTTCAAATCTCACTGCAGGTACAGTGGCATGCAAAAGCTCGCATGTCTGCAGGCGCCAATTTCTATATAGTGGGTAGAGACCCAGCAGGCTTGCCACACCCCGACAGGGATTTGAAATGTGATCTATATGACGCCACACATGGGGCTCGCGTGCTGAGCATGGCTCCTGGACTGCATACGCTGGAGATAATTCCATTTAGAGTCGCAGCTTATGATAAGACACAGAACAAAATGGCTTTTTTTGATCCCCAGAGGAAAGAAGATTTTGAATTCATCTCAGGAACAAAAATGAGAGGTAAGTCGCAAAAGCTTCTGCAGACCTGAGAGGTTTAAGGTCCTAACAATTATCATTGGATATGAGGTCCTTTATTGTTGTCACAAGATGTGAGGTCCTTATAGTTGTGAGTGCAGTTGAAGTTCTTACAGTTGTTACAAGATGTGAGCTGTCACTAACATTGAGGTCCTTAACACTTGTCACTACATATGAGATTCTTACAGTTGTCACTAGACTTGAGGTCCTTACAGTCGTCACTAGATTTGAGGTCCTTACAATCATCACTAGATTTGAGATCATTACGGTCATCACTAGACTTGAGGTCATTACACTCGTCACTAGATTTGAGATCATTACAGTCGTCACTAGACTCGAGGTCCTTACAGTTGTCACTAGATTTGAGGTCATTACAGTTATCACTAGAGGTCATTATCGTTGTCACTCCTTACAGGCATCACTAGATTTGAGGTCCTTACACTTGTCACAAGATGTGAGGTCTATATATGATGGGGTGCTGATAAGTCCTTAGCCCGAACAGGAAGGAAACAAGCTACAGCGACCAAATTCAGGATTTATTCAACATATTCCCCACGAAGCTCAATACACTTCTTAGCCCGGTGCTCTAACTTTTGCAAGCCACTTGAAAAAATTCAGAAGGTTGTCCGTCCAAACAGGTCTCTGCGGCAGCAATGACCTCCGTGTAGGATGAAAAATGGCAACCTTTCAATTGTTTTTTCAGTCCAGGGAACAGATGGTAGTCCACCAGGGCCAGATCCAGAGAATAGGGTGGGTGATCAAGACATTGGAAGCCCAGGTAGGCCAGTTTCTTCTGGGTTGCAAGTGCCCGGTGAGCCGGGGCATTGTCGTGCAAGAACAAAACCTCCTCGATGACCTTCCCGCGGTGTTTTTCCTTCAAAATGTCCTTCAATTGCACCCGCATAGATGAGTAATACTCCACGTTGATAGTTTGGCCCTTTGGAAGATAATCAGTGGGGAGGATGGAGAACTTTTCCAGCGGAGTTTTGCACTTGGAATTTTTTGGGATGGGGTGAGCTGCTATGCCACCATTCCATTGACTGTTCCTTTGTCTCTGGGTCATAGTGATATAACCAGGTTTCATCCATGGTCACCAATCGTGACAGAAAATCATTTGGACCACGCCGAAAAAATTCCAAAAGTTGCCCAGACAACTGGCACCGTTGACGTTGATCCGCATTCAGGCATTTCGGGACCCACTTCGTGGAGAGCTTCTGCACGTCCAAATCTTCATGAATGATGCACCCAACCCGCTCACGTTGAGATGCCCAGCTGCTCAGCTATCGATTTAGCCAAAATCCAGTGGTCTTCCAAGATTAGCTCATGAATTTGATCAATAATCTCTGGGTTGGTCACTGTTTTGGGTCGTCCAGGACGAGGCACATCTCAGGTGGAAAAATCACCACGTTCACATTGGGCCACCCAGTTTTTGACAGTGGCATACAAAAGTGCTTGTTCCCCTAATGTTTCTGTCAGAATGGCGTGAATTTCCTTCGGTGCCTTGCTATGCAGGAAAAAAACTTGATGACAGCTCACGTCTCCATGTTGTTGAAATCGCATGCATTGCCTGACATGCTTCCTTTGAGCCTGTGTAACAAGAAAAGACTTGCAACTCAGCACGTGAGCAGACCCCTATTTCCAACGACACTATTGATTCCATTGTACAACATCAGGAAGTAGATTGGGCTAAGGACTTATCAGCACCCCCTTGTAGTTGTCACTCCTGAAGCACTCCCAAAGCTATCGAGCTTCAGGATTGCTGCAAGCTCTGAGTCGATGGATACACCAAATGAATCTGACTTTGTGTCCATAAGATGGACAGCTTACAATAGTGGTGTTTTGGTGTGCAGAGGTGGACTGCCCTGATGATGGTGGTGGCCACCACTGAAACATGTTGAAATGTAGTTTGACTGTACGATAAATCTTTTGAATCGTTGTATGTGTACATTGGTGGATCAGATTTAGATAATAACTTTGTAGATACGCACAGTACCAGCAACACTGTGAAACTATGTTTTGTCTCCTCTAATTGACGGGTGTCTAGCTGGCTAATAGCGGACAGGGTAGGAGAGGGCATTGTAAGTGGAGAATGAGCAGGCTGCACTGCTGTCATGAATAGAGTCTGACCCACACCGACCACTCAGCACACAAGTCCACTACCCACAGTAAGTTCAGCCACCAGCTTAGTACAGTATTGCATTCCAGAAGACATCGATCTTCATCTGCAGTGCCTACGTGATGCATTGACAGAACTGATATGTGGAAGAGTAATTCCACAAGAACTGAGCCTGAAGTACAGTGAAGTCTGTCTTCGGAGGGACTGAAACTTGTAAATTGAAGAGAATTATGTGGGTATGCCACTGTGCAGTAGTTGCTCACAGTTTGTTAACCTTGATGTTCAGGATCTTGACCTTTCACAGCTGGTTTTGACAAAATGGAATGAGACCACATTGCTGGACAGTTGGCTTCCTCCACTATCCTGTTGCACAGATCGCTGTAAGTTTAGTGAACCTCTCGTCTTTCATTCACTGAGGTTGATTGCTATCATGCTGTACGGTATGAGATTCCTGAAATAATTTCATTTATGTTTTACTTCCAAAAGTGTCAGTGTTTTATGAAAAAACTATCGTGTAACCAAATAGGTGTTGTACATTGACAGTGTATACCTTTGTTCATGAATGTGATGTTTCTTATGGTTTTATCAGTCCCCTAATTATGAATTTTGAAATTGTACTGTATGGTCTTCCCTTTGTGCTATTAGCCCTGTCCTTACAAAAGTCTGGAACTCCTTGCCCAACAGTGCAGCCTCACATCCCAGAAGACTTGGCTCTTCATCTTGTAGGTTTTTAATAGTTCTTTGTTTCAATATTTCTAGGCTTGGCTCGGTCTGGGCAGTTACCACCGGACGGTTTTATGGCACCTAAAGCTTGGAAGGTCCTCTCAGAATACTACCAGTCTCTACAGAATACATAGAATAGGGTAGAAGTATCCATATTTGTACTGACATTTATGGACATGAGGCTAATGTAAAAGTATACAAAATTTTGAGGTTTTCACAGATGTGTAATTATGTGGATTATAACGCCATATAGTCTCACTGATGTTTAGCAGGAATGAACCACCACCACCTTGAGGGTTGGAGTTTAGTTCCAACAGACCGTCTTGATCCTACGTGCCTCCTTTCCTCATTCACCTGTTTGTATCTGCTGCACCTTTGTATAACCACCCACTTCTGCAACAGGACTCACTTCAACAGCAGTGTTTCTCCACACCTACCAGACTACACAGTGTCATAACCCAGAAGATCGTAGCATGAAAAATAATAACATGACATGAATTATTAAAATTTTATATATATATGTGCACATACATACACACATATAAACATACATATACACATACATGCATACATACATATAAACATACATACAAACATATAAACATACATACAAACATACATACATACATAATACATACATACATACGTACGTACGTACGTACATACATACATACATACATACATATATATAAATGTACATATATTTTAATTTGCAAAAATATATGGAAAGCTTGAAAGCTAGAATATTAGGTTTTACTGTCTGTTGTAAAAACTTTTGATTTGTTGGCTCTTTTTTGTTTTGTTTTGTTTTGTTTTGTTTGTTTGTTGTCTGTTACAAATTGAATGTAATGTATATTTTTAATTGTTGTTCTTCAACTTGTAAGAGGATTTCAAACTAAAAGTGGGTAGTTTGGTGAAGGGATGTAGAAGTCACACAATAAATTGCCCTGTTTCATGAATATATATGTGTGTTTGAATTTAGGTACTATGCATTATACGAGGGGGTGCTGATAAGTCCTTAGCCCGAACAGGAAGGAAACAAGCTACAGCGACCAAACTCAGGATTTATTCAACATACTCCCCACAAAGCTCACTACACTTCTTAGCCCATTGCTCTGACTTTTGCAAGCCACTCAAACAAATTCAGAAGTTTGCCCGTCCAACCAAGCCTCCGTTGCAACAATGACCTCCGCGTCGTACGAAAAATGGCGACCTTTCAATTGTTTTTTCAGTCCAGGGAACAGGTGGTGGTCTGATGGGGCCAGATTCAGAGAATAGCGTGGGTGATCAAGACAATGGAAGCCCAGGTACGCCCGTTTATTCTGGGTTGCAAGTGCCCAGTGAGCCAGGGCATTGTCGTGCAAGAACAAGACCTCCTTGTGAACTTTCCATGGTGTTTTTCCTTCAAAATGTCCTTCAGTTGCACTAGCAGAGATGACTAATACTCCGCATTCATAGTTTGGGCCTTTGGAAGATAATCATTGAGGAGGATGCCGCCTTGATCTCAATAAATCGAGGTGAAAACTTTTCCAGTGGAGTTTTGCACTCGGAATTTTTTGGGACAGGGTGAGCCGCTATGCCGCCACTCCATTGATTGTCACTTTGTCTCCGGGTCATAGTGATATAACCATATTTTGTCCATGGTCACCAATCACAACAGGAAATCATTTGGATCACACTGAAAAAATTCCAAAAGTTGCTCAGATGAATGTCACCTTTGATGTTTTTGATCCGCGTTCAGGCATTTCAGGACACACTTCGGAGAGAGCTTCTGCATGTCCAAATCTTCATGAATGATAGATCCAACCCGCTCATGTGAGATTCCCAGTTGCTCAGCTATTGATTTAGACGAAATCTGGTGGTTTTCCAAGATTAGCTTATGAATTTGATCAATAATCTCCGGGGTGGTCACTGTTTTGGGTCGTCCAGGACGAGGCGCATCACAGGTGGAAAAATCACCGCATTTAAACTGGGCCACCCAGCTTTTGATGGTAGCATACAATGGTGCATGTTCCCCTCATGTTTCTCTCAGAATGGCGTGAATTTCCTTTGGCGCCGTGCCCTGCAGGAAAAAAAACTTGACGACAGCTTGCGTCGCCGTGTTGTTCAAATCACGCGCATCGCCTGACGTGCTTCCTTTGAGCCTCTGTAACAAGAAAAGACTTGCAGTTTGGCACATGAACAGACCCCTCTTTCGGACGACACTATTGATTTCATCTTACGACATCAGGAAGTATGTCAGGCTGAGGACTTATCAGCACCCCCTCATGTAAGTAATTACACTGGGAAATGAAGCACAATGATAATTTTGGTGATGTATGTGTAAAGATGTAGTTGTGGTTATTTCATATTTAGCATCGGTCATTAGAAATACTGGCCAGGTCAGCAAATAAAGCAGCCGTATTTTAGCTGGAGTTTATAGAAAATGTCACCTTTGTTTTGAATTCTTGGAACTTTGGCATGATGAGAATGTTATTGTCTTATCTGTAAACATGTGCATTTGTAATCCACATTGTGCCCTTCTGCACTCATGCACATACCTTACATCTGGAATATCAGGTCCGGTGATGGTGCTTTTCCTTTGTGCATTGCTGCTAACTGTATTTTGTCTTTTGTATATTGTGTGTATCTTTGTTACCTCGTGTATTGTTTTACTATGTGTGTATTGCTGTCTTACATACTGCGACCAGCCACCTCAGCACAGGTTTTTCTTGGATTCCCTGTGTCTATAAGCGAATGCTGAGATGGTTCCCAAGACTCCAAGTTGCTACTGCATGCTTCTCATGTAGCCCTCCCGACATAAATTTCTTAGCGAGTTTAAATATTTAGGAACAAATTTAACAAATCAAAATTCTATTCTGGAAGAAATTAAGAGCAGATTGAGGTCAGGAAATGCTTGCTATCATTCCATGCTGAATCTTTTGTCTTCCAGTTTGCTATCCAAAAATTTAAAGATCAAGATATATAGAACTATAATTTTGCCTGTTGTTTTGTATGGGTGTGAAACTTGGTCACTGACATTGCGGGAGGAAAGGAAACTGAGGGTATTTGAGAACATGGTGTTGAGAATATTTGGACCTAGGAGGGACGAAGTAATGGGGGAATGGAGGAGATTGCATAACGAGGAGCTAAATGATTTATACTCCTCACCCAATATTGTGCGGGTGATAAAATCGAGAAGAATGAGATGGGCTGGGCATGTGGCACGTATGGGTGAGGAGA
>Ga0123354_10002181_pt1 | contig 25415 bp, 9 predicted proteins | sample TergutLab28metaG_2_FD_97872 | JGI IMG/M metagenome (GOLD analysis project Ga0123354, IMG submission 97872) | Labiotermes labralis P4 segment gut microbial communities from Petit-Saut dam, French Guiana - Lab288 P4 | ecosystem: Host-associated > Arthropoda: Insects > Digestive system > Gut ...
GCAAGCATCCCGCCTGTGACTGTTTCTTAACATAAGTGTTTTACAGGGAAGGGTTGTTAGCACCTCGCCCAACCCCCAAGCTGGAGGACCACCCCTCGTTGGCTGTCCGCGACTCTTTATTCAATTTATTCGCAGCTACTCTTCTTATCGGAAGCCGTTCCTCTATCCGCAACCTGAGGACGCGCCATGCCGTGGTGACAGGGACCCATTACATGGTCTTACCTACACTAATAATTTGTTCTATATTATATCATATCTATATATAGCTTCTGTGATAATAAATTGTATCCAACCCGAAGATGGCCACAACAGCAGTGGCCGAAACATGTAGTTGATATTGAAAAATTATATATATACTTGATATATAGTTGTGTTACGACTGCTACATCTTTATAGAATTACCTTAGGTCTGTTGGGAATATTAAAAAATTCTTAGGATATTCTTGCCGTCGGTTAATAAGTAGCAGTTGCTTTTGCTTGATCTCTTACGGAATAACCAATTAACTGGTGGTGAATGGCTGGCATATTAGAGTGGAATGCGGTCTCTTATGGGCTTATACTTTAGTGAATTATCTCCAAATAATTAAGTACCTCTTGTTGACAATGTAGGAAGATGTGATAAATTTTTGCAAGAAATATTTTACTTATCGTGGACAAAGCGATACTCTTTCACAAAAAGTACGTGGATGACGTTGTCTTTCCAAACCTTCTGCGTCGTACATTCAGAGCCACCGTTTCAGGGCAGCATTTTCTGTTTCTAAGAAAACTGATCAGTTACGTAATTTGTATTTTGATTCTGAACAAAATGATCGTTACTCCGTAAGCGCCCATTGCAGGCGCCTACGACAAAGTCCGACATGCATGCTTAGTCGAGAAATTAAGTTGCAACCTTTTTTGGTAGTGTGTCATCCCCGTTGTGTGTGTGAAAACTGGAAAGTGTATGTAGTTAAACACAACTATGTCAATTAAGATGTTTTAATGACTATACTAGACTACACGTTTCGGCCCCTATTGGCCATCTTCAGGTTGTCTTCAAGAGAACTTAAGGTCCTACTATATATAGTGGGACCTTAAGTTCTCTTGAAGACAACCTGAAGATGGCCAGTAGGGGCCGAAACATGTAGTTGTCTAGTATAGTCATGAAAACATCTTAATTGACATGGTTGTGTTTGACTGCATACTCTTTCCAGTAAGTTACGATATTTTCCTACTTTCAATAATAAAAATATTTTCCAATGAACTGGGAAACCTAAATTCCTTTACAGTGGTCAAAAACGCCTCAAACTGTATCAGACAAATCGGTACTAGCGTGTGCTCTACAATCGAGCGTTCTAGAGGCGATTCTGTTTAGTGCTTTATAGTGGTATCCCCTTCGATGATAATCTGAAATACCATGTTAGAATGTATGGCGATGGAAGTGCATCCTGTTCCAGAGGTCTGAACAAAGGACAGATCGTGGTAAGTTACAGGAAATTACGCGGGAACTCAATTTCCAGGTCAATGCGTGCCAAATCAATTACACACCCAAATTACTGAGCTATCCAACACTCGAAATGTTGTAGTGTCATCACTGCCCTCCGACCCGAAACATTATTTCTTTTTCACATCGGACCTAAGCCGTATCCTTTTGAGGCTAAAAGATCACACACAATTGGACACGCACACACAACCCCACACAAGGTAAGACTTCTCTAGACTAGTAATCAGCCCGTCGCAGAGACCGTTACCTACACAACACACAGCAAACACAACAGAGGAACTTCTGTGACTACAGGGGATTCGAAACCGCGATCCCAGCAATCGAGCGGTCGCAGACTTGCGCTTTAGACCGCACGGCCACCGGGTTTGTTTTAGGTTAGGTACACGTTGTCATAAACTTTAGTTTAGTGGTGAGTGTCAGGGCTATGTTAACACTGTACAAAACGTTAAATCCGACTTAACCTACGCTACTTCGGCTCTCATCATCACAGCCTCAAATTATACAAAAATGCGCAACGCTTCCAAAATAAATGTCCCGGAATATATCTAAATTACGGTAATGATTTCCGCGGAAATTTTTATAGGGATATACAGGTGGATGTCATTTGAAGTTTATTAAAAACATGGTCATATGACAATAAATAAAACCTTGTCTGTTGTTTTGTATAGTTGTAAAACTTGGTCTCTCACAGTGAGGGACATAGATTAGGTTATTTGAGAATAGGTTCCTAAGAAAGATGTTTGGGTCTAGGAGGGAAGAGGCAACAGGGGACTGTGGAAGACTGCATATTGAAGAGCTTCATGAACTCTACCCCTTACCAAATATTATTAGGGTAATTAATCAAAAAGAACGAGTTATACTGGCCATATGGAGAGGAAAGAGGAGCATACAGGCTTGTGGTGGGGAACCCTGAATGAAAGAGACCACGTGTAACACCTAAAATTGTATGGAGGAATAACATTAAAATGGATTTTCAAGAAGTATGAATGGTGAATTAACTGGATTGATATGGCTCAATGCAATTACAGGTGGTGGGCTATTTATTCAACCTCAAGGTTCCATAAAATAGAGGAAATTTTTCGACTGGCTGATGACCGGCTAGCTTCTGAAGAAGGACTCTGCTGCATGAGATGGATGTAGTCATATGACCATACTGCCGATGTCTGTAATATCGAAAATACTCGCAGAAACTTACTGTAGAGAAATACGGAAAATCCAAATACTTACTGCAAACTTTCGTAGACGCCCAAGCACTTCGGAGTAATTATAGTACTTTCTTTCCGTAATTTATCAGCGTACAGGAAGCCTGATTTGTATCGGTGCAGTGAACATGCCACAGTAACCAATCCATACGAGGGCATAATGGCTGATCCATACCCAGCATAAAACCGAAACCCTTTCAGTGCGATGACGACTACCGTGATAGCGAACGACGGCTGACAACATAACTGATGGGACCAAACTAAAAACAAGAATCAGAAGTTTGCCTAACCCCGTACTTCAACTACGTCGAGTCTGTCGAGTTTTGTCATGCACGACTGTTTATCAACTTTATGCATTTAAAATTACTTTTTATGCACGAAACATATCTGATATCTGATATCTGATACGTAAAGCTCTCACCTCTTATCTAAGTTACTTGATCGCCCTGACCAATTGCAATTGCTCAGGCCTGGATAAATTCGATATTCGAAAACGACGAATCAAGCAATGAACTTCATCATTTGTCTCAGAAACACAGCAGAAAAGTTAGTTTTACAGCTTTGTGTGCACCACTTAATGGGCTTTGTATAAAGGCATTTTATTTTTGTGCTCTGTTCTACTAACTTTACAGCAACTGGTAATAATTCTGGCTTTAAAGCGTTTTCTTTTGCTTATGTTTATTGGAGTCCGATAAGCGTAACTATAGTGTCACAGTAACTATAGTGTCACAGTAACTATAGTGTCACAGTAACTATAGTGTTACAGTAACTATAGTGTCACAGTAACTATAGTGTCACAGTAACTATAGTGTCACAGTAACTATAGTGTCACAGTAACTATAGTGTCACAGTAACTATAGTGTCACAGTAAATATTAAAATATTGTAACGCTAATTTGAACAGGACTGTAAATATAAAGTACCACTTTTTTAAACGATGTTTTGGTTTGCGTTTTAAAAAAAATTTCTATGAAACACAACATAAAGCCGTGAGTATTAAAACTTCTAGGATAATCATGATCCACCGTTACAAGTTTAAATGCCCACACTTTATTAAAGGTTTGAAATATGTTGCAAACAGGCATTACAAATTTATACGTTATATTATTTACCTGTTGTAATGTAACATGGTTCATAAGAACTTATATGGCCTAAAAGTTTATGTACTTTTTATTGTGTTGTTGTAGCTGACAAATATCTCATGTTCCAGTTGAACTGTCTCTGAATATGTTGGTTACGTCTCAAAAATGTCATTTCACAGTAAGAACCCTTTATACTAAAATTTCTAAAACATATTTTCGAGACGGATTTTCCTCTGTTTACCGCCTAGGCGCTGCTTTACAAGAAGACACTGAAAGTGGCACACAATCTGGATACCTGCAGACCGGAGACAAATTTATTTTCAAACGGTCTCAGCAATACGTAGCTGTTGTCACCAGCATTTATGGCTTTTCAAAGCATGCCACAGGTGCCTCTTGATTTTCAATTCCATATTGCTCTGAAAATCCATCTTCGTAATTTCTAATTAATATTAGGGGGCAACTAGTAGCTTATCATGAGCTATATAATACGTTTTAATCTAGAAGTGAGACATTCAATTATGTTGTGCTACAAAGGTTTCGCATTAACACTGTAGGTAATGTACGTACATTTTAATATTGTGGCGCGTTCGCGTAATATTTGCACTTCCTCGGCTATCCAAACAGCCTTTTAACATTTTATTCTAAGAGAAAGCTTTCATAGCAATTTAATGGTGCTGGCAACAATAAAAACACTGAGATATTTATGTAAATTGGTTGACAGTTTTTCTGATTTTAGGCAAATTTAGGTTTCTCGACAGGTTGCCCTAAAAGTCTCCAATATAAAATTTAACAGAAATCTGTCCAACGGGATCCGTCGAGAATATCAAAGTTTAATTAACATCTGACAAGAATAACTGGACCTTACATGAAGACCGATATGTGTGCAGTTATCATAATATCTCGCTCACTTCTTCTTAGAATGAGAAATGTTTCAGACAAAAGTTGTACAGAAAATCGAAACAACTTTTTTTTTCCAAAAAATCATGTAATTTATGAGATAATGTGGAAAATTACTGTGGAACCGGACAGGCCACAGATGACAACATAACGTGGCGCCTGCGGAATTGAATGTTGGGCCACTAAGGCCACAGACACATATTCAAAATATGTAACACTTATTGGTTTTTGCACGACAACAAGCGTTACGCGAAATTGGCTCCCTATTACGTACATTGCCTGTGTTGTGTGGATTTAGTCGCGCTATGGCAGCAGGTGTATCGAAGTAAGTTACTCTTCACGCAGTATTGCGATACGGCAATAGCATGTATTTAGCTATACGTGGGCCTTGTTTCAAGCCCCGTTGGCGTTACTGAAAAAGGGGACGTATATAAAAAGGGTAACATGAAATTGATATTCACATAGCAAACAAGACAGGCAATGTGCTCTACATATAACGTAACATTGAGGCGCGTTCGAGCAACCATTGTTGTTGTGGAAAATCAATAAGTATTACATATTCCGAGTGTGTGTTCGTAGCCTTAGGTATCCAGCACGCAATGTGCATGCGTCAGACTGTCATTTGTGGCCTGCACAGGAGTGCAATATTTTTTCACATTATCTCATAAAAGGCACGACTATTAAAACAAGGTTATTGAACGTGAAATATGTATGTTGATTTTCTGTACAACTTTTATCTGAAACATTTCTCATTCTAAGAATAATTAAGCGAGATGTTACCAAAAAATGTATATTGGTTTTCATGTAAGGTACCCTTTATTCTTTCCGATTGTAATGAAACAAATTTTCTCGAGAGATTTTCGAAAATACTAAAATATCACATTTTATGGAAATCCGTCCAGTGGGAGCCGAGTTGTTCCGTGCAGACAACCGGACGGAGAGATGGACAGACGTGACGGAGCTAATAGTCGCTCTTCACAATTTTGCGAACGCACCTGATGAGGGAATAGGTAGGGTTTAGAAGCATTCATACAAATGACAGTTTGTTCTTATCCAGTATATGTATATGTATATGTATTTGTTTTATTATTATTGTGTTATTGATATTAGTATATAAATAAACAATATTATTTTCTACTTATGTATACTGAAAAGGAATTGTAAATAGCTTGCATATACTTTTGGCGGATGATACTTGCTGCATATCATCAATGCCACGGATGACTGAATTCACGCTCACAGAAGCTATATTACAACTTAGCGTCCTAGCGCGAAGCCAATCAAAGGGCGTTAAACCAAAAATGAGAGGGCCCGTGTTAAGAGGTGGTGTAAATTGGCAAGGGACATTAAAGAAAAAGGCCATAAAATAGAAGGGCGTAAAAGAAGAACTACGTGTACAATCTCGACGACGACAGATAAATAGGCTTACAGTATATTTTTATTATACGACACCTTTCCTTGCACCAGCACATCCATATAATGCCTAGGTGTAGAATGGCTTAATACCAACCTCCACTAGCTCAATCAGTATAGTGACTAATCGACAGGATAAACAACCAAGTAATCGAAATTTGGTTCCCGCCAGGGACAGCCATTTGTCTCGTGTCCTTGTTGTTGGTACCAGCACTGGGCTCCATTCAGCGTCGTATCCCACGGGTACCGGAGTTTTTCCCCAGTGGTATAGTGGACGGGCTGTCAGATGCCTAGTACATACATTTATCATGTGCTTAATTTAAGTGTATTTGGAGCCATATTTTAACTCTCCCATTCGCATTCATATTGCGGTGTTCCTTTAATCACATGTGCAACTACAATTTCAACTTAATTGCTCGTAACGTTGCCTAGCGTGTGGTTAGTCGCTTGAACTGATATTTCCTTCTTTCGAGTACGAACGTGCACCCAGTATCGAGGTTAAGAATTTCTGGAGCTTTACCTCCATTCTCCCACATGTCTCTATAGCGTTCACGGTGAAGGCCGTGGCTTCCCTTTTTCTTTAAAATTCTGTCATTCTCATTTGTCATTTTCGGCCGTTTAGCGTTAGACAACCTTCGCAGATCTGGTAGCCACACACATAACAAATCATCCACTAGAAGAGCACGGTATTTTGTTGTGAAACTAGGTAGGTGACAAACACCTGTCTTCAACTCGTCTGACTGAAATGATGGAAATAACAAACTGGGAAGTGGCATAGCCACCTGTTTCCCCTTTATAGTAGCGCTGTGTGGTGGCCAGTAAACAAAATGTAGCTTTTACCTTTTTCTGCATACGCGTTAAGTTTCATCGTGAAACACGCGCGGCACGTTTTGTGTACCAGTTTCTCGTCCTGCAACTTACGCACAAATGCAAGTTCCGCATGGTACCTCGATTTATTCATACTGTTTTCCCTTCCATCTTCAATTATTGAATTTATAACATATACACGCGCGCGTGTGTGTGTGTGTGTGTGTGTGTAACACGAAGTCATTTTGGACAATTGTGTCCCTTATTTTACTTTTGGAGCTTATAATAACGTCTCTTCTTGCCTAAGTATGTTAGATCACCGTTTCGTACACGGAATTCTCCCCTTCGAAACTTCGAACCTAGAGCCAAGTCGTGTGATTTATTCCATGAGTTTTCCTTAGTCTCTTCACTCAAATGACGGGTTAGCTCTGTGACTGGACTTCTTTACGGTTGTGTCAAAATTTACCATATATGTACGGTACAGCTAATTTTAAATACAGGCAATGATGCTGTTCTAATGAGACGCGGGTACACTAGCATTGCCGGTAACATAAGAAGCCTTCCAGGGGTCCGAATACTGCAGAATTCGAAAAGAGGTACCACTGACTTACAAAAATGTAACCAAAAAGTAGTAACTTACATAAGTTGACGAAGCGTGCCATTTGGTTGGAATAAATTCACATTACAAAGACTGTTGAGTATCCAAGAATAGTCTTGAAAACGAAAAAGGTAGAAAGGTAAATTAATCCCTGTACAGGCCTATTAGGGGTCCAGAGGTTTCCAGTAGGTTGAGGCTTACAGATTTCAAGACAATCGGCACATGAAGGTGGAAAAGTTGTCAGCCCTACACACCGACCGCCTTTACACCAATGAAATATTTCTGGTACTCATTCCTCTTTGAGGCTGATTTGACCCCAGGGCTGAAATGCGGCCGGAAGGGTTATGTCAATCAAAAATTCCAATGATATTCTGGGGAATCGAAACCGCTACCTTCCGCCTTGTAGCGCAGTGCCTCAACCAACTGCACCACTGCGTGCCTCTAACGAAAAAGGAAGGCAATAATATTACATTCCTGTACACTGTGACCTTTCTAACCGCATTCATTCCAAATTATTTTGTATATAATCACACCGTTCGGCGCTAAAGAATTTATGTTAGCAAGAGCGTCATTCAATAACCTGTCCACGCTCTCAGCGGCACTTTTTAATGTGGTTTAACCTGCGTTCCTGTTGCTTGTTTCTAATTCTGTAATACAGTCTTAGGATAAGGATCTAAAATAGCATTGACCTAAGCCCCTCAGTGTGACAGTTGTGTCATAATTCGTTTATGGCCGTAGTACTATATATCGCTTCATATTTACATCACATAATTCAGGCACAAGTCCTGCGGCTACACACCACGTTCATTTGTAAAGTGTTACTTTAAGACGTTCAACAAGCAGCCCTTGATGTATGCTGTTATTTGCTAGGATTATATAGCGTCGATGGTAGATGAAGGAAATGTGAATGTTGAGCAATGGTGAAATTACAATGAGAGGGAAAATCAAAATTTTAGGAGAAAACTCTGTCCCAGTGCCACTCTCTCTCCACCGCGAATCTCACATGGATTGGTCTGGGCCCTAACAGTGACTTGCAGGTGAGAGACCGCCGACATGGCACAGCCTGACAGGCCTTCATATCCTCATCTAAACTGTCTTCATCAGGTTATCATTCCATTCCGGTATAAGCCTACTGAATTGCCCGTACTTTCATACCTTTTCAATTGCAATCGCTGTCCGTTGTTTCTCACGGCAGTGGAATGAGCAAATCAATTTTTCATTACCGAGTCTTTAGAAGAGGTGTTTGGAACGTTAACACATGTAACGGTAGCAAGTGGTAAATTTAAAAAAATGGGGCTTTCACATAGCTCCAAGAAGATTTCTTTCACCTGCAAAATTCGACGTGTTTCACCATTCTCACCCCCATTTGCCCACTAATTCACTATGGACAGTTATTTGTGTTTATTGTATGTCCTTTGTTTTTATGCAATGAGCGTCATTTTGGATTTGTATCGTCTAAAGTATGTTTTCTATTAGCCCACAAGATCTGAGTCTTTACAACGCGGCGAACCTAAGAGACGACTGATTTGAGTCACAGGCTGTTATCTTTTAACATCGCCCCCCCCCCAAAAAAAAAGACGCTTCCCTTTAAAGATGACAAGTTTTAGTGACCAAAGTTGGGTCAACGTTTCCCGGGCCTCACAGCCGCCGATACCTTAGACGGCCAGAATCTTAGTTATATTAATTGATTCTCACAGAAAAGAATCTGTCCGAAGTACGTTGCTCGCGCCACGTTGCGATTTTCAGAAACGTGTGGACGTTTAGTACAAATTTTCTCTTCAGTGTCTTTCTTAGATTTTCGACGAAAATCCCCATATTAGCTGACCCACTCGTGTCTGTGTGCTTAGCACAGTTTAGAACGACTGCGTGGAGTGTTGTGGTCCCACATATTTTGCAACCTTATAAATTATGTGATCTATTCATTTCTGTTTCCGATCGCACGATACTGGACATTGCTTGACAAACCTACGTGCCCTTCATATAGCATCTCCCGTGTAACTCGTGATCTATTTATTGACACGAAAATTGTTTGTAACAGAAATTGCAGATAAATTTAAATACATTTTGTGGCCATTACACTTTCCTTTAGGTAACTCTTAAGTTTGACCAGATATTATAAGGAATGAAGATAAGCTGTAGAGTAATTAAATTATTTTCCGATCCTGGTGGCCGCTCGGTTTTTGGAATCGCGGGTTTAAATCCCACTGAAGACATAAATGTTTTTCTTTTGTTAGGCACGTTCGCAACATTGCGGAAAGCTACCATCAGCTTCGTCATGTCTGTATGTCTGACTTTCGCATGGAACAACTTGGCTCTTAATGCATGGATTTTCATCAAATTCGATATTAGAAATTTTTTCGAAAAATTTCCGAGGAATGTCCACTTTCATTAACATGTGACAAGAATAACGAAGACCTCACGTGACGACCAATATACACTTTAGAGCATATGTCGCTCACTCTTTCTTAGAATGAAAAATGTTCAGAAATGAGTTATAGAGAAAATCAAAACACACATTTTATGTTCAATAAATTTTCCTTTGAAAATCGTGTAGTTTTTATGAGATAATATGGAAGAATGTGGTACAGCAAGACAGGCCACGGGTGGCAATATAATAAGGGACATGCGCATTAAATGCGGGATAAATAAGGCTACAAAGACACACTGATTATATGTAATAGTTATTGTTTTTCGACTCCAAGAATGGTTGCACAAACGCTCCTGAATATTACGCTTTACGTAAGTGGCCTGTCTTGTGTTCGTTGTGTACTGTGCAGGTAGTGGCCTCTACGACTAGCTGAGCACTCTGTCAGAAGAGTCCAACCAAGTGCTTGAGTGTGTGTCTAATCGTGTGTGATCTAGAAACCTTAAAAATGAAGCGGCCTAGGCCCAATTTGAGCTGTTACGCCACAAAAAAAGAAACTTAAATGATCGTATCCGTTGAAATGCAAGGAACTTCATGAATATAATTACATTTTAGAAGTATACGTTGCAAATTTATATCCCTCATTTAAACCCTTCTACTTGCTAATCTCCTGGGGATAAAGAGGGCCGGTGGCTTAGGGCTAACAACCTTACCACATTCGTATGCCGATTGTCTAGAAATTTCAGGATAATCGAACTCCTGCAGCCGCAAGGGGCTGTCCAGGCCAGTAATGGGATAACTTTTACAGTGTTTAATAGTCATTTTGTCTGCGGGTTTTGCTTGAGTCCCTTGTGTATATTTCATTGTTTGAAATATACATTACTTTGGGTAGAACTGACCAAGAATATATACGAGTAGTTCCAATGATTCATAAACCAAATAATACTTTTTATATGAAAAAAAATTGAAGTTATTTTGAAAAGTTTTGAAATTCCAAATGTAATTAAATGTTGCAAAAGACTTTATTTATTTCGGTACTACAGCCGTTAGCCTATTTATCTCGCGTAGGCAAATCACCAGCTATCACAGTACATCCTCTGTCGGATTGTCGCCTCTGATATTAAAACTTTCACCACCCACAGTCACTGATAGACTAAAAATGCACATAGTGTGTCGCTAGTTGATCTTTATGGTTTAAGTCTCCTGTTTATCAGACCACGTTCAAGGTACAGAGTATTTCAGTATAGTTGCTATCCTCCTGCCAACTGTGTAATGTGGCCGCCAGATAGTGCTACATTTTTCAATATTGCAAAATGTCGTCGAGGCCAGAAAATACATTATGTCTGTTAGCTTTTCATTGAGAGAATTTTTTTGTGACCTAGCAGCGACGTCGGCAGTCTGGGTACGCGTGAGTTCCCCGGTTAGTGCAGTATGTTCCCCGATATCACCAGATCTCAAGCAGCCAAATGTGTGAATATCGAAGACATTTCGACCCTTGAAGACGAGACCACCACCTTGTCTCGGAAAATCGGAAACGAATTACAAAGTGATACAGCGTCATATCCTAGACGATCGGATTCTTTTTCATGCTGATGCAGAAAACTTAATAGTGGCACAAAACAAATTATGATGTTCTGAAAATCAATAATGTATTCTGGTATTTTTAACCAGTTGCCTCGTGGAAGGGAAGAGAAATGAATTAGAAATGCAAGGTACATAATATGTACTTTGAATTTAATTACATTGTGAGTACGGGCCGCGATAACTCAGTCGGTAAAGTGACTACTCTTATGGACTGGACGTTCGAGGAATCGTTTTTCGACTCTCGACCTAGGAAACAACTTTTGTTTCTCTAGAGAGCGTTCAGTCTAGTTCCGGTACTCATACAGCCTTCTATTTAATGGGTGCAGGATAACTTTTTGTGTTTAAATCGGCAGGGGTGTGACTGTGATCACCTGCATCTAGTTTCGATGCTAAGAACGAGTAGAGCTATTTTTGTAGAAGTCATCCCATTGTGGTATATTGCACCAAATATTAACATACATACTGCCGTAAACTACAAGAAAGCTTTATTAATTTTCTCAATATATGCAAATATTTCGGTCGGGCAAACCATTCTGAAGCATTTAAAAATACATGACTTCAAAATACAAAAATAAAATGCATATATAAAGTGTTTATACAAAATAAACTAACAAAATGCACCTGTTCTAAATTAATATTTTATTTTTTATTTAAATTAGTTAACTAAAATTTTAAAAGTTAATCAAAAAATTAAAATATTAATTTAGAAAATGTGCATGTTGTTGGTTTATGTTGCGTAATTATACTACTATGCACGATGCAAAAAATATAAATTATATATATATATATATTATTTTGGGGTTTTAAAGCCGTGTTTTTAAGTGCCTGAGGATCATCTGACCGATCGAAACATGTAGCATACTGTATATTGAAGAAACTAATAATACTTTGTACTGAATGACGGCAGTTCTTATATATGCATATTACCATCTAAAACACAACATATTTACATCAACACAGTGATGAAATATCAATTACATCAGGGCTACATGTTTCGACAGTGAAACAGCCATCATCAGGCCAATTCAGAACATATACAAGGTATAATATTAGTGTGTACTGTATGGGATCCCATATAGTTTACAATAACAGTAAAAATAATTGAGCGTCAAATTGTATAATGAAAATAAAATCAATTTAAAATGTAAAATTAATTACGTCACGTAGAGTACTAAAAAGTTTCTAGTTGGACGGAGGTACTTGAGTGCAGCTGTACTTGAGTGCAGCTGTACTTGAGTGCAGCTATACTTGAGTGCAGCTGTACTTGAGTGCAGCTGTACTTGAGTGCAGCTATACTTGAGTGCAGCTATACTTGAGTGCAGCTGTACTTGAGTGCAGCTGTACTTGAGTGCAGCTATACTTGAGTGCAGCTGTACTTGAGTGCAGCTGTACTTGAGTGCAGCTATACTTCCAATCTCACCATAAGTCATGAAGGCCTATGCCTCGTTTACTCGCACTATGGAATAAGCTTACGTGTCTAACGCTAAATAATGGGCGACAACGTACGCACAGTTCTATGGCGTCACTGTTAAACTGCGGAGATAACTTTGTGTTTATGGCCAGACACCGCAGCAGTACGAATCCATTCAGACTTGTTCTGGAGACTTTATAGCCACAGTTTGTAACTAAGGCTTTTCCCGCGTGCGCGCGCGCGCACACACACACGCGCACGCACATACACACACGCACACGCGCGCGTGCACACACACACACACACACACACACACATGAGTCGAGAAGGAATTTGTACTGCAGTGGTGTATACTAATGAGGTGGCTCCTTTTGTTCTACGTGGTGTGGTAGAAAAGTAATGAGACTGGCAACGCTGTGCACGGACCGACAATGCTCCTGCCTCCCCCCTTACATGGCAGTTAGGTTAACCTCTGCCGTAGACTCAGTACAAGTTTTAACTTGCTACAGTTGCTACGCGATTGTTGAGATCGTCTGAAGTGAAGTTGTGTTTGTGAGGTGCGTTACGAAAATGGACTGGCAAAAGTTTGAGCAATATTGTGCCACCAAATTTTGTGTAAAGCTTGGCGAATCCGCTACTGTGACTTATGAAAAGTTACAAAGGGCTTATGGAGAACATTCCCTATCCAGGGCACAAGTGTTCAGATGGCACAAGTCCTTTTTAGAAGGCCGATAACAAGTGGAAGACGAACCTCGTGCGGGAAGACCTTCAACCTCAAAAACGGACGACAATGTGGAAAGAGTGAAGTCTCTTGTGAGGTCAGATCGTCGATTGACGTTGAGAATGATCAGTAGTGAGTTAAATTTGAACCGGTTTACCGTCCATCAAATTTTAACACAGGATTTTGACATGAGAAAAGTGTGCGCCAAGATGGTTCCAAAGAACATCACGACTGAGCAGAAGGCCAATCGGAGGGATGTGTGTCTTGATCTTCTAGACCACCTTGAGAGGAAGCCAGAATGCTTCAGTCACGTTATCACAGGCGATGAGTCATGGATTTTAGAGTAGGACCCCGAGATAAAACGAAAAAGTCGGGAGTGACACACTGCAAACTCTCCCCGCCCAAGAAAGCGAGAATGAGCAAATCCAAAATCAAATCGATGCTCATTTGTTTTTTTTGACAGTCAGGGGATCGTCCACAAGGAATTTGTGCCACCAGGACAAACTGTCAATCAAACCTTTTATCGAGAAGTCCTTGAAAGACTCAGGAAAAGAGTGGCACGTGTGCGACCAGGCATTGCACGCACATGGATGTTGCACCACGACAACGCCCCATGTCACACGGCAGTCTCCATCAATGAACTTTTGGCAGAAAAAAGCATTCCTGTGGTTTCTCAGCCCCCTATTCGCCGGATCTCAGTCCCTGTGACTTCTTTTTATTCTCCCGGCTCAAAAACCATTTGAAAGGGCGCCATTTTGTACTTTGGATAATATACAGAAGAGCGTAACCGACGAGCTGAAAGGTATTCCAGCAGAAGCCTTCCAGTACTGCTACGAACAATGGAAACAACGCCTCCGTCGCTGTGTAGCTGCCCAAGGGAACCGTTTCGAAGGGGATAACCTTGATTTGTAAAAAGGATAAAATTCATGGTTAAAAGAAAATCAGTCTCATTACTTTTCTGCCACACCACGTATTTTCAATGTTCACTTCAACTCTGCTAAATTACCGGACCACTGGCAATGGAATCGTCCAATCCACAAGGCAGGAAGAGATGGCATTGATTAAGGTCCCGTTATTAAATTTCTGAATTTCAATCTCTCTTTTTTTGGCGCTTTTGCAACTAAAGTTGCTAAAATTCGCCCATTAGTTTGTCACGTTGGTTCGTGCTAACAAATGGAAAGCCGATGAATGGGGATTTGTAAACTATGGTAGTGAGAATTTTAAATTTGTTGACGAATTCAATTTGTTAGTTAAAATCAGACAAAATAAAGAACACTTTACATTGCGACCTATATATTCGTAACCGCGCGCAGCGGAAAACATTATGGAGGGAAACTGAACAGTCAAATTATTCTTCGGCATATTATTTTCTCTTGCGTTTTTTGAGATAATTTAAAAACAGGATTTTTTTAACTTATGTTGTGTCATATTATAACAGTTGGACTGATTTGAGTCAAACTTTGTATTAAAGTTTCTTGTTCGTCCTCCTTCCTTTTCTTCCTTTTTTTATATCTTTCTAGCTATTTATTATAGAGCATCCAACGTTACTATTAACGATTTAAAAATTTCCAGTCATTGTGACAAAAAGCACTTCAGACCTGCGTAGGAGTGTTAGACGATAAGTTTGTAAAGCACACATATTCTTAACCCACGATCCGATCCCACTGTGATTATAAGAGGGCAATCCATCGCCGACTGATAATCATCTGTTTATAGCGCTGACGCAAAGTCTTGGCGACCACAAATTTAAAGACGATCGCGAGGTGGAAACATTTGAGACACGACAGCTGCAAACACGTGACACGGACTGATGTGAACAGGGAATAGAAAAGTGCGTCCTACGCTATGATAAATGGCTTATTTCGGGTGAGAACTGTGTGGAAATGTAGCGGGATAAAAGAACAGTTAAATACATGACGCTCGTAGTGGGGCTGAAAATAACCTAAAATGCAAGCATTAAATTTCTTTTAGACCGAATCTCGTAAATTTCTTAGGATTAATAAATATGCGTCGTTAATTTTCATTCTTCGTTGCGAATTTAGACCACTAAAGGTGACGTTCTTTCCAAGTTACATGTTGTTAATCCTTTAATACCCTTTAAAGCTACATTGTTTAATACAGTGCATTTATATGTTCGTTGTGATATTTACAATAAGCGGGTATTTTAGGCGCGTTCGCGAACTACGAATAGCGACCATCAGTTTCGTCATGTCCACCTGTCCGCCCGTCCGTTCTTCCGCATGCAACAACTCGACTCCCGCTGGACGGATTTTCGTGAAATTTTACATTTTAGTATTTTTCGAAAAATTTTCGACGAAATTCCAGTTTCAATGAAATCTGTGAAGAATAACGGGTACTTTGCGTAAACACTATTGTAGGTTTATTATTGTATCTCACTCCATTCTTCTCAGGATGAGAAGTTTTTCAGACGGATTTGCAGATAATATAACAACACGCATTTTACATTCAGTAATTTTTTTTTCGAAAATCTTGCCGCTTTTTAGATAGTGTGAAAAAATATGGTACAGCCGGACAGGCCACAGATGGCAGAGTGGCGAATGCTCATTGAATGCTGGATAACTAAGACTAGATACACAAATTCAGGACAGATAATTCTGCTTTTTTCCACTCCAACAATGGTTGCACGAATGCGCCTCAATGTTACATTATAAAATTAGAAACACTGTGCCTGTCTTGCCTTCGACAGCAACTTTCACCTCATGAGCTACCTAATGTAAGCACACTGTGTTATCTGTGACGCATATCTCACTCTTCATATAGTATAATACAGATGAATGTTATTCTTCGAAGGGTTAATATACCTTGCCATTCAAAAACACACCGTCTTTCTTAACAGAAATTCTTACTTTGTTGACAAAAAGCCGCCAGTGAAATATTTCAGAAACGAAGGATTTCAGACATGATCATGTCCGCAGACTCCCCGACATCTTCCGCTCTCTAACACAAGGTTTTATCCGCGGCCCATTACATCTGCTCACTTAATGTTTAGCTGTTTATCGCACGTTATATTTCGAGAATGTACGTTATCTCTAGCAGTCTCCGTACAGGCTTCTCCGCCACAGTTTAACTCCACAGATAAGATCGCACATGACCTGCTGATTTCTCCAGCAGGAAAAGAACAGAGGACTTGACTTTGATGTCTTCAATTTTTAAATATAGGCCTACACTTAACCAACTGCGGATAATTTATTACACAGAGATTAGGCAGATGGCTGTTACTAAAATGCAGTTCATTGCTGTTAGCAAATGAGTGGAATGAGGGAAGAGGAAAGGCAAGGCCCTAATGACATCCTCTGTAAACTTGTTAATTAGTCACCTTGAGATTAGGCAGCAACGTGGCACGACAGCCGAAAGTTGGATAAAATGTGTGTGGTTTGTGTGACGATGTGGGGAAATGTGGGCTGAAAGAGTAAGAAGCAGTTGGAGTTGCGTGACGTCATTCGTGCTAAAGTTAAAGCGAATACAAGGCGCAGAACTCGGTGACGTTTGGTGCCGAAAACTGTAATTTTCAGTAGTATTTATTACGTCATTAGCATCAATTTATGTAAGTTCTTTCGTACTTTTAAACCGTGCAGTGGCTGAAAATTCCGATGTTTCGGATTAGTTAATGCACCCACCTGAACTCAATTCAACCACTCTGAAAATGGAGGAGGAACGTCCGTCTGAAACACAGATAAGTTCAACCACCACAATGTACAGAAATGTACAATAATGCGAGCAACTTATTTAATAACGCTACGAAAACGTGAAGACATCCGTGTGACGGTGTAAATGCGTTACCAGCACTGCTAATACTTTGCTTTATGTATACTTGTAATGTTGTGTATGGGTCTGGTACAGCCTATTGTTCGACTGTTATCACACCTTAATACGTCAATGGGTGAAAAATATGTAATTATAACAAAAGTTACTCACATACCGCTGTATTATTTGTACGTAAAATATTTTTTTTTGTTTAGTTTATACATTTCTTATAAAAATTAGTTGAGGGAGCCGTGTTTGTGCATTCAGTGCAATTACTAGTCTAGGGGCTGGAAGTTTCAGTGTTTGAATCCGGACATACACATGGGAATAAACTCTTGTCGAAGACAACCAGACATGCTGTGGGGTCCACCCAAACTTCTATTGAGTGTGTACCGAGGTTTCCCTCCTAAGGAGGAAGAGCGGCCGAACCGTGAATCTGACCACTCACATCCGTCTAGTGCCTAAGTTAAGGTATGTCTTCGTGGCATGCAGTAGGACAAATTTATCTCGGTTGCACTTGTAAATATTGCGGAAAATAAAGAAAAATAATAAGATAGCTGGTTCAGGGTACTGATCTGGGAAGCTCACGGAATCTCTGACGGCACATAGGCAATTCTTGCGCCCGTAGATGATGTTGAGGTGAGAAGTCCGGAACTAAAAATATTAGGGAGCATTCTAAAAGTAAGGTCCAATTAAAATGTGAATTGAGGAAGAAGCTGTTTAGAGTGGAATGGAGAGAAGTTGATTTGGAGAAGGCGATGTTTCAGTGTCCGTCCAGCTTAGTGGCTCTCCAAACACGCCGCATTATCTGCCAGCAGCTTAGTTAGCATCAGTAATTCGCTCGTGCAGTGGTAACGCACTGTCAAATGGAAGCGCTTTTAGAACAGCAGTGCTGCAAAATACTTGACGATCCGACTCAAAAAAAGTCATCCTGGATATCACCGATATTTATCTACACTCCTACATAATTAGAGATATATTCCTTTCTTATTCGCCTAATTATTTCTTTCTTTCTCTCTTTGCTTCGCTTATTCCATTTTATTACAACTTTTCCTCTTCTTTCCTTAATTAATTTCTGCCTTGCTGTCTCTCTACACTCCTTTCTTTTTCTCTTTTTAGTTTAATTATCATCCGTTCAATCTTTACTCTTTTCTTCATTTGTCGTTAATTTCAATTTTTCTTCCTTCATACTTTGCTTTTTCTCCTCCCTTCAAAAGTTTCCTTTTTATTTCTTGTTTCCTTCTTTGCTCTCTTGCTTTTATTAATTTGCATGTGTTTTGAATTCATTTATTAACGGCTTTTTCCCATTATTATGTTATTTATCTTTTACTTCTGTCCCTTGATTGCTTCGTGTTACCATTTGCTTATAGCTTCTGTGGCGAATTGGCTTTACTCATATTTTGATATGTATTAATACGTTACATATGAACCGACCGTAAAGGAAAGCAACATTTATCAGTGTAAAAATGAGGATAATAGTCTTATTGAAGGTACCCTTGTATCCTCTGATAGACATTTTCCGAGTTTTAGGGAGAAACTGCTGTTTCCATCAGGGTAGATGAAGGAGGCAGCAATTTCCTCTAATCTTTCGGTAAATAACCAACAGCTTACACGGTGTCACATCGCGAAAGATGGTTATCACATATGTGCATAAAACCTTTTCGCCAGGCCGCCCGGGCAGCTAAATTTTGTACGATGGCGCTTAATATTTGTGGGTCCTCAGTATGGAACTTGCTTCATGACACCCTTCTTGCTCACACCAAGGGCTTTCAGCTGTCTGTGGTGTGACAACATTCTCATGGATCGATTATGTTTGTTTTAGGCACAGCACATCTCATAATTTTCTTATAACTACTATCAAAGTTCAAACTCCTTTCTCTACTTTCTTTTGCTCTGTTGCTGCCAAAAGCAAACAGACAGACGGACAGTCAGTCACATCCTTTTGTTATAAAGGATATCAACGACCAATAACAGTACTACTGCCGAAAAGAATTAGAAGTGTTTTAGCTGAAGGACTTTCTGAACCAACGCTGAACGGTAACACGGCTGTTTCACCGAGCACTGGTGTAGGCAGTTACTTTATTGTGGCTCATAGTAGGTTACGTTGATTAGCGCTTGGAAATTATGTCAGTTTTATGGTACTAATAAAAATACGTCACTTTATTAGTACAAACAACATGCAGCAACAAGTAGATAATGACACAAAAAAGTGACAGACAAGGCTTGGTGTTTCATGTTTGTTGTACCGTGCATCATTGTGATAACTGAAGAATAAAAACCAACTAGATGCTACTTATTATTTTATTCTACTTCTTATAGGCTCAACATGTTTCGGGCACTACCATTCTCATCATCAGGAGCTCGCGACTATAATGTTGATTATAACATTGGTCGTTTCGTTCTTGGTTTGCTGTAGGTTGGAGGTTAGGTGCGGGTAGGCTGGAGTAGTGTCCGGGCTGTAGGTTAAAGCACTTAACCTGCAGCCCGGACACTACTCCAGCCTACCCGCACCAAACCTCTAACCTACAGCATCAAGAACGAAGTGAACATTGTGGTAATCAACATTATAGTTGCGAGCTCCTGATTATGGGCATAGTAGTGCCCGAAACATGTTGAGCCTGTAAGAAGTGCAGTAAAATAATAAGTAACATCTAGTTTGTTTTTAAGGCTTGGTGTGTTTGTTTCATTCAGCGAAAATTCGTTAACTCACCCGGATAGCAGTACCCAAACATTCAACGCCGATAATATCAAAGACATGTACCGGCTACGATTCTGAACCATTTTCATCCACCCTGTGAGCTCTCAGTATCCTCCGTAAGATCCAGTTAACTTTAACTAGTCACCTGCTCCATCTTTCAAGTCGCCCTAATAGGCCTACATATTATATAGGTGTCTCAATATGTCGGATAAATAAATGCATAATTTTATGTGTTCTGGTGGTGTAAAGACCTTCTTTTGTGTCGGTATCTTCATAGTTGAAAATTACAAAAATTGGAAACAAAAATAATAACGTAATTACTCCATTTAAGACTGAACTTCCCAAATGCGACAGAAAATTTTCAGCAGTAATCAACTTAATCTCTTTAACACTCCTACAATTGCAAAAGTTTACATTTTTTTTTGCTATGCTTGCTAATAAAGGTAGGGACTTTATTTAACTAGACTGTTAAGCTTAAGGTCATATCACAGTAGCAAACCAAGTTTTGAAACTGCGACGGATGAAGGGAAGAAAAAGACGGGGGTGCTGCATCTTTACTCATTATCTCTGTGCAGCTGCATGGAAGAAAATTTTCGCTGTGAGGGAAGGGAAAGCAGGATGGAATGCAATATTTCTGGTGACGCCCTTGATTACAGGCAGAAAAGTCCGTACTTTGCAAAGTCTGAGCCTTATTACTGTACAAAACTCAGGCTGTGCCGGACTGACTTCCTCTTGATCCCGAGTCCAGCCACAGGATTTTTTTTTTGAAATTATGAATTAATAGTGATATCCTATTCGTTAGACACAAGTTATCGCTATAGGAGGGATTCTGGAGCAGAATGCATGTATTATAAGATCACATTACACAGGTTTATAATCCTTTAGATCTGTTGAACCAAGTGAATATTTAATCTTGTCTGTTAGTGAAGGAAATAAGATATCGCTTCTGCCAAGCTAAAATTGCTGAAATTTTCCTTGTTTTACAAGCAGAACCGGACCAATACATGTGGGCACCCCGGCAAATTAATAGTTTGACACTATGCCCCTTCAAGTCTATATTCTTTAAACTCTTTTGGCCTAGGAGAGGCCCAATTTGCGGTTAATTTTCAGAAAAATTCTTTCGCATGCGAAAACCTGAGTTTACTGGCACCTTATTTCCAATTATACCAGTGACGTCTTACAGTCCCTTAAATGCTGGCGTCCGGGCAGCTTACTCGGACTGGAAGGTGAACCGGCTGTTGTTACGCGCGGTAGGAAGACAGTGTTGGATGCACTATGTTAAACAAACGTTCGCATACTTGTACCGATCTACTCTTCTCAGAAATTTCATTTGCCGTTGTATTATTAAAATTAAGTTATGAGTTGAATGGTCGGAAGGTTTGAATCCCAGTTGAATCCCAGAAGGGACAAAAACATTTTCTTCTTCAAAACCATCCAGACCGGTAAGGGGGCCCTCCTGGCCTCCTGTTCACTAAGTACTGGGATTCTTTCCCAGAACAAAAAGAGGCTGGACGTGAATTTGACCACTCACGTCTACCTACTGTAAAGGTTGAGAAGGAGTGGAAATGTACCTGTACTCCGGCTGTGTGCCTAAGTGACATAAACAGAGACACTTTTACTTCTTCGTCTTTTATTGTTAAAATTTATCAATCAGATATCGGGTTCAAGCACTGCGCCTTTTGGCGTGTTTCGTCTTCAAGGCAAAACATCTGTTCATCGACGATTCAATCTGTATTTCTTTAGCCTGTATGTATATACTTCAGAAGTATATGTGGAAGTCGACTGCCTTTAATCATTAAGATGTATTTATACCAAATGGATCACCGGTGTTCTGCTGCATTATCAAGGTAGTGTATATTTAATTCTGCTTGGTTATAGATATATTTTTGATCGCTTAATTTGTAGCCAGCTAAGCTTTTCGGGAAATTCATCTCGGCATTTCTATTGTTTGTTTGTCGGTTCTATTTAATTTCAAGTTCTGGCAACAATACAAGTATTGATGTTGGAAGAGTTATTATTTGGTAGAATTTGAGTCCCATTTTTAAGTGATTTTGGTATAACCCTTCTGCAGACCTGCGAATAATGTGAAATACAGTTAAACATTCAGTTCGTACCGCTTAGAAAACACTTCCCGTCTCGGTTATGAAAACTAGTAAGTTAATGCTAAATTTGGAAATAAGTTATATTTGTTCCGATATACGTGCAAAACACATCAACACAACTTGTGGGCAGAATGTTGGATTTTTAGACGTATTCGAAAATTGCAAAACGCGACTATTGCTTCGTCATGTCTGTCTGTGTGTCTGTCTATCCGCAAGGATCAACTTGGCTCCCTTGGGACGGATTTTCTTTTAATTAGACATCTGAATATTTTTCTAAAATCTGTCGAGAAATTTCTAGTTTGATTAAAACTCGACAAGAATAGTGTGTACTTTACATGAACACGTATGTACATTTTTAATAACATCTCGTAATATTTTTAGATCGAGACATTTTTCAGACAAAAGTTGTAGAGAAAATCCAAACACGCATTTTGTACGTACTTAGTAACTTTTCCCTTAAATCATTTGTGAGATAATATGGCAAAATATGGTGCAGCCAGACGGGCCACAGATGACAATATCATACGGCGCATTTCCATTGCAGGCTGGGTGACGAAAGCTAAACACACTCGGAATATGTAAAATGCTTACTGGTTTACTGTGGCAAAATGGTTACTTAAGGCACCTCAACATTTAAACACACATTGCCTGCCTTTTTAAATATTAAACTTGATTGTGGATAAAATAACAAGTTTAAGTGCTCTTCTGGTAGTTCCAAATATTCTCTAATCTCTACTAAGCCTAATGTTGACATCTTTGCAGTAGTAGCGAATATTGTAACCTATGTAAGTTGTGGCTTTTTCCAGTGATTCCGTTATCCATAACCAGTTTAGTTTCAATATGATTTTAACTCCAGAATTCTAAACCTTTCTTTTTACGATATCGACATTTTAATATTAAATTGTCTTATTACATTATTAAATTAGCTGACTTAGATCTGTAACTTGTCTTTATAATTCCTCCATAATGTCTGATCACCTGCATATAAAATTTTCGTAAACTTTCGTCACCGTTATTTATTGATGATGCTACATTTTAAAAGTAAAACAGAATGTTTTAAGTTACCGTCAAAACAAAACAACAGTGTATAAATATTAGTACCAGTACAAAAACTTCATTCTAATATTTATGCATTGTTCTTGTGTTTGGAAGATAATTTAAAACATTCTGTTTTCACTTTTAGAATTCAAACACAACGGGATGTCTTCGATTAAAATAAGCTGCTACATTTGTTAAATACTACGTATATATATATATATATATATATATATATGTGTGTGTGTGTGTGTGTGTGTGTGTGTGTGGGCGCATATTGAATAAAGTCGGAGACAATGGGCAAACACTTCGATTGCGTTTTTCATATTATTGCCTATTGTCGTTAGTAAATTTTATATCATGTTATACAGGCTCTATTAAGAAGTTAAAACTTATGTTCTTTTTTACTACCGTCAGACACTGTATAACACACAACTACACAGTTATGCAGCCCCACATTTTTTCATACTGATTCAGTCTTCAACGGTTCGTCATCTTACCCATACCAACGGAGTTCTCATCAAATAGCACTTTATGTACATTTCGGCTTTTAAGTAAATTGTACACTGTACAAATATGACCGTTGAGTAGGCTGATGTGTCAGTTGTGTTTTGTAGTAAAACTCATTACTAGGACCTAATTAAATGTTTCTTAATTGCGTATGTTTACTATTCTTCTTCAATTTATTTTATGTATTAATATTATATATAAATATGCGACTGTGTGATATCAAGAATGCCTAAGAATGAACAGACTCAGTTCCACATACACGGGGTTGAACAAAAATAATTGGACTTACAGGACGGTGTGAAAGTAAAACATCAGTGACAAAGAATATGTGTACTCTGAGATTTTCTGCCAGACCTCATTCCTGTCTATTTTCAGCGTTTCTTGCTGTGTGAACCACGCAGCTTATTGTACTCGTACAATCATATTTAAATACTGAAGTCCACCACTGAGAACCTCATATATATCAAACGGTGCCGAACATTATAATCACATGCAAATATCACCAATGTAAGTGTAACCATTAAACCACATTAGCACCTTTCCCGCGGTGAAATTGTGTTGACGTGGTATAATCTGGTTTAAAGATGAGCTCTGTCTACTCTGATCAATACAGTTTACGTTACAAGAATTATAGGCCTTTGAATGTTTCTTATGGATTTTATCCTATGGAAGTAAATTTTAACCGGATATTCCAATACTAATTTACTTATTAAGAACGATACTTTATACGACACTGGTAATTCATAAAACAACACACTTCATCAGTAAAGGAAGAAAGAAAACCAAAGGGTAAGTGTATCTACAGCAAATAAAAATCCTAATCATAACCACTGCAAATAGATGATAAATTATGACATACAGTGAAAAATCGAAAAATCTTAGAACAAAAAATATAGATACAAGATTAAGGTAACAATCTATAACACTTTAGTAAGGAATGAAAACTCACTACATAAAATAAGACACATGTCCTATTTCAAATTTATACAATTCCAGATTTTTGCATTCTATACCCATCAGATTAGCCTGAGGAAAAAGAATCAGTGACGAAACATTTTGCCAAAGTAATTGACAAGTTATTTTGTCAATAATAAAAGTTGTTTTGACGGTGTCCAAATACTGTTTTTCATTATCATGTATAACACAACGGAATTCCAAACTTAAGAAAATCTGTTTTATCGCTGTTCATACTTTGATGGTATAGGTATAAATTACCTCACACACACACACAACTAATCCCCGTCGTACGTACAATCTCTATAGCCAGCCTCGTGCTTGCCGCTTGTCCGCCTCGCGCCACTCTCTTGTCTCCACTTTGCAGTTCACACTTGTTAGTCTAACATTCAGAGAATGGGTAAAAATATCTTTGGGGAATTTTGAGCAGGTAAGAATTCCGTTCTTGTGGGAAAAGACACTTCTTCAATGGGTAAACCTTTTCTTACTTTTCAAAAGAATGTGTTGCCTTCATCGCCAAGGGTCTATGGGGTCCTATCCCAGAAGAACGGAATCCTAAGCTCCACCTGTAACCAAGCCTCAAAACCTGCGTCTGCTTCTATAGATCGTCACAACTTCGAATTTGGTTTGACACAATTACACTATTTCAAGTTTAGTGGTCAGAGTTTATGGCTACAGATACAGAGGTCCCGGGTTCGATCCTCGGCGCTACCAGATTTTCTGAGTAGTAGTGGGTCTGGAACGGGGTCCACTCAGCCTCGTGAGGTCAAATGAGGAGCTACTTGAATGAAA
>Ga0123354_10002182_pt1 | contig 25413 bp, 10 predicted proteins | sample TergutLab28metaG_2_FD_97872 | JGI IMG/M metagenome (GOLD analysis project Ga0123354, IMG submission 97872) | Labiotermes labralis P4 segment gut microbial communities from Petit-Saut dam, French Guiana - Lab288 P4 | ecosystem: Host-associated > Arthropoda: Insects > Digestive system > Gut ...
ATGTCTACGATATATATTAAGAATATGGTGGCCAAACATCATTTCCAATAAGGACCTATGGAAAGTAACAGGACAAGAAGATATAAATTTAGAAATAAGAAAAAGAAAATTTGGATGGATTGGTCACACATTAAGAAAAGAGGATGGAGAGATACCAAAGGCAGCCCTACTTTGGAATCCTCAGGGAAATAGGAAGAAAGGAAGACCGAAAAACAGCTGGAGAAGATCGATAATTAAGGAAGCGGGTATAAGCTGAAATGAACTAAGGTTCTTTGCAGCCGATAGGCAGAAGTGGAAAGGACTCATAGACAGCCTATGTTCCTAGAAGGAACGATGGACTCAATTATTATTATTATTATTATTATTATTATTATTATTATTATTATTATTACATACACACATTTATGTGTGTGTGTGTGTTGTGCATTTGTTGTTCTGGATAATAAACTATGATTTATACATTAGTTATGTTAATTCTGCACATTTTTTAATATTTTATAATCGGTTCTACGCTGTTAAACTAGCACGTTAACGAATGAGGAACTGAATTGAATTGAATTGGATTGAATTATTATTATTAGTGCTTCTATGTTGAGCTGTTTCTGCCAATGGCCACCTGGCTGTTGATTCAGTACCATAATAAAGATAACCGAATTGAACTGAATTATCATGATGGTGATCATCATAATTATCGTCATCACCATCATCATCGTCGTTGTCATTTGTGTAAAAAACTTACTACTTAAATGCACATTCCGACGTCATATGTTCAATTCTTAAGATACAGCTTCGTAGCTACATACTATCGCCATGTATGTAACTGCTTACATTTCACACATTCTGTGCACCTACACTTACGATCAATCTCCGTACCACACTGCACGTGCTTAACCTCAAATGGTTAATTACCTACTGAAATACGCCTAACACAAAACATTTTCGCATGACTGCTACTCTGTTAATTTACTTTCCACAAAAACACTGACCTCAACAAAGACGGCGTGTTTTCTCGACACCCACTCCCCTACATAACAAACGATGAGCCTAAAATAACGCCTCATTTGCTCCCGCATTACAAATCCATATGTCAATTACGATAGTATTCATGAGGGTAAAAAATCAAAATGCACCGTGGTGATTTGGCCTCGAATGTTGATACCAAGTTTTGCAAAAAAAATTTCCCAAAACAAAAACAGAGTATGGTGATCTAAGCATTGAGGTTTTCATTTCTAGGGAGGAAAGTTGGCCAAGCGACATCCACAATAACAAAATCAATTCAATGGTAAGAAAACGAAGAAAGAGTGCAGATACGTCGTATTTGGAACATCCGGCTTCGAATGTCAACTATTATTCGGTTTCATGATTATCAGCAGATTCTCTTAACATGGTCTTCGGGTAGGTGCGAGGCCTGATACCCCGTCAATGCCATCCTCCAAAATACCCGTGCCAAAGAACTCAAAATTTCGGGATAACTCTGATCCAGAACATGCCAGAAGAACCTAATTCTAATATAGAACATGCCACAAGAACTGAATTCTAATACAAAACATGCCGGAAGAACTTAATTCTGATTCAGAACATGCCAGAAGAACTGAATCCGTAGAGGTTAAAGAAGAAAAAGACACCTGACATCAAGGTCAGCGAGTTACAATTAAAGTTAAGAGGAACGTGTCTGGAGAACACGGAGCCTACTGGAGACTGCATTACACTTCTTAAGCTTCTTGTATTCTCCGTCGTTACGAACTACAGCAATAACTTACGTAACTTCAGGGAATTAGATGTACTTTCTACACATCTGTGGAGATGGATCTTGCTGCTCACGTCACATACATGACAGACATGTGACGTCTGATGCAAAGATTCTGCGATGCACACTGCGGATTAAAATACTTACACTCAAGCTTTGAATGCAAACCACTTATCTGCGGATTCCTTATTTCCGCAACTTATTTTATCACCAGCGCATACAGTCGACCTACTATGACCAGAAAATAGGTTACAAGGTAACATTATAACCCTACCCCAAAATTGGTGTTACAATGACACAAGTTTTTAGTAGCCTATGAACACCATCCAGAAAAGACAAAATTTGTTTCACGATGAAACAAGAAGTGTCTAATATAAAAATCTGTATTCCACTAGACAGCTGAATATCTTTCCTCCAATTTACGAAAATCACGTTCAGTATAAATTTACACTTTGTTTTAATGCGTGCGGCGCCGGTTGCTAAGAAAAAAATCTACGAAAAACATCAATTTAAAAACAGAGAAGATGGGACTAAGACACAGGTATCTTACGGAAAATACACAGAGAACTGGAAGTGGACTGAACTGCCTCAGAATCGTGTTCATTGGATGGCTTTGGTATTGGCGGTGCTGAACACTTCGCTCCTCTGCAATGTAGTTAGTCAGTTAAACAGTCATTCAGCTAGTGAGTCAATCAGTCAGTTAGCTAGTTACCCTAAATTTCTTCGCATACCACCAGGCGACCGTCCGCGTACCACCACTTTAACAGCACTGGGTTGACTCTATTACATGCCTACATTTTAACCGTAGCTAGAACACTGAAATTTCAACATAAATATTGTATTAAACATTATTACTGTTTTCAGGCCCACCCTTTCCCCCCTCCTTTGCACCCCTCAAAAACTGAACGACGAACAGCGTTACAAAATCAAGATATTTGAAATGTGTATGTCTAGGTCTAACCACTTAATGTTCAAACACTCCTACTTTACTCTTCAAGTGTCCTAATTTTATACTCTCTTCTTATGCATTCACTACTTCATAATATAAATTTCATTACACAGATATGAGGGAAGGTAGCAGCAACTAACTCAGTCTCTGCAACATACATTGATCGCTATGGCGTTTTACTTCCAACGGCAATGTACCTATAATGACATCCCTCTCGATTCTGTACTGTCACTGGGCTACGCTGTTGTTACATTTACTGCATAAGACTATAGTAAAAGCATTTCACAAGGCAATCGTTCGGACAAAAGTTTACATTTCGCTTTAAACGATGGGCTAGAGTACTGTGTTTGAAATTATAACTGACAAACTCTAAACGTCCCAAGATGTCTCCCGTTTCAGCAGTTGTTCACAAAATCGCTCTAGAACGTTCCAGAAGACTGTAAACAGTTTTAATTCTCCTTTGTCTTTCTGGTGATGCGAGAGAACGGCTAATTATTGTTTTTAAAATCGAGAAGTCAAGAAATCCTTCAAAGCAAAGAGTGCAAACTGTTCCGAATGTGTTTAAACATACTAAAGGAAATATGAATACTGCGAGACATGTTTTGCTGACCGTGCGTCTCAGTATAATCTTAGCAACTGACCAACTTAATGCACAAATTCTTGTTTTATAATAAGTTTATTATATTCCTCTACATGTTTCGAGCACTGTTGTGCTCATCATGAGGAGGTCAAATTGTATTTTACAGCATCTGGTATCGTCACACTCTGTAGGTGGCTGGACGGCCACCTACAGAGTGTGATGATACCAGATACTGTATAATATAATTTTGACCTCCTGATGATGAGCACAAAAGTGATCGAAACATGTAGGAGAATATAATAAACTTATTATAAAACAAGAATTTGTGCATTCAGTTGGTCAATTGCTAAGATTAAGACTGAGAGACGTGTTAGATCGAAACTGAAGTTGCTGAAACTTGACATTTCGACAGCTTCAGTTTGACCATGACGGATGACGTGACAAATCCTTCACGTAAGAGTAAACGATCCGACACATGAACGACTCTCATTACCCCGATATCCCCCACGCTGTAACGCAGCACCACATTAAAAATGCCGTTACAGACAGACCACAACGGGAATCCCCCCCCATCAAAACGTTATATGCATTTACTTTTTCCGCACGCGTACCTCCATGTCCCACGCACCCAAAACTTAGTTAGGTCAACATATTTACACACGGTACCGGCTTATTGTTTGCACAATTCCCCCTATTTCTGTTACGTCAACCTTCTTATGCCCATATGCCTTCAAGTAAAGACCGTCATGTCCATGTGGATATCCACGAAAACTGTTCAAACGTGTTCCTCAATACTGATAAACACGAGCGAATCACAGGATAAGCAAACGGACAAACATAAGTAGCTAACATGGTCTCATCGGAACCCTAAAGATAAACAGTTTAAAATGTATGTCATATAGCCTAAGGTCCTACTGCATCGATATGTAGTTCTACAATTCTATTCTTGTTTACTGGTACTGTAGTTTGCCATTCTGAAGAACCCAGACCTATTACCTGTATACAAATACACGTACTTCCTGTATCAAATCGGTCGGCTATAACCTCAGATATTCACGTCATCGTGTTCATAAATGTTTACTTACGAACAGCATTTCACACAAGAGGTGTAAATATGTTTATAAGCTAAATCTGTACCAAACACACATCTAACATAACTGATTCATTAATTATTAGGAAATCATCAGACCGATAGCTACGGGACGTTTGTCACGACCACCATTTTGTTATTTAGCATTCTGCCCAAAAAGGAACATTCTTCGAACATCTGTTAACATACGTAAATTCAGTACTCCGAACCAAGTGTCGCCAGTATCGATTCAACCTCACAACTTCGCGCGTTTGACACATAACACTGTGGAAAATTAAAACCACCACAACGCCCTGTTGTGGTGGCTTTCAACGGCACTACGTTCATACCAAGTTTCGTGAAAATCGGTTAGCTGCTTCAAAAGTTGAAATGGGGGAAACAAAGGTGAAACTGAGACCATGGTGATAATATAAACCAACCTTCATTTCCTTATGAAATTAAAAGAGTTCTAAATTGAAGGTTATCCATCCCGTTGTGCTAATATAACAATTTTGTTATTTATTGTCCGTCTTACACAACACAGTGGTGCAAAGATTGGGTTATGCAACAATTAACAAAGCTACATGTTTCAATCCCTTGGGGTCATCTTCAGGCTTATAAAATATGGTATCGTACAAGGTACTTCTATGTGGCTACCTGCGGGATCCCGTGGTTTACAGTACGCTAGTTATAAAATCTGTTACATAAAAAATGTTAATTAAAATATAGATAAAGATCATATTATCGTGGTGAACGAGTGGATTGTGTTTACATGTACTGTACATAGGTGTTGAGTATCTTCGTTGTATAGAGAGCTTGGACTCACTGTTTGGGTGACCTGGCGTCCCGTTGAATGGAAGTTTGATATCGTCAAGAAATGTGAGTTAATCGAGGCGCTCTTGATGCGTTTATTGTAGCAAGGTGATGATGTTAGGTACGATGTCCCAGTTATCGAGTTGTATGTGGTGGGGTGCGTCTTCTTGAGTTGTTGGAACGGGAACTTGGTGCTGATGTGATATTCTGACGTCGTTTAATTTAGACTGTGGGTCAAGACAGGTCAGGACATCACATCAGCACCAAGTTCCCGATCCAACAACTCAAGAAGACGCACTCCACCACATACTACTCGACAACTGGGACATCGCACCCACACCATCATCCCGCTACAACAAGCGCAACAGAGCGCCCCAATTAGCTCACGTACTTCTGACGACATCAAAACATCTATCCACCGGGACTCCAGCCGACCCACACAGTGAATTCAAATTCTTATACAACAAAGGTACACATCACCTATGTACTGTATTAAATGACGACAGGACACCACACCAACACCAAGTTCCTGATCTAACACTCAAGAAGGCGCACCCCACCACATACCACTCGATAACTGGGACATCGTACCTACACCGTCACCCCGCTACAATAAACGCATCAAGAGCGCCTCGATTAACTCACGTACTTCTGGACGATATCAAACTTCCATCCAACGGGACGCCAGGTCACCCAAACAGTGAGTCCAAGCTCTCTATACAACGAAGATACTCAGCACCTATGTACAGTACATGTAAACACAATCCACTCGTTCACCGAGATCATATGATCTTTATCTACATTTTAATTAACATTCTTTATATAACAGATTTTATAACTAGCGTACTGTAAACCACGGGATCCCGTAGGTAGCCACACAGAAGTACCTTGTACGATACCATATTTCATAAGCCTGAAGATGACCCCAAGGGACTGAAACATGTAGCTTTGTTAATTGTTGCATAACCCAATCTTTGCACCACTGTGTTGTGTACGACGGACAATAAATAACAAAATTAAAAGAGACTAAATTTTAAACATGTCTACAAAGTCATCTCCACACTTCTGTTACATCTCAAGACGGGAATATATGGACTGGTTACCTGCCCTCAGAGCTCGGATCCAGTCGATCCTCTCCTGCTCTCCGTTAGCCAGGAGGTAAAGGGTGTATTCCTGTCCACCTTCCTGGTAGCCGACTTGGAAAGGAAATCCAGCGGGGTGCGGGACGCCGTCTAGGACCAGACTGTTGTCACCACCACCACTTCCACCACCACTACTACCACCACCACCACCGGTAGATGATGCACTAGCAGACAGCTGTGCCGGTTCCACCACTTGAACCGAACTGATATCGACACGACCGCGCTCTTTTCGGCGCTGCTGAAGCAGAACGTGAAACACAAATCACCTATACGCCCCACTGTATTGCTACACACATAAAGGGTTATGGTCACATTATGGCAATGTACATGTACAGACCGTCTTTAAAAACAGCTGAAAAAAGTACAAATCCCCTAAGACCAAGAACCACATCACGAACATACAACATGGGATGCGTAGACGTCGACCTGGGCCTTAGATGATAACATCCGAACTGCATGCTCGGACTGCTTTATCCTCGGGGGATGACAAGGAATCCCAATTTTTGAAAAGCAAAAATCAGGACACTCAATAAATTTAGGTAGCTGTGCAGGGAGTTAGAAGTCAAAATTTTTAACCTATCACGCATTAGAAAAGGCGTAATTAATTAAAACCACAATGCAATAATTCAGATAAAAATAGACACAAAAATATAATAATAATAAATCTCAAGACACTCAGTTCACTTCCTGATCTTTCTTTACGTACCCGTTCCACATCGTTTACAGCCTCAATCCAAATTCTATAATAACCGATCCAAATACCGTCTTCTCCCTCTAGAATTCATTACTGTTAGTGGCTGGTTGACGTTGTCGCCCACCGTGGAAAAGTCAGAATCTTCGCAGACACTGTCTGTGTGTGTGTTTTTTTTTTTAATAATACTTGGACGAACTCTGGATATTTGGCTCCAAAACCGAATCTTGCGAGACACCGAAACGGAGCACCTTAAACCCCACGAAACCGGGATTTTTACCAGGAAAACCGGGGAGGAAATGGGGCCCTTACTAGCTGAGCAACTTCGATAAAGGAGGAAGAAGCAGAGTGATCTAATTCCCGTCCAGTTTACGCAGGTCTCTTCAGTTTCATTCGGCTAAGCACAACAGTCAGCAACAGGCGACACACTGCTGTTAAACTCGGCCGACTTCTCCCCACATATTAGCGCAATTCTCGGGTGAGAAGTAGCATCTTGTGTTTACAGTAATCATATAATGTACCAGGGACTACTAGGGATAGTACACACCCACAAACATTGCTGGTAAACGATAATGGCAGTTTGCCGACAATGTTTTCAGACCGCTGGCAAACACTTTCGCTTCCACATATCCCACTGATCAGCCAGCTCAAAACGCCGCGTCTGCAATAAATGTGACTGGAAACCGACAATTTCCTAGGTTCCCTGCGAAAATGCGTTTTCAACGTCTGTTATCTTCTACTCTACCTCCACTATACCAACACCATGTTTGTTGGCCAGAGCACCACAAGCAAGAACTTCATTGCTGCGGTATTGATACTCCGTTGATTGCGCAGCCCACAAACAGGGCAGTGAACCCTAGTCTTTGAGCAACTTCCAGGTATTCTCTCGTTCGTTCATATCCTGAGAACGGGCTTGGGCGGCAGCGCAGGCTAAGTTGATGACTTGTTTAAAAACACGTCCACCTTAGCAAACGCGGTATCGTCTTTCATTATTTTGAGTGGGAAACAAGACGGAATTCTCCAGAGTAGGTGCTTTATGACTGCCCGAACATTCAGCCACAGACAGCCTTCGAAACTGTGTAATTTACATAAATTTTTTATCAAAACAAACAGTAGAGTAACACGACGTAAGGTTGCCCCTGTACGGGCCAGGAAGGTGTAACGAGGAGTGCAGGTATACCGTCACTTATTCTTAACCTCGGCACCAGGAGGTGAGTAGTCAGCATCAGTTCCCGGCTGTTTAACTTGAACTACGTATCTCGTAACAAAATATCCCCGTGTCGTACATCTTTACATTTATAGAATTCATCAAATTACTTCAACAAATGCGTGGGCCGGGTAGCTCAGTTGGTATAGCGACTGACTACGAGCTGGACGGTCCAGGATCGAATCCCGGTGGGGACGAGATTTTCCGCCCGTCCAGACCGGCCCTGGGGCCCACCCAGCCCCCAGTAAAATGGGTACCGGGTCTTTCCCGGGGGTAAATTGCGGCCGGGGCGTGCTGCTGACCACTCACCCCCTTCTAGTGCCGCGGTCATGTAAGAGTAGAGCTACCCACCCTCTGGGCCACACCGGGCCTGTAACGGGTTCACTTTACTTTTTTACTTCAATAAATGCGCAGACCAACCTTTTATACATATACATACAAACACACACACACGCACACACACACATTACGTGTCTTCTACTTTGATTTTGCCTAATCCAGTACATCACTGGATACCAAGTTCTGCTTCCTCTTGTCATATTCCAATAGAGTAAGAAAATTTGAATATAACAGATTCCACGCAGTCACGTGATATCTCCCCGCCAACGCATGTAACCATGAAACCACAGCTATCCGTAAGTCCGGTTCAGTGCCGAAATGGTAGGCTGTGAGGGAGTTCGATTCAAGCAAAATGCCGTTGAGTTCTTGAATGAAAAAGAAAAACTTCCCATCGACATTCATCGCCGTATGCAGGCTGTGTATGGGGCAAAATGTGTTGTTGCACAGTTCGACGTTGGATACGAAAGTTTAAGCAAGAAGTGGGGGAAGCAAGTTTGTGTGACCTAGCGAGGTCGGTGAGGCCAGTGACTGCAACAGGGCGGAATTCACAAACCTGTTAAACGTTGGCAAAAGTGAAGTTGGAGGAGATTAAGTGGAAGAGTGATTATGTACAGTTATAAATAACGGTCAAAGGCACATTTAACTTTTGTTTCACTTATATATATCTCCCACCCCCCTCCCCCCTCCATTTGTTTTCAGCAGAGGTAAAACTTTTCAGCCCACCTTCGTACGCTTAAAATTTCATACGATGTACAGATTTACAACATTTTTCTACATGTGCTATTCCTTCCCTTCTAGAGACGTCAAAATTACCATCTACAGCCTACAAAACCTACACATGGAATTCTGTCCTCAAGCAGCAACTCACTACTACACTTACGGATACAAACGCCAGGTGGCAGTTATTTTCGACAGTAAGACGTCGTTACGAAGCAGTCGAAAGTGCCTACAATCCAGTCGGCATCGCAGTCTCAACCTTTGCGGGCAAGACACCATCTCTCTTCCGTCAAACTGGCTTTGAAAAAGTTTTATAGTTCATAGTGCGCACCCTACGTAACTGTAATTTAGTACTATTATTAAATGGCTATGATGAATAAGAGTGGCCCAATAAAAAGTTTACTTATGGACTTAATAGTTCCAGATGGGAAATCTCAGATTCTGTAAAGTAACAAGTACGAATTTTATGAAAGTAACCAACATGAAGAAACGATCCCAGTGGCCGTGCGGTCTAAGACGTGGGTCTGCGGCTACTTGCGTGCTGGGGTTGTGGGTTCGAATCCCATCGGAGTCATGGATGTCTGTTATCACGTAGAGGTCTCTGCGTCGGGCTGATCACTTGCCCGTCCTACCGAATGTGGTGTGTCTAAGTGCGATCGTGAAGCCTCGATAATTTGAAGACGTGGACCACAAGGGGTGATGCGTCATGGGGTAGAAAAACTAATATGAACCTTGTCTAAATTTCAAAAGCCTTCATACTAGTTACTCTCATAAAATTTAAACTGTATTCCTCAGCCTCGTTCCTTACTTATTTTTCTATGCCCTTTTCAGTGTTCCACACATTCCTTCATACCTCCCTACTTTCATTTACATAATAATATATTTCCAGTGTAATATCCCTTCTCAAGCATTTAAAATGTAAATATCGTTCAAAGCGGGTCAAAAATCCAGCCAAACAGGAATTTTTCTCTCTTGTAAGACAGTAATCACAGTGGAAGTGTGTGAACGATGGCTCCATCCGGGGGTTAAATTGATACTGATGATGAACCTCCGACATGTTGCAGAATTGGCCAATACCGCACAGCCCCCCAGAACACCCGTTCCAATAAACCTTTCATATCCTTTCCGCTTTCGGGCTTCTTTGACACGCCCTGTATAATTTAAATTAAATTTCTCGGCACCAGACGTGATACTTTACTAGCCATTCAACACACCCACCGATGTGTGCACGTCCGCTGATTAAATCTCAATACCCATTTTTTAAACGTCCACAAGAAAATGTTACGCAACAGTGACTAAGGCAATGAGAAATTTTTGCTTGTGCATTCATTTTCCAGCCAGTGAATGAACGTTTCATCTGGATGACGAAAACGACAAACTTGCCATAAGCCGTTTTGTTTCCGCAGTTCCTCTGCCACTGAAAAGCCATCCTTGACACATACTGATAATGACGATCCACTCTATTCTAACTTTTGTGTTACCGTCAGAATTACACTACGGTGCACAATTTCTGTTAGAAGTCATAACTGCAATATGCGACACGTCACTCTTCTATTCCAAATTTTATTTCCGTCTCTATGACGACAGTGTCATAATGGACCATTCGAAAGTCTTTATGCCACACTTAACTACTTTCTATACACATTAATCTTATCACTAAGGCTTCCAGCAACGATGAAACTGCTCCAATCCCAAGACTTCAAAATCTACTATGTAGAACTAACTGCAACAATGGGATCCCAAATTTAAAAGGCAAATTGTCATTGCTTTCTTAACCATAACGAATTCACCGGAGTCTGGACAGCTTAATCGGTATAACGACCAGGCTACGGACTAGACGAACGAAATGACGAGGTAACCGGGATTCGATTCCCGGGAAATAAATGGATTTTTCTTTCTCTACGGCGTCCTAACAAGTTCTGTAGCCTATCCATCCCCCTAACCACTTGGCACCGGGGAAACTTTCCTTGTGGGCAAAACAGACGAGGCTACTATCGTATTATATTCCCGTATCATCGCCGAACGCAAATCTGACACCGACGTCGGCGTCGGTCTTCATTTCAGTACCAACCCGCCTTCAAGATTTCTTTCGAAAGTATATACGCCCAATCATTCCTCGATTCCGAGGCTGTCGGTGCACAACGATGCCGTTGGTCTGATGATCCTCTTCTTCTATTCCTTTATGCCTTCGCTTCTGCATGTAGTACCCCTACTGAGTTAGGTGATTTTTATGTAGAGGCAAAAAGATTCGGTTAGTGCTGACATGGGTTTTCAGTAGACCTATTTTTTAAAGTTTTAATGGGGCGTCTACCTCAGTTGCGTTTGTTTCCTTTCCTCCATTTTCTTCTTCTTCTTCTACGGCGCTACAACTCTGATAGAGCTTGGCTTTCTCAACAATATCCTTCCATTTAAGGCGATCCTGGACTTGTTCTGCCCACTTCGTAAGCTTCGCCTTCTTCAGATCATTCCTGACATCATCTTCCCATCAAGACTTGCGCCTTCCTGCTGGTCTTCTTGTGAATGGTTTCCATTTATGTATTCTTTTTACTATGCTAGTTTCGGGCATTCTATTTATGTGTCCAAACCAACTCAGTCTTTGGGTTTTAACAATTTATTATGTTCCAGTGTTTAATTAATTCATCCAACTGCTTGTTTGTTTTAATTCTCCAAATACCGTTGGCTTCCTTAGTTGGCCCAAATATTTTCCTTAATATTTTCCTCTCAAACAAAGAGAGTTTTTATTTGTTTTCTTTCCACATTTCGTCAAGGAGCTGCCTGTCATTACAATTGTCTAATTCGCAATTAACGTCTTCATTGGCGTCGGTTTACGAGCTGGCGTCGTCGACAACTTGAACTCATTACGATCACTCCTTCCAGTTGTGAAAAAATTGGTACGAAACCGGCTGCGACGGGGTCTGTGGCCTCATTTCCTGAACGCATTCTCTGATTCCTCTAGTACATGAGATTTTGCAAGAATCAACTCACACTCAAAACTTGTGTGAGTGTATCTCTTTTAATACTCATTTCGCTGAAGCAGGTTTAGAAAAGAGCTCGGTGAGTTCATACGTATAACCCCTCAGTGACGCCGGAATGTGAAGTCCAACTAGTGCCCAGGAAGGAGGGGTTTTTAATTTATATACCTTTAGACGCATTCAGATCCGCAGTGCACCGAGGCTGGCAGCACGTGTAGATTAAAGGTCCAAACAGCGCACCAAGCATGAAGTCAGGCTAAACCACGCAACTCTTTAGTTTGTATATGTCACAGAAGCATACGGTCATAACTGTAACCGTAACATGTCACTGGTCTATAAAGGTGCCAACAATGAGACCAGCATCAGTTGTTAGATCTAGGTACTTTCCGCCTTCCATTCTCTCCTGCAACATGTACTGCATACAATTCCTCGTTTACGATGGGTCTGAGCCTGTAAAAAAGTCGTTGCGTGATGTTCATATTATTCCATTTCTTCTGCGCATGCGCTCGTTTGCTGAATCAACCTGGCTGTTTTAATACGTAAACAATTACTTCAAGTACTACAAGCATTACCCCTGATAAGCCGATTAAGTAATATATTTTCCTGCCCCGTGGCATTCCAAGATATATATATATACAATCAGTCTTAATAGACAAGTTTTTGCGGCCCCTCACCTTTTGCGATGACAGGTTCAATGTTCTATAACCGAGACGCCGCAAATTCGCCCTTTTAGTGTATTGTTAACATGGACACAGAGAATCCGTGCGCGTTCCGCACATCCAGAACGTTTCCTAATGAAATCAGTATTTCCTGGATTTCCATATATTTCTCTCCGCCACCACCCCTCCCCCCACCCCCCCGCTAGACTGACGCATTACGACCTACCCGTTCTATCATGTCTCCCCCGAGGATCCACCATTGTAAAAAGCGACATGGCTACCCCGTAACATGCAAGCATACCCTAAACTTCACAGCCCTTCGTCTACCGCCCAAAAGTCATGATACCAAACGCGTAATTTACGCACTGTTTAAAAACAAACAAAAGAGGCTAATTCACGTCACCACCACCACCTAAATGTAGCATGCGTGATGTCGGGCTTCCGCCGCGGTGTCAAATGAGATATATTTTCTTCTGGAATTTTACGAAGCGTAGAAGGGTAGTCTGCTGCCGACGTTTCGGGACAACCTATCCGTTCCACCTTCAAGGGTCAAACAGTCCATTCTGCGCTGAGTAAAATACCAACAGAGCGCAGATCTCAAAGTATAACAGCAGTTCATTACCAAATCTGCAACATGTTTCGACGAAATCCGGCTCTCTTCTAAACACTGCAGCTACAATAGTTTGCAGGTTATACTACAATTTTCAGTAACTGTAGACTTTGGGAAGCTGGGACAGCGTATTCGGTGTAACGAAGGCTACGAGCTGGACAACAGAGGAATCGCCGTTCGGTTCCCAACAGAGATGAGAGATCTCTCAACAACACAGCAGACCTCTACGACCCACTCAGCGTACCACTCGATGGATGCAGAAACTTTGTTTCCTAGGGGCAGAGTGGACGGAGTGTGAAACTGACCACTCACCCTCATCTAGTGCCGAGAAGATATACCTCTACTCCCCCATATGCCTTCGTGACATGCACATGGACATCTCTACCTTAAACTGCACACGCTGACGTAACGGATAACAGTTTAATTATTCCGACGCATGGAACAGCTAAATCATGGCTACGAACTAGTCGTATAACAAAAGTGTATTTAAACCAACGATGAAGGTTAAAAAACAGCCCTTTGGCTTCTCAGTATTCAGTGGTTTCCCGTTGTTGCCCCCTCTTCACTGCATTGAAGCAAACATCAGGCTTTGACGTCTCCGTAAGATCACTTAGATCAAACAGTGATTGCAAGTATACCTAAGTGGACTTGTGTACCCATAAGAAACTCTAAATCGGGTGCACCTACTTCAATCGTCGAGGCTTCGAGATGAAAATTCCACACGCATTTCTCATTTCTCCAAAGCACATACATGCCCCGAACATTTGATACTCCGTCACTTAATTATTCTGACATTGCTATGTGAACAGTCTGATGTATTTAACAGTCCAACTCTCTTTACACATGCCTTGCCATTTATTATTTGACATAAGCATTCAGACGCTTGCGTCGACACACGCATGACAAACGACAAAAACGTGTACAAACATTTGGACTATGTAATGAATCATTACAACATAGCCACAAAGTATGCACAGTAGAAGGTTCGCCAACAAAATTCTTGAACACTCGATTTTCTCCATCCCACCTTATTTTCTATTTATTGAGCACAAAATGTACTGTTGTACACACAGACGTACTTTACTTAGCAACGGTATGTCTGGTGCTATAACTGTCCACGGCTGAAAATGTGTTAAATCAGAGATTATTTATCTTCGAGTGACAAAAAGAATAAACGGCCACCTGGCCAAAATTCAAGAAAGGTGCATCTCCAAAAGTGGGGCGGCATAGCGCAGTCGGTATAGCGTCTCGTTACGGGCTAGACGGTGCAACAGTGTACCGGTGATCGAATCCACACCCGCCCAGACTGACCCTGGGGCCCATCCAGCTTCCTGTAAAAATCGGTACCGGCTCTCTTTCAGGGGGTAACGCGGCCGGGGCGTGGCGTTGGCCACCCACCATCTAACGGAGAGGTTAGAGAAAGAGTACAGCTATACCATTACTCCGCCTCTGGGTTGTCACGGCGTGTTCTACGATGAATTTTACCTTTCACATCTCAAAAACAAAACATTCTTCTCATCGATGCACAACTTTTTTGAGAATACAGATCACAAAAATAACAAGAATCACGTGGAAATAAAATATAAGCAGGCTTAACTAAGAAAATCTGCTGGATTAACAGAGTTCAGTCCCGTGTCAGAGCAGTGATATAAACTTCGATTTAAATGCAGGGGTAGCAAAACCCGGAACTCGTTAGTAATGGCACATATCAAAACCTCCTACGTTACTCACGTGACAGGCCTACACAATGCATAGCTCACTGGTGGGCGAGACAAGATCGATGCTGTAGGGTCAAATGTGACACGTGGATGGTAGTCAGATCAGCCCGACGTCGAGAGCCTGCGACATGGAATTTGTTCTATTTCCTCCTTCAAGGGATCTTTGCAGGAAACCTTCCTCTATAATTACTACTTAAACACATGTGCTCTACTTTGAAACCTTTCTCACCCAACGAATCACGTGCCAGTTTTTTTTTTATAATAAGCGTTTACTTAACGACGCCGTTAGTAAGTCATACGCTAGACAGCATCGAATGATCGAATGCTCAGTGAACTATGAATTACACAGGGTGTGGAAAGGAGCGGACGTGGCCTAATTTTAGATTCTATTACACATACTACAATGGGTGAACACATGCATACAAGAAAACACAACACAGGCGCCTTTTCGGTCGCTAGTAAGAAAAATCGTCTGGAAGTAAATAGATGCTGCTAACAGTAACCGTGTTAACCTTGCCTTGTTAACAGAACGCACAGCAACATCATAACATAAAGGTGCGTAATACGTTCTTCGATAATTGAGAATAAACCAGAGAAAAGATGAAGAAGGAAAAGGCCAAGAATGAGATGGCTGGAAGATGCTAAAAAGGATCTACGGAAGGTGACAGTTAAAAGATGACGACAGAAGGCAGTGGACAGACAAGAACTGGCGTCTATGGTGCCAAGGCTCTCTGAGGTCCGTAAGACCAAGGAGTGAGTGAAAATGTCCTTTGAAAATGTGGCAACGTTCAAATATTTGAGGATACAAATCAAAACTGTACGAATGACGAAAATAACTGATACCGTGGGGTACAGTCCTTCTTGAGAAGCTAACAGGTCGTAAGACATCAAAAAAATTCCCCGCAATTTATGGAACGCGGAGGTTCATTACCGCATTCACAAAAACCGGCCTCATGTCCCTATCCTCAACCTTCCAGTCCATGCCTACCCACCCCAATTCTTGTAAATCCATTTCAATATTATCCTCCCATCTACGCCTCGTTCTTCCGAGTGGTCTCCTTCCTTCAGGTTTCCCCGCCAAAACCCTATGTGAATAAATGAACAGCGCGTTAACCAAAGGAAATTCTTGTCAAAATTCGGTTCACAATGTTTCGTGGTTCCGCTTGATATCCAGGAACATGCAGAATAAAATATATAGAATTCTAATCGTGCCAGACTCTTTAAGTGGGTGCAAAACTTGGTCTCTCGCATTTAAGATAAACACGCGGATCCAGCGTTATCCAGAATACACTGCTGAGGAAGGCACTTTGGCCCGAGCGGGAACACGTGAGAGCAAGATTAAGAAAATTGGATAATGAGCTTCATGAGTTTTAATTCTCATGGACTACGCGATAAGCACATCGAGGGGGGGCGAAGTGGATGGGGCATGTAGCACGCATGGGGGAGAAGAGAAATTGACACAGAGATCTGGTTTGTGATATCTCGAGGATGGGGATCGCTTGCTTACAGGCAGACGTAGATCTGAGGATAATATTAAAGCTATTTTAAAAGACATAAGACTGGGCGGCGTGGAATGAATTCGTCAGGCTCACGGACAAGAACAAAGGGCGGGCTTTTGTGAAGACGGCAATGAAACCCCGGGTCCCATAAAATGCAGTGAATTTCTTGACTAGCTAAGAACCTATCGGCTTCTCAAGGATTGTGTTCCACGGAATAAGTGTACATTTCTGTTTTCGCAATATGACATGGAGTTAGATGCGGTTCAATACGCTGATAATATTCAGGTAAACGTAACGTACCTATCTCAACAAGGCTGCCAGATCTACAAATAAATTACGCCTTGCTTCAAACTAACTAGTAGCCAAAGCCCACGGTTCCCACTTACTTATTGTAAACTGGACCGCACCCCACCCGATTCCGGGGAGATTGTACCCTACTACTAAAGCAACAAGCAAGAGAATGGATTAGTCCAGGTAGGACCATGCCTCTTTATACCTCTGTTGTGCATATCACTACTACTGTACTCTTAAAAACAAGTAAAATGTCTCAAGCTACCACCCATTTTTTAAGTGGCCGGAGCGTGGCGTTGTCCACCCACCACCATCTAGCGCCGAGGTTAATGAATAGAGCACGGCTATACCTCTACTCCATGGACCCCTTGAAGAGAATGGTGAAACCTACGGACCCCTTCCCAGAAAAATGTATTCAAATGCAGGAAATAAATTACACAGATATAATATCTATACCTATATGTATTAAAGCTATACTATAGATTGTATTTCAAAGGAAAGCAATTATGCTCAAATACATTTTTCAAAATACGAGTATCAAAACAAAGCAAATATATAATATGGTAATACAGACGCTTCTTTATTAATCCATTAACATAGTAATAACAAAATAAATAAATTTAAGAGACAGGTAAATTGAAATTAGATTTCATTTTTTAAAAAGACATTTCAGTGCAAAGGCAAATGTATTCTGGTTTTCCTTTCTAATGCTATAATTTCTTTAGTAATATTTATTGATATTAACTAACACTTTTGGAGTCTAGAGACCACCTATTACTTTACTGCCTACATTAATTATTGAATGAAACGCTCAATTTCAGTTAGTGGTTTGTGGAAATAAAGTTATAATTTTTTTTCCACCCAAATTCAAGGACCCCCCCCCAACCGTAATCTATCCACGGACGCGGGGTCCGTGAACCCCAGGTTAAGAACGGCTGCTCTACTCCCCTCTGTGGCTTCATGGCCTATTGAGTGAACTTCACCTTTACTACCCACTTTTACTGCCAAGAGAATTAGCTGACCTTTACATGAATACTCATGTTAAAACTCTGTAATACCAACTCAACCCACGGTAATCAACCTTGCGCGTTACCTACCCTCACTGCAGGACAAGTTCAGTTCGTTAATCGCCCCCTGTTTCACGGACACGTTAACATTCGACAGTTTATTGGCCGTTTATTTACAATCAGTTTCTCATGTGCAGAGGCAATACTGTCAAATGAGAGGTAAATGCGAATGATAAATATTGACGTTGAAGAAGGAGGTTCAAGCATATTGTAAGGCAGACCTACTAACAGGGAATTCGCCGACAACATTTGAAAGACAACGAAAACAAGTCGACACTCTAAGCACAGAAAAGAATGAAGGCGCCCATCCTAACACGACAAAAGCCCTAACCATTACCCGGCAACGATCTGTACAAGGATTATATCAAAACGTATTTATTTATTGTTTATTAATCTACTGTTGGGCCCCAAAGAGCTTACTCGGTACGCCTACGGCGACTAGGCTACGGGACAGAAGGTCCGGAGATCGAATCCCGATAACAGAAGAGATTCTTCTCTTCTCCAAATCGTCCAGACAAGCTCTAGGTCCAACCAACCTCTTACTGAACGGGTAGCGGCGTTCTTTCCCTGCGGTAAAGTGGAAGGGGTGTGATGCAGACCTCTCACCTCCATCTAACGCCGAATTTAAGGATGAGGGGAGCCACGCCTCTGCTCCCTCCATATGCCTTCACGGTGTGGAGAGGACGACTTCGCCTTTTTTTTTATCAACTGTTATTAAACTTTACGGTGGCTCAAACTACTCAACGTCGAATGATAAGATGGATGGTGAATAATCAACTGCAAGGGCTTGGAAAAGTCGATGCACTAATTAAGACTACTATCCCGAAAACTGCCTGCAGGGACTATGGACAGCTACAACACATCAAACACAATACCCTGTCTTACAGCCGACTGCAATATACAATGAATCATTCAGGAGTAGGTTTGGGAGGTGTGAAGTTGTACTAAACAGGAGTGAAATGCAGAATTCTGTGATCAGTAATTGACTTTCGGTACCTTATCGAACAGTTTCTTGATAAGATCAATAAATATCAGCTGCACAGAAACAAAAATATGAATCATGCAGCTACTGAGCAGTCAGCTAGGTGGTTAATCACAAAGTCTAGTTAGGACCGCATCGGAAAGACCAGAACTACCTGGAACGTTTTAAAATGTGGTTCTGGAGGAGGAGGAGATCAGTTGAACCGATCGTGTGAGAAATTAAGTAATTCGTGAGGGTCGTGGAGGAGAGGAATATCCTACAAACAATACAGACAAGGAAGGCTAACTGGATTGGTCATATCTTGCGTAGGAACTGTTATTGAAGGAAAGGTAGAAGGAAAGATATAAGTGACGGGAAGACGAGAAAACAGATGTAATCAACTACTGGATGGTCTTAAGGAAGCGACAGGATACTGAAAACTGAACGAGGAAGCACTAGATCGCACTGTGTGGACTGGCTCTGGAAGAGGCTAAGGAGCTGTCGTAAGACAGAGAACGGAATGAATGAGTACCACAACCGTTCTCGACGCGATATTGTAGGCTTGCTCCACGGCGTACTTTATATCTTCGCTCTTTCGGGATGTCACACAGCGTACGTTGGCAGTTGGATGCCAGCTACTAACCTACCTATTTTGACTTATTTATGTACTTATTTAATTAGTGTTTACGGCGTTTTCAACAGCTCAAATTATATACCGCAAAATCGCAAGACGAAAGTGAATAATGAACTGAAATGTATGGTATAAATTGGATTTGCCACGTGCCATTTGCCTGGTCAGGCTGAGGAAAACCAACAAAAGCAGATTAACAACCGTCAAAAACACAACTTCATAAAAATAAGTAAATAAGCTACACGTTTCGACCTTCTCGGGATCATCTTCAGGCTATTTGAAATACAGTAGGAAGTACATAGATCATATACAGAAGGGTGATCCCGCTTCCTTATATGAACTGTATACTTCCTTATATCTTTCAAATATCAGCGTGAAGATAATCCCAAGAGGGTCGAAACGTGTAGCTGATTAACTTGTTATTTTTATAAAGTTGCTTCTTTGACGGTTTTTAATCTTCTTTTATTCATTCTCAACCACAATGGAATGCATAAAGTTAAGACTGAGGAAAACCAAGCAACTCTTACTGTAGATAGCCGATCTCTGGGCCTAGATCTGGACCCGGGAACTCCCGAATACGAAGGGCCATTCACACAGCAGCGGGTACGTCTCACCTTTGTTCCGAACGACGACTAATCTCTGTATGTCTTGATTTAGCTAAATAAGAAGGGGGCTGTGCTCTTGACCAAAGACGCTTCTTGAACTGTGCAAAGTTGTAGAAGATGTTATTGAAGAGTTTTTACAAACGTTTCCTTCATACTGAAATTGATGCCGATACTTCTTCCTTCGGGTTCACTCGCAGGAGACTCATTTATGAGAAACCTGTGTAAACAGAAGAGGACCTGGCAGCTAGAATTCTAGCAGTGTGTAGAACTATTCAGAACACACCAGGGATCTTTGCAAGGGCGCGCCAGGACTTGGTGCGCCGCTGCAATGCCTGCAATGAAGTAGGTGGCCACCACTTCGAACAGCTCTTGTGAAATGAAAATGTACAAAATGTATTAGCAATAAAGATTTACGAAAATAAAACTAAAAATAAAAAAGGACTGATCTCGAAAATCATCACTCGCGGGTTGCTTACCTCCAAGGTCACTCAATCGACGCCAGTCTCTGTATGTCTCAACCTCTCCTTACCTGACCTCCCCACAACCACTTAAGGTTTGTAAGACCCATTCATTTACACCCCGTATACTGTAAAATGGCATGGGAAGGTAGTGAATGTCAGTACACAACGGTTGGATAGGAGGCAGTCGTAGCCTGTTTGTTGGTACTACCCCGAATTTTAATTCCCAGACCGAAAGGCAATGCGCAACACTGTCCTATGACACAAACAGTTCACAAGATTTTAAATACGTGCTTCTGAAATACGTCCGGAGCACCACCGGCACAACCTGCTTTTTCAGCCAGATGTACCACGAGCTAAACGACAACACGGCAACACCCTGTATTTGTACCTCTTTCAAGATGTAACATTTATTAACATTCAGTAACGCCGGGGTTTAACTCCCAACACTGCTGAAGACGAAGGGGTTTTTAATTTTCAGTGCCCTTAAAAGCATCCCCGCCCACGGGGTGCGCCGAGGCCGGCGGCACAGGTCCGAAAAATGCACCGAGGCCGGCGTTGAAGGGCTAAAGCGAGCCTCAACGGCACTAGGCGGAATTCAGTCCGACGCCAAACTATATGACAGACAAGTTGATATACCCGAGGCGCTCTCTTTCCTTCGGGTTTCCACACCAAAATGCTATAGTCATTTTCTTCCACCACGCATGCCACACCCCCTGGCCATCTCATCCTCCTTGGCACAAGTCATGAAAACCTCGTAATATCCGAAGGGTATCGTATCGATTCACAACGCTCTGTCAAGAACACCAGTAGCCAGTGCTTCGACCGCTATCTACATCAACCCAACGCCCCATCAAGCCTTACGGTCTTGCCCCGAGACACTGCTGACACCACAGAGAACGATGACACCGTTGGCCACTTACACTGGCAGTTCAGGTACTTAGTGCACACGAAATGCGCGTAGTTTCCCCAGTTAATGGTTGGCCCCATTAGGAACACAAGGCCTTCAACAACACGCTCTCAGTCTCTAGCGCTTCAGCATTCTGATAACAAAATCGTAATATCGCATTTCCGTCTATAGTTGCCGCGCTAACTGATAAGATTCAAACAATGGGAACGCGGACTCAAATTCCAATCGAGGCCCTACTCTCCTCTGTGTAGGTAAAGCATTCCGATAATCCGATCCATCGTCCAATAAGTCCGATGAGCCAATCAACGCCAAAGAAGCTTACCAAACACTTAAAGCGGGGGTGCACAGATTTTCCAACAATCTAGAAGGGACCTCAAAATTACAGACACCAGAATGATAATAAAAAGCGGTGCCACAAAAAGGGCCCACAAATAGCAGGCGTCACCGTACAAAATTTAACCGCCACGGCGATCTGACGCCCGGGTTTGTGCACACTGATTTAAAAGATTCGTCCAACTTCACGAACTTCCTGGATGTAACATCGCGTAGGTTTGTAGATGGCCACCAACACTCCGACGGAACCTCTTGTGCCCTGAATATGGAGGCAGTTGCTACCTATCCACCAAACCACACGATCTTGATACTCACTGCCGTGGGAAATGCAAACATCACACACAGATTCACAGCTTTAGAGTCTGGGGACGGAACGAGCCAGAGAGCCGTGAGAGCTGAGGAATAAGTTAAAGAATGGCTGCATTTATATGCGATCAAATTAAAACCGCAATGCGCATAAACTAATAGCTTGAGCAAGAAAAATTAAGCAGAACTACTGAAGCTGCCTGTTGTAGTACATTTTGTCAGAACAACAGTAGGTATACAATTCGAAATGAAAAGAATGAGTATACAAGAGAATAAGAACTACATTAAAAACAGCATGACGGACTACAAATACTCGAATACTCGAGGTGAGGACGTGCTCAAAAGATACTGGAAAATCAAAATCCGAAGAAGGTCTTCAACTGCCATCCACGAAGAAAAGGAATGCTGCAAGACATATACATAATTAAATACTTCTTTGCAATTTATGTGAGTGCAGTTTTTCGTGTAGACCCACAAATACAAATAGAAACCGAAAAAAAAATTTGAATTTGAACGGAACAATCCACTGGGCATAATCCTTATAGATCATGATAAACTCCAGAAACGCATGCACTTATCAGGTTAGAATATTTTACTCTCCCCTATTATCTTTGAAGACCTTAACATCAGAACGGAAATGGTTTAAAATTAAAATCAGGCCAGTTTTAATGTGGATACGAAACACTGCCCCACAATCTGCAGGAAGAATGTAATTCAGTTCAAAACGGAGCGACTACGATGTATGGATCTAAGACCCTGAAGTACCAAAAACGTAAGACAAACAGTACATAATGACGAGCTTCAAATGTGCACGCTTAAACGGCGGTTCTTAGTGATCCAAACAGGGAAGATGAGAATTACAGGAGTGTAATACGAGGATCAAACAAAAATGCATACATATTGTTTGAAAAATACAAAAAAAAAAAGTCACATATGAAAGAGACGAATGGATGGGAAGATAGTTTTAACACCGACTGAAATCATTTATATGGAGATGCTGCATCTGTAGGAACGGGAATTTCTTGATCAACAGGAAACACTCTAGACAGATCCTCTGCAATGAGTCGATGTGTTTTGTATTGTATAGTCTCACAGAATGCCAGAAGCTGTAATTGAAGACTGTAGATACAATAAATCCTTGTTACTGTACGGGAGCTTGGATTTACAGAGAAGACAAATATAAACGTCTGCTCTGTTTTCATCTGAACATAAATTACGTAATTTAATTTAAACTCTTGAAATATGACGAAGAGACACAGAATGAAACAAGATACCCTTGACCTCATTATCCATTCGTTTGCGTTCCAGTCGCCTGTGCCTGTTCTGCCCATTGTTCTACGAGCTTTGCACAGAAGTTTTATAAAACAGGATTGTCGCCAACAGTCATGTTCTCACAATGATAACAGCCCTGACACTGCAATGTGTTTGTTCTCACAAGCATTTTTCTCCATCACAAACTGGGACCTAAAGAGAAGATACTGACCCAATTTAGAGACACGACACTAAACGGGACAAGCTTGGAAAAGTTGTACTCCATAATGAAGCACGAAAATTTTAGACTGGGGTTCTTTTGACTTACTAAGGTTACTGCGGCCGGGAAAGACGTTTCAGCAAAACAAAATTAGAAAAACAAGCAAAATTAATTTTTATCAACATAATACTATACAATATCTGATTTCAACAAACCCGTCAAACTTCGTTGAGACACATGGAAGAGCCCAGTTAGTGTTATGTGAAGCACATCTGTAATGTCAACGCGGCTCAAAACATAAACTGACAAGTGACGTTCCGCAATCGCCTCTAACACTGAATTTCAGCGGGTTATGGCACAGGCTATACGAATTAGTCCAACAGCTGAACAAAGGAACTATCCAGCAACTTTCAATGACAGCATCCCACATCCAATATAAATAAAATCTTTGAACTGCTTCAGGGAATACGTGGAATTTGTGGTCTTCTGTAAAAGTAAGCTATGACAACACGATAATTGGGTCCTCATATCGCGAATGAAGAAACGGTCTCCGGATATGGACGGTAGTTGCGAACACAGTGGCGGCCAGACGAAAAAGGATGGTCCTCGACCTCGGGGCGAGGAGCTAACTCCTCGCAGTAAAAACTTGACATGTAACGAAACGGAAGGCATAAACCTCAGGGCAAGAGACCCCTTGACCAATTCCTAGTCATAGATGGGAAGACGTATCTTCGAGAAACAGAAAGGGAGAAGGCGCAATGAAATGCAGCTGGCTCAGGATAGGGAAAGGTGGCGGGCTTTTGCCAATACGGTAATGAACATTAGGGTTCCATAAAAACGGAGAATTTCCTGTCCGGATGAAGAACTAGTAGCTTATCAAGGACTCCGTTCCAATGAGTTAGTTATTTAGTCAGGTCATTAGTCAATCAGTTAATGTACAGCAGGCTTTGTAAACGTTAACATGGCTAAAAATCACTACGGCCTACTTACGATGCACACAAATCTCTCGTATAGAATTTCAGCAACATCTGATTTCAGTGCCACACTTCTCAATGTCCAAAGAGTCAGAATAACACGACGGAATGAGACCTTGTGGGAGTGGATTCGACACTGCGTCCCTTATTTTAGGTCGAAAAAGTATAGTAACAAACATTCCAATAACAGGCAGCTTTTGTCGAGGAAATATTTCTGTAGAATGCAAAATAACACGACGGCGGTCCTGACAACAATTTTCTTTCGCTTTCGGTAAGAAGGCGACAATTAATGAAACAACGTGACCACGGAAGTAAGATTTTAAACGATGATCAATCATAAACATGCGACATTTTGCTCGTCAGTCAGTAATTACAAACAATGAGATGACGTGAAACCGCAAGGTTACATCCGACAAATGGAACATATACTGTATTGTACTTGACCGGTAAGTTCATAAAAATAAAAAACAATTACACTACTGTACAGTTCCCTTAAATCTGAAGCTGATACTCCAGAAATCCTAATAGCTCGGCAGTCATTTAAAGTCCCAAGTATCAAATTTTCGGCATGGATAAGAGGCTATCCTAATCATGTGTCTCCTCCTCTAACTTCTACAGCTACAAAGACTGCTGATTCAAAATCTTCTGGTCCTTCAGAATCCCTGGTAGAAACTGAAGAGACTTGGGGGGGGGG
>Ga0123354_10002183_pt1 | contig 25406 bp, 24 predicted proteins | sample TergutLab28metaG_2_FD_97872 | JGI IMG/M metagenome (GOLD analysis project Ga0123354, IMG submission 97872) | Labiotermes labralis P4 segment gut microbial communities from Petit-Saut dam, French Guiana - Lab288 P4 | ecosystem: Host-associated > Arthropoda: Insects > Digestive system > Gut ...
GTAGTTTCAGGGGTGCTGACTGTGATACTGATCACTATCTGGTGGTTGCAAAAGTTAGGGAAAGATTGGCAATAATTGAACAAGCAGCACAGAAGTTTGATAAGGACAAGTGGTGGGCACTTATGAATGTGATAATGAACCTTCAGGTTCTATAAAATGCATGTAATTTCTTGACTAGCTGAAAACCAGTTAGCTGCTCAAGAAGCCCTCTGTTCCATGGAGTAAGTAAGTGGTGTTCTGTCTTAACGTTATTGGCCTGTCACAACACATTCTTTGTATGTACATTTTTAGTTACAGCACAGGCATAAATTTGTTTTAAGAGCCTTGTTTACATTTAATAATTTCACTGAACAGCAGTAAAAATTGGTTTGTGTACAAAAAAATTTGTAAAATACCATCTTTGCACACTGGAGGACTGATCCTTCACTTCATTTTTACATTATTATTTCCAACGTTGTGGTCTATTAATACACCACTGCTAAGCGAATCATAAAAAAGAAACATTGGAAATTACTGGACACCTAACAGCTTTAATATAGGAGTACAGTACGTACATTCAAACGTTGTAAACATTATAAGCCTTTATAAGTGAAATTAGAAACTAGATCACTAAGAGTTTTTCACTTGTTGATCTGATTTTATTTATAAACACATTTCAATGCAGACATTTAAAGAATTTATGCCACCAGTAACTTCCAGTGTTCCTTGTATATGAGATCCCTGAAGATGGGTGTATTATACACCAAAAAATGTTGAACATAGTGTAAAAATGTAAATGAAGGACCAGTGTATCATCCAGTATGCTAATATGGTGTTTTATTGAGTACTGTTATAAGTCTACACATGGTGAATATTGAAAAAGTTTAACCCCTCAAAGTTGCTGGAGTTCCAACCACTTCCCAGGATGGTGGGTGTTAATTTACAGTAACCTTAGATCCATTCATATCCATACAGTGCACTAAGGCCAGTAATGAGGGGTTAAAAAATTAAGTATAACTTTGGACATTTCCATGATTACATGCTGAAGCATCATACACCAATGAAAGATAAAGAATGTTGAGTACCTGTGCATGCCATGAAGGCATATGGGGGAGTGAAAACTTCATGTCCTACCTGTTTTATTCTTGGGAAAGTGGCCCCAGTACTCTCTGCACATGGTCCTGGGTGATGGTTCAGGGCTGCTCTGGAGATTTTGGAGAAGACAAATATTTCTTGCTCTTGCTACAAATGAACAAATGTTTTGTTCTTTCAAGTTTAGTGAACAACCAAAAACTTTGAACTGATCAAATGCCACCACTGCTGACACTAAATATTCATAGTTGTTTTAACATATGTATACCACCCAACCAAGTGATAATAAGAAAAATGTGCCAGTTAACAAACCAATTGCCATCAACTTTCATTTATTAAACACAGACAGCAACACATTTTAACCAGATTACATATCCATCATACTTACTTTTATTCATTAAAAGACCATTAATCAGGGTTTCACAGTTTATGTCTTTATACACATAAATATGCATAACACTCAGATTGGTTCAATTTTAAAAGGAAAAATCTTGCAAATGAAACTATTAAAATTGACTTACATGTATAATTTGGACTATCAAACATAATTTAAATAAGATACCACTATTCAAAATTCTAGGATAGGGTATGTCAGGTGAGAACATTATGAATGTGAGCCAACAGCAGAGGAAGTCTGCAGTCCCTCTCCCCAATTCCAGTGGCCCTGACATACTACAAAGTAACAAGGAAAGTGATTAAGTATACCTAAACTACCTTTCAGCCTTTCTGAATGCTTGTAGTAATCACAAAGGATGCACTTATTTAAATGCAAGTATCTGACTCCAAGAGCTCAATTTTGCTGAACAAAAAGCATTACTGTTTAACTGTTTTATACTATGTTTCTGACCATATATTCCACATTTAAGTGACATTTATTAATCAAACACCCATTGCATCATACTGGCTCAATAGTACTGCAATGAAGCAATGAATGAACTTACATCTCAGGGTGGGCAGCCATGCCATCTCTTCATTTCCATTCTTTTATTGGAGAGTACAGAATATAGACTGCATATGTTCCAGAGGTATATAATCTCATTTCTGAGATACAGGGAATGTTGCTTAAAAGCTCCTTTTTTTTCCAAGTGTTAATGAGAATTGAGGAGAATATTTGAACCTAGGAAGGACGAGGTAATGGGAGAATGGAGGAGATTACATAATGAGGAGCTAAATGATTTGTACTCCACACCCAATATTGTGCGGGTGATAAAATCAAGAAGAACGAGATGAGCTGGGCATGTGGCATGTATGGGTGAGGAGAGGGGGGTATATAGGGTCTTGGTGGGGAAACCGGAGGAAAAGAGACCACTGGGGAGACCTAGGCGTAGATGGGTGGATAATATTTGGATGGATCTCCAGGAGGTGGGATGTGGGTATATGGACTGGATTGGGCTGGCAGGATAGAGACAGGTGGCGGACGCTTGTGAAAGCGGTAATGAACCTTCGGGTTCCGTGAAATGCAGGGAAGGAGTTTCTTGACTAGCTGCAAACCAGTCAGCTGCTCAAGAAGGACTCTGCACAATGAAGTAAGTAAGTAATGAGAATTCAAGCAAACCCAGCACACCAACTACTAAAACGAGGCCCAATCCCAAGCAGAGGTGTGTGTTCTTTTTACAATTGCAAGGGCATACTTATTTTAATGCATTCCATATTCTGTGCAGAAATTTGTATAATGTGTATGAAGAACCAACAAAATTCACTTAATTCCACTGATGTATTTTGACTGTGATTGGTGAAAATATCACAATAAAAATACATCAGTGGAATAAGTGCATTTTGTTGTTTCTTGATACACATTATAAGGGCATACTTATTCAGATGGAACCAAAGATTGATACATTAATTTATAAAACTGTAATACTGTATATAATAAAAACATTTTCTACTTATCTTACTAAAACATTTATCACTAGTGGTATACACTGACTGGTACAAACAAAATGATTTTTGCTACTTAGTTTTGCTGTTTTTAGTATTTAAGGGCACTGGTATTTTGGCTAAGAAAAGTCAGCACACTAATTAATCCCTCAACCTTCAGATGAATGTTTATTGAAAGAAATGTTTTTGCAACAAATTTCTTGAGGTACAAAAACAATGCCATGAGCATGAGGAGGGTATACTGACAAAATCACACAGACATGATTCAACATGATGTAAAGCAGTGTTTCTCAGCTACATGTCCACAAGTGTGTACATTCTTCGGAGAAGAATAAACTTTAGTACTTTCAATTTCTCTGATGTTAATTTCATTGCCAGTACTGTTACAAAAATTTCTGTTTCATCATAAATTATTACATTGACTCAATAACGGATTTTACATTTTAAATACATTTTATTTGTAAATATTCCAACTTAAATGTTATCACAAATTGTTTCTTTGGGGTCTGCACAATGAAGTAATTTTTAGGATCCCAAGTAAAGGATTAGTGTGACTTTGTAAGGGGTCTTTGGTTCCAGGAAGGCTGACAGACACTGATGTACAGCATCTCTGGTTGCCTCTTTCTCATTGTAGAAATGCAAGCATTACAGTATGTTCCCTTCACAGTGACAAGTAAGCCAGTACATAGTTTTCCAGGGTTTCCGTGTTTAAATAATGAACATGATACACATGAAAAGGTCCATAAGTGTGGTGGTAATTTTTAAATACAGGCGGACCCCCATATCCACAGGTAATTCGTTCCAAGACCTATCACGGTTACGGGAAACCGCGGATAATACTGAACACTATATATAACGTGATATTCATTTACCTTACATAAATACAGTAAAGTTTGACACATTACGCGCAGAACGACATTATCAACATTAAATAAAGTAATAACAAAGTGCACTGTACACTACATTGTACATTTACAGTGTACTTTCTCTCTCTCTCATACATATGAAAGTAAGGGACTCTGAGGTTTTAGCCTAATCCTCAAGAGACAAAACAGCAATGAAAAAAATACAGTATCTGTACTGTACAGTATCATGTACAGTTTCAAGGGATGACAGGACAATAAAAACCATGCTTTTCCATTGATAAAAACATGTGTTATTTTTACACATTTTACAATTAAAATCGTATGTACCTGTACATAACCTGTAATAAAATTTTATTTGTTAAAAAATATCTTAGCCTATTGTGGGTATTCACTGACTTCTCCATTCTTCGTGCTGTCTGAACACAAACACTGTGATAACCCGGCAACTAATTCAAACAGCGAGAACGCTAGAAGCAGAGTAGTAGCAAGTTTGCAGGGAAGCGTGGGTATGGGGACAAAGGAAGATGAGTTAAGTACTGGGCGCATTTGGGCTGCTGGATTTCACCATGTTATGGCCCATTCTCACTTGGTGCACGTTTTGAAACTTAGGACCGTTTATTTCTTTAATTTTCCAAATACTTACCGGTCCGCAGTATGCTGCAGATAACTGTAACCATGGATATGGGGGTCCGCCTGCATCCTGTACATGAAGAAGAGATGCCCACCATTTGCTTGCATGGCAGCCTATTGCAATTATAGTGGGAGACACCAACACCAACAGTACTTGACCATCTAATTTCTTCATATAATATGTTACAAGTAACTTGTTACATCTCTATAAGCTTAGTTTCTTCACAGCCGTCTTTGGCCAAAAACATACCCATATCTTAGGAGACCAACAGTATTTAAAATTTCCTGCATTAATACTTAATCAGACTCAAGTTTCCCTTCAGTAACGATTCCTGGAACACTTTCTAGCAGATACAAATTACATGTAGTGCTGATCCATCCTATAGTGATGCTACAAAATATTTCTTCACTGGTTGGTTCTGAACAAAGAATTATATTAGATAAGCCCCCAGTTTATGGTCCCAAAAAAACACTACAGTTCTTCCTTTTCTAGCACAGGTACAGGATCATCTGAGTGCCCGGTATCAGAAGGTGCATTTGATGTATTAGAATTATCTCTGGACTGTTTATCTTCTTTCTTGCCTTTCTTCTTTTTGAGGGGTTTTGGTTTTTCTTCTTTAGACAGCAAGGATGGAAATGGTTCATCAAGACAGTTATCACTCTCCCCCTTTAGAGCTTTCTCTGAACATAAGAACTGTTTCAGAGGAACTTCTCCCTGGTAAGAGAAATACCAGTCTTCTATGGTGTGTTCATTTTCTTCTAGCAGTGACTCACACTAAAATACAGAATATCATATGTTAAACACGCATAACATGTGACCAGAAAATGGGTGGCACTTTTGATTATCCAAGGTCCTGCTAATTCTGTTCTCTTGTAACTACTGCCCCAACCCACTTCCATCCCATTATGACTCATTCCACATGAAGCCATGTTTCTATGCAGGTGCTCTATAAACTTTTCAGAGACTAAAACCTCTCTGATCAGATACTCTAATTACTGTATGCATACAATTAATAATAAACCTCTACATAAAAATGGTAAACCAGCTGTGCTTAGTTACCTAAGATTCCCATTATATGGGGCAATCATAGTCATATTTATGTCGGATAATCAAGGACCGACACATGTTCATTAAGAGGAGAGGCATATGGGGTGACCTGCATCTCTTAAAACCTTTCCTACTTTAAACCAACCTCACCTGTTAGTATACAGACTCTGGCAAACATGGCAGACTGAATATTGTAACACAGGCGTTGTACGGGTCATGTTCACTTGTGGTTTGTACTTATTAATCTGAATTACCATTTTATGTGAAAAGTGTGAATATTTCTAAAGCTATATGCAGAAGTCAATTTTTGGAACCAAATTTAGAGAAATTCATGTACAAATTGTCAAATATTCAAATAAACTGAGAGCACATTAAATTCAAGGAGTGTTCGATATAATTTGGTCCAGAATCATATGTATTCCTATCTGGTATCTAAAAATCTAAAGATTAAAAAGATTAAAATATACAAAATTAGTTTCTGCCATTTGTTTTGAATGGATGTGAAACTTTATCTCTCACAGATGACAAGCACAGTATATGTGTATCTGAAGCGATGGTGCTAAGGAAGACATTTGGACCTAAGAGACAGGAAGTTAACAAAAATGCACAATGAGGAGCTTCATGATTTGTACTCATTATACATTAGGCTGAACAAATCAAAGTGAATGAGCTAAGTGGAGTACATGGAACAAAGGAGGGAAAAGAGGAATAATTACGGAGTTATGGTGGTAATTCCTGAAGAGACTGCTTTGAAGAACTAGGCAGAGTTAGAAGGATAATACTAAAATATATCTTAAACACAGAGGATTCATCTGGCTCAGAAAAGCGACCAGTGACATGCCCTTGTGAGCATGCTTATGAACTTCAGGATTCCACAAAATGTCTGGTATTTCTTTACTAGCTCAGGAAGTATTAGCTTTCTGAGGAGTCTGCTTCATGGAGTACTTACTGTACTTTCACATGAAACTGGTAACTGTCATTGCTCTGTACATAACAGCATTGTGGGCATCCCGTGTTGTAACAATGTAGGAGATTTTCTCAGCCTCCACTGGCTGCATGAATGACTTAATAACATCTGGTGTTGGTACCTGCTTTATCTGTTTTCTTCACCTTTTGGAGATGGATTTAAATGCCAATGGTATCTCATGATGGTCTGAGTTTTTCCAGCTTGGCATGGACATTTAAACTGCTACCAAGTAACTACACAGAGACCAGCATATGGCATGCTAGGACATTTGTCAGTACATTTTATAGACCAGCACATGGTCTTGTAGCATGGTGAAGGTTAATAGCACCACTACAGGTTCTGATCATTTTATATACCACTATAAAAAGTGTATGACACAATGGCAAATGTGCCAAGCTACGTACATAAAAACTTCACTCGGAAGCCTCAATCTTATATTGAAACATAAGCTCAAGGAATTAACAGTGCAGGTTCACTCAGTTTCCACAAAAATTTAGATTGTATGATCAACAGTTCTACTGGGATTCATTAATCAACAGTCAATGTTAACTGATGTTCTTGCAATGCATAAACCGTACTTATTAGCAGTGTAATATAACACTTCAGTATCACTTTAGACAGGTTTATCAGTTACAGTTGTTTAATTTTGAATAGAAACACAGACAGTAGTACATTTAATTTCCATAGTTATATGCGGTGCATACGGACCATCGATTCTCCCAAGTTGATGAACTGCCACTAACTGGCAGCACATTCTAGACACAAAGCCACACTGACTGTTTAGGCAGGTACATACAGCATGGTGGGTAGATAAGACCTAACATGTAATGCCAACTACTGAAATAAAAAGTAACACATAATTTTGTAGTAGGACACAACAAAATGTAACTTCATACATGACACAGGTGAATCCACACACTGCCCATTTGCAGAACTTATTCCTTTATTTCTGATATTTCAAAGGCCATCTCACCTTTGAGTCTACAGACTTCTGATATATGATATGACTATAAACATGACCGGCATTGTGGATGCTGTCCATCAGTGGTGGCAGTGGTGGTGGTGGTGGTGTGACATTATTTTATCTGGCTTCACAGTTCTTGTTACACGCATACAATTCCATGGTAGTGATCACTACTTAATCAGTTTGCCACGTTTGGTGTTGATGTGCTTTGGTTAAATGGCTTTTTGTTAATACTATACTTTGCACTCACCATATTTAAAGGTGATGGAAATAGTTTGTGTCAGCTGACAGATGCATGTCTCATCTAACAAACTTTGGCTGGCGAGACTGAAAATGCTACATTCTGAATGCTTTATTTCACCTTCAGTGCAAAGATTATTACCACACACTTTAACATGCAATACAGGCAAAACTGAGTGGTGAACAGGGAGGCCACATTCCTGTGATTATTCTGCTACCAAAAGCATGCTGTACAAATTGCATAGAAACGTTTGTGGTATGAGATGTTGCGCTGTTCTGCTACAAATAAGTAACGGTTCTTGCATAGTCATAAAAGTAGTCAAAAAATAGTGTCAAAACATTTCTTACATACTTATGGTGTGAGAAAAGATACGGGCACAGTCTGCAGTCCCAACTGCACTCAAAGTAACCCACAAACCACCCACAACATTGCATAACAACACTTTATGGATTAACATGGGATTTCCTGCAGATGAGTACCTGTTACTCTCTGTGTTCATTTATCCACTAAGACGAAACCAACCTCTCTGAAAACAGAGAAGTGATATATTTTCTCAGCATGCACTCCCTGAAGGTAGCAGTTCAGTCTTGCTTCACCCACTGCATCACAGATTGCAAACACTTGTGTTGTATGGGTTAGGATGCAATAGTTTTCTTGCAATTGATGCTGATAATACAGGCATGGCCATTTTTGTACAAGTAGGTGAGATAACTATCTTGGAGTTACCTCAAATCTAGCACCATTCTGTCCAGTCTTTCCTCAGTCAGAACATCAACTACTGGTTGTCTTACAGACCAAACCTTCCCATATCCTTATAAAATATCTTCCTGTGTGAACCAGTACATCAAGAAATTTTTGTCTTAATTTATGACACTAAGAAATGTATTTATAGTGAATGTATTGTAACACATGCTTTTTCAACAGAATCCTCAGAGCAACTGCGAATGTAGCACAAGTACCTCACAGTTGCTTGGATTAATAGTATGGGAACAAGCCACAAAGCAGCCTTGGTGCACAGCATAACTGATCTGAGAGGAACAGCCTAGCAACTGGTGTCAGGTAAAAGAAAGTAGTATTAGGACCAGCAGTAATACCACATTACTCGAATGCTGCAAGATGAGGTTCTTTCTTTAAATATGGTGCCAAAATACATGAGGTTGTCTTAAATTCGCATATGAAGTGCTGAACTGGACCAAACCAAACCAGACTGCTCTGAACTGAACCATGTGGAACCAAACCAAGGCTTGGATCGACAAACTGTCATGAGCAGATAAAAGAGAGAACACAGTATAATTAAGTTAGCTGATACAATATTCCTTTTTTTTTTAATTTGACCATGTCAAATTAAAAAAAAAAACCTGATGTTTTGGAAGCCAGCTCTGTTTCAGTCTTCAGGCAAGGAAAGCACCTAGATTGATGGACACCTTAGAACATACTAGTCTGTCATTAGGCACCATAAAAACAGTGAACTTGTTATGATATACACCTGGGAATAGATCCAGTCCCCAGGTACTAATGGGAAAATGTCTATTGAAAAATTAAAAATTACCTACCAGCCTCAAAACTAAAACCTGGAACAATCCATAAATTAAAAACCATAAAAACAGCCATGAAATGAAACTGATCTGACCATACACACAATACAAATAACCAGAACACATGTACTTAAAATTCTTTAAACCACTGAAACCAACTGTCGAGAAACTGTGAATCTTCTTGGGCTCAAGTACACGTTTATAAACCATAAAATATAAATGCATTATTTAGCTAGTGTCGATCATAATGGCATGGCAATGCAACTCACCAGAAATGAATCTGACAGGTTTTAAGAGGTGCTGTGTATTCAATGCAATTAACAGAACTGACGATATGTGGAATGAAAGTGAATAACAGGAAGGGTAAGATACAGGTGAGTGTGAGGAAGATGAAGGTACTGACTGTGAAGATGAAGACCATGACACTAATTGGTACAAACAGATGGAACGGGACATGCCATGTGTATTAATTGTATGTAATTAATAGCAACATATTTCTTTTAAACAATCAAATTTTTAAACACATTTTCCCTTGGCAGACATGTTCACTTTGCGAGTGGTCTTAGAGTTGTCTTGCATTCAGGTAAATACAGTGGCGGCAGCAGCAGCAGCAGCAGCACCACAACCACCACCAATGATGATGATGATATGATAAAGTGGAAAAGCTCCAAAACACTAATCATGTTTACCTTACGCTCTTCTCTCACTCTGGATAATGAATACTGCCAATTTACATTCTGCCCTCAACTCAGACTCTGTTTACTCTCAAAACAACAACAACTTATCAAAATTCACCCAGTGCTGTAGCTGATATTCAAGCAATATTACCTGAGTCTTCATGTTTGTGATTTCAGCTGAGGGTTTGTCCCATAACTCATACGGAATCCCCAACTCCACCTTCACACCTTTATCACTGAAAGTAATGCCAGTACCATAGAAATAAATAAATCTTGCGTAATGATGATTTGGTCACAATCAGCACATAGAAGCATAGCACAATCAAAAACCTAACACGACTTTCATGTTAAGGTCCTTAAATGTGAGATGCACAATTTTGTTTTACAACATATACCTTGGGTATTTCTGTATGATATAGAAAATAAAATGACAACCGCACAAAATATTAATTACAAAATGTTTATCATGGATTATTCATGGACAACTGAAAGCTCCTCACCTGTTTAAAACAAGAAGGAATTTTTAGTATCGCCCTATATTATTTCATTATTTTATACAAAAGAAAGTTTCATGCATACTACATTGACTGCAATGAACAGTAAAGTAAATTTTATTTTCTTATTCTCTTTGAGTCTATTTGGGAGTGGCAGTTACTTATACTTACTTACTCCATGGAGAAGAGTCCTTCTTGAGAGGCCAACCGGTTTTCAGCCAGTCAAGAAATTCCCTGAAGGTTCATTACCACATTCACAAGTGCCCGTTACCTGTCCATATCCTCAGCCAGCTCAATCCAGTCCATACCCCCACATCCCACTCCCTGAATATCCATCTTAATATTTTCCTCCCATCTATACCTGGGTCTCCCAAGTGGTCTCTTTCCCTCAGGTTTCACCACAAAAACCCTGTATACACCTCTCTTCCCCCATACATGCTACATACTCCGCCAATCTCATTCTTCTTGATTTTATCATCCAAACAATATTGGGTGAGGAGTACAGATCATTCAGCTCCTCATTAAGTAGTTTCCCCCACTCCCGTTACCTTGTCCCTCCTAGCCCCAAATATTCTCCTCAGCACCCTATTCCTAAACACCCTCAGCCTGCATTCCTCCCTCAATATCAGCAACCAAGTTTCACACCCATACAAAACAACAAGGAGGCTTATAGTTCTGTATATCTTAATCTTTAAATTTTTGGATAGCGTACGGGAAGACAAAAGATTCGGCACCAAATGATAGCAAGCATTCCCTGAATTCAATCTGCTCTTAATTTCGTCCTGAATAGAATTTTGATATGTTCAGGTTGTTCCCAAATATTTTAACTCTTCCACCCTTTCAAAGGATCTATGGATCTTCATACTGACTTTGTCCTGCATTCTGATCTCGAGACATAATCATGTACTTAGTTTTATCAGCATTTACTTCTAGTCCAATCTCCTTACTAGCCACTTTCAGCTTCTGCATTTTCCTTCATAATATGTATGCTTCCTCCCAATATATTATCATCAGCATAAACCAGAAGCTGATTTGTACCATTTAATTTCAAGACATCCTGGTTGACCTGAACCCCCCTAATGGCGTAATCTAAAGCAAAGTTGAAAAGCAATGGCATTAGAGCATCTCCTTGTTTCAAAACATTCCTAATAGGAAACATGTAAGACAAATTCTTGCATACCCGGTCTCTGCTATACGTTTCAGTCAGACACATTTTTATTAGTCTTACCAGTTTCATAGGGATATGATACTCAGTGAAAATATTATACAGATTCTCCCTCCTAACTGAATCGTAAGCTTTCTTGAAAGTCTATAAATGCTGATGCACTGCTTCGTTGTATTCCCATTTTTTTCTCAACTATTTTACGAATGCAGAATATATAATCAGTAGTTGACCTGTTGCATTGAAATCCACGTTGACGATCCCCAATAATTTCCTCTGCATATGGAGTTAACCTTGAGAGCAGGATGTTGGATAAAATTTTGTACATAGTTAGCATAAGTGATATGCCCTTATAATTACTACAATCTGTTTTATTGCCCTTCTTATAGATAAGTACAATGATCAATTCCTTCCACTCCTCAGGCAACTTCTCCTTATTACAAATAGATATAATAAGTTTATGAACCTCACAGCAAATTTTCTTACCCCTGCTTTAATCAATTCTACTGGTATTTGATCAATACCTGATGATTTGTGACTTTTTAGCTTTTCATTAGCCAACTCAACCTTAAAGGCACTTGGCTCAGGCACTAGTGGTTATGCTGTGCGTATTTCTCTCTGCCTAACATCATTAACCCCATGTACATTCAACAGCTGGGAGAAACAGTTCCTCCATGTAGCCAAAATACTTTGGGAGTCTGCAACCAAATCACCCTTCTCGCCCTTTACTTTATTAGTTCTAGGCTGGTAGCCCCTCTTAAAGTCACTGATGCCCCTATACAAACTGCTAATATTTTTTAATCTTACTGTTACTTTCAAGTTCCTCAATTTTAGCTTACAGATATGACTTCCTTTGTTCCTGAAATGTCTGCTACCTTCACATCTTACATTGTTCAGAATATCTACACCACTTTGGCTTGGATCCTGTACCCACTGCATTTTAGCCTGCTTCTTTTGATCTGAAAAACCGAAACTTTCATCAAACCATGGTTTATGCTGCTGCAATTCAAGGAGACCTAGACTCCCTTTAGGTGAGGTTTTGATATTCTCTTTAATGTTCTCCCAATCGCTATTTATGTCCTCGTCATCACGTAAGTTCTCTCAAGGTGCAAACCTGTTTGTAATCTCAATCTGGTACTGTTTCCTAACTTATAGCTCATTTAGCTTCCTGAGATTAAATCTTTTCCCATCCAACTTCTGTGCTGCATGTTTACTTGCCGCCGATCTTTCCCTAAATTATGCAAACACCAGATAGTGATCAGTATCACAATCAGCTCCCACTGAAATTTTGTACATCTAGTATACTTGAATATGTGTTCAATCTGGTTGTGAGTCTTCCCATCAGGAGAGGTCCAGGTATATTTACGAATTTCTCAGTGCGGGAACATCGTGCTCTTAACAACCAGATTTTTTGATGTGGCAAAGTTTGCTATTCTAACACCATTACCATCACTATCTTTGTGTAGACTTTCATTTCAAACAGTCAGTTTGAAAATATTCTCTCTCCCAACTTTGCAATAAAATCTCTTAATAGAATTTTCGTACGGTACTTTGGTAAAAGATAAAAAACCTGCTCTAATTCCTCATACACTCTGTCTTTTGAATCATCACTTTTCTCCTCACTTGGTGCATGCACATTCAGAACAATGATATTACACCAGCAACCTCTCAGAACTGTATATGACATCCTGTCGCTAACAAAATCTACTCTCTTAACTGCTGATACTATTCTGTGGTGTAAAAAAAATCCCGTTCCCAAATTATGATTTTAGTTTCCTTTTCCATACAAAAAATTATAATCCCTGCTCTTACTGTGCCACCTTTGTCCCACCTAACCTCCTCTAAACCAACTAAATCTAATTTATATCGTGCCAATTCCCTGGCTGTTGCTGTAATTGAACCTGCCCTATACAGGCTTCTAATATTCCAAGTACCAAATCTCATGTCCCTTTTCCAATGCTTAGTTTGTACCAGAATATCAGTTGAGGTCCAAGGCTTTCTTTGTAAATGGTTTGTAACAAGATACTTTTTTACTGTGAGGAGTTGTTAGCACCTTGCCCAACACCCAAGCTGGAGGAACACACCTTGTCGACTGTCCACGACTGCTTATTCAATATAATCGCAGCTACCCTCCATATTGGAGGCCAGTCCTCCAACCGCAACCTGAGGACGTGCCATGCCGTAGTGACAGGGACCCACTTATCACGGTTTGGGAATGGCAGCGCATGACAAAATTAATACACAGTTCTGCAGTCAGTTACATATTCACAATCTCATTTCATATTTACTTTCCATCTTCCACTGCACTCTCTTTAAAGTAATGCTATACAATATATCTTTATTTTACAACAGAACAGGAGAAATATTTTGGCTATGTAAGATTTCCATTTTATTCAGGCTCTATTTTAGAAAAGTTTCAAGACTGTTCTCTAAAATTTGAGTTGTTCAGCACTTACACAAAAATATTAAATACTTTGTTTACTATTGCCTGTATTGTTTAGTAATGTGGTCTGTGTATTATGACATTTTATGGATTATCAGGAAACAGAAATGCATAACAAGTTCAAATTTATAATAATAATACATGACCAAACATTCCTGCAACTTCACTGCCCTGTGGTTTATCTAATAAGGGACACATCATACGGTCATGATTTATTGCAACAAAAAATTCAATTTAGTGAACCTTGCACTTTTCATATACAGCAATAAAAAATAATTAATGTGGTAAGTTAATTCTGCTTCTATACTCCTTTAAAAATAACATGCAAAAAACACAAAAATAGCAAAAGCAAACAAGAAGTCCCACTCTATAAACTTTTATGACCCTTTTAACAATACCAGCAGAACATTTTATAGCTATGAAACATACATATATCAGTCAATCGTCTATACACACATAAGCATAGGTTAAGTTAAATGAATAAAAATAAATGTAATGAAGTAGGCCTTCATATTGAGTTTTGAATAAGAGAAGCTGAGATTTCATAAGAAAAAGTACTGTATCATACATTCTCCTTCTTGCTTTCCTTCCCTCACGCGCACACACACACACACACACACACGTATGTGCACATGTTCATACACTACTGATTTTACAGCTCCAATCTCCTTGTACAATTCTAACCAAATTACAACCATTAAAAATTCATGGTAAATTAAATTTTCTACTTCTGAATCTTATGTCTTACATTATTTTGGTTTGGATCCCATAACCAGGCTAAACTGATGTGGTTATAGGATTTGAACCAAAGTCATGCAGATGATCTAACAATGTAAGACATGAAGCTGGCATACATGTCACACACACAAAAAAGAGGGGGTGGGGGGGAAATCAGAAAGATAGAGTTAATGAACTTGAAACAAATAGTAAGAACAAGAATATTACAGACTTGCACAGTGGCATCAATAAGTTTATGAGCAGTTACCAGCCTAGAACTAATACAGTAAAGCATGAGAAGGGTGATCTGGATGCAGACTCCTACAGTATTCCGTATAGGTGGAGGAATCATTTTCTCAGTTACTGAATGTGTACGGGATTAATAATGTTAGGCAGACTGAAGTACAGCAGAATGCAACTGAAGAGCTAACAGTATACAAATCACCAGGCAATGACAAAATTCCAGTAGAATTGATTAAGGCAGAGGTAGAACAATTTATTTTTAGATCCATAAACTTATTATTTCTATTTAGAATAAGAAGGAACTGCCCCACCAGAGGAGTCAATCACTGTACCTATGAAAAGAAGGATAATAAAACAATATGTAATAAAACAATATGTAATAATTATTGAGGCTTATCAGTGTCATCAATGGAATTTTATCCAACATTCTTCTGTCATGGTTAACTCCATATGTTAACAAAATTACTGGGGCTCTAAACAGTGGATTTTGCAGTAAGAGGTGAACTACCTATCATGTATTTTGCATTCATCACATACCTGAGAAAAAATGGGAATAAAATGGGTCAGCACATCAGCTATTTATTGACTTCAAGAAAGTCTATGATTCAGTTAGGAGGGAGGTATTATTTTCACTGAGTTTGATATCCATATGAAACAAACAAGGCTAATAAAAATGTGCTTAAATGAAACCTATAGTAGACCCCGGGTACATAAAACTTTGGCACATTTCCTATTAAGAATAGTTTGAAACAAGGAAATGCTTTATTGCCAATACTTCTCAACTCTGCTTTAGAATATATTAGAAGAGTTCTGGAAATCTAGAAGGGTTTAAAAATTTAAGGGTACACATCAGATTCTGGTTTATGCTGGTGATGCTAATTTGTTGGATGAAAACATACATATTTCGAAGATAAACACAGAAACTTTATTAATTGCGAGTAAGGAGATTGGTCTGGAAGTAAAATCTGGAGAAAAAAAAAACCATATGTGCTCATGTATTGTGAAAAGAATGCAGGACAATTTCATTCACTCCATTGCGACAATTCCTTGCCGTTCTCAGGAGCTTCTTCCATTCCTCTCTGTTATGTACTTTTTCCTGCCACACTTCTCCACCAACTATTCTTCCATCATCTCTCACCTCATCTTGCCATCTATTTCTTGGTCTACCTCTCAATCTTGCTTGTTCCCAAATTCATATATAATACCCTTTTGGGAATTCTATTTTCTTCCAGTCCCTGTACATGCCCAAACAAATGTAATCTATTTAACCTTATTGTCTCTATTATAGTAGGTTTTTTAACACTTGCGTAAATTTCTTTATTGGTTAATATCCTCCAATTTTCTTTTTTATTGGCATACACTGGGCTTAAAATTATTCTGTACACTTTCCTTTCAAAAATGTTCAATTGCTTTATATATCTCTTTGTTAGTGTCCAAGATTCTGATGCATATGTTAATGTTTTGTCTATTATTGTGTTCTTTAGCCTCAATTTTAGTTTCTTTGATATGTTTTTATTTTTAAAAAATGTTTGTAGCATAAAATATGTTTGGTTAGCATTTTTTATTCTTTCTTGCAAGTCTATGTGGTTATTTTTAAACTTCATTAAGTATAACTCCTAAATATTTAAAATTTTCCACTCTTTCAAATTTGTAATTTTTTATTTTAAAATGTCCTACTTTATTTTCTTTAGACGGTTTTTCCTTTCCATTATCATATATTTTGTCTTTTCTTGGTTTATCTGTAGTCTAAAATTGCTGGCAATGTTGTCCATTTCTACAAAATTTTTCTTATTTCTATTTCATTTTCTCAAATTAATGCAATGTCATCTGCATATGCTAATACATTCAATTGTTCTTTACCAATCTTTATACCACTAGGAACCATTTTTATACTTTGTATCACATTTTGTAATATCAAATTAAATAATATTGGTGATAAAGGGTCACCCTGTTTCAAGCTTGTTTTATTTTCAAAAAAAGATGGCAGTCTTCCTTCTATTCTAACCATAGTTCTTGTCTTTTCTACACATGTTTTACATATATTTATTAATTTAGTAGGAATTTTATATTCTTTCATACATTCCCATAGTGTATCTCTATGTATACAGTCATATGCCTTTTGAAGATCAATAAATAAATATTGTACACTCTGATTATACTCCCAAAGTTTCTCGTTTATTATTTTCAATGCAAATATGTTGTCCTTTACAGATCTTCCATCTCTAAATCCATTCTGATAGTCCCCTATAACTTTTTCAATATACGGTTTAATTTTTTCCAATATTATATTCGACAAACTTCTGCAAGCTGCATTTCCCAATGCTATTCCCCTGTAATTCTCATGCCTATCTCTGTCTCCTCTTTTGTGTATAGGAACTATCATTGTTTCTTTCCATTCTTCAGGTATCCTTTCCTCCTCCCAGCTTTGTCTTACTAGTTCATACATCCTATTCAGTAGTTTATTTCCTCTGTATTTTATTACCTCCAGATGTATTCCATCAGTTCCAGCCACCATGTTATTTTTTAAGTTTCTTATTGGCTTTTGTACATCTTCTATAGTGAGTTCTTCTACTTCAACTTCAACTTCAGTAATTTCTTTGTTTCCTTTTTTTAATTAATTCCCTTAGTTCTTCTGTGTTCAGTAATTTGTCAAAATATTCTTTCAAATTTCTGCTTTCTCCTTTGTATTCATTGCCAGTTCTCCTTTTTTGTTCCTAATTGTGCTAAACTTATGTTGATATCCTTTCTTAAATTGGTTTACTGTTTGATAAATTTTCCTTGTGTTATTATGCTTCTGATCTTCTTCCATTGATTCTATTATATTTTTCATGTATGTCTTTTTCTTATTCCTAATTATTTTATGAGCTTCTTTTCTTTTATGGTGATACTTCTGCTCTTCCTTCTCCCTTATTCCTTTTATCATCCACTTTTTTCTTACTTTCTTCATTTCTTCTATGGCAAATTTGCATTCCTCATTGTACCATTTATTTTTAAATGTTTTTGTACCTTCTTCCTTTTCTATAAGCTGCTGTTTAGTTTCCTTGATTATTGTTTTTTATGTTTTCCCATTTTTCATTAATATTATTGTCAATATTATCTTCATCGTCCAAATTTTCCAGTATTTCAAACTTATTATTAGTTTCTATAGCATGTTCTTTTTTACACTTTGGATTTTGAAAAATATTCACCATTATTCTTTTCTCATTATATTTATTTCCAGTTTGTACCCTTAATTTTACTTTTAGATTTATCTTCAGTAAGTTGTGATCTGATCCAATGTCTGGTCCCCTTAGTGCTCTGATGTCTGTTATTGCACTCCTGAATTTATTACTAATTAAAAAACGTGATCTATTTGGTTCGCTGTCCTGCCATCCGCTGAATACCATGTCTCTTTGTGAATATCTTTATGTGGAAACGTTGTACTTCTTACATTTAAACCATTAGATATCGCAAACTGAATCATTTTTATTCCACTGTTGTTAGTTTTATTACGTAAACTTTCATTGCCAATGGTGGGTTTGTATGTGCTTTCTTTACCAACTTTTGCATTAAAATCTCCAAGCATTATTTTAATATCCCAACTAGCTATTTGATTTATATTTTGCTCCAATAAATTGCAAAATTCTTCTTTTCTCTCTTTCTTGTTTTTATTTGCTGGTGCATGGATATTTATCAGAGTATATGAAAACCATTTAGCTTTTGATCTCAAACAGCATATTCTTTCATTTATAATTTTGAAATATTTAACATATTTTAAAAATTCTCCACTTACATAAAAACTGCAACCAAATTCATGCTTTTCACTTTCTAATCCACTACTGAATAAAGCAAATTTATCAAAGTTTTGGATAACACTTTCCAACCGAGTTTTCTGAAGTGCTACTACGTCGAAGTCCAAATTTGACTATACATTATGGAGCACTTTTAGTGCTCCTAACCAAAATAGGCTTCTTACACTCCACGTTCCAATATTCATATTCCTTTTCCAAATCCATTCATCATCAGTTATCCCTTCCTTCCCAGGCTCCATCAAGAAATTCGTAACTGTATATTTTTAATTAGCTGGGGGTTTAGCCCATTGTAAAACCCTCAACCTGATGGGCCAGGATTTTTGATCAGGGTTTACTCCCTTATATGACTTGCTTTCACCACAGCCACCAGAGCATCGTCTATCCTTGGTCTGATTTTGGAGAATGCAGGACAATATCAAAACATAAAGATAGGTAATAGGTGTGAAACTTGGCTTCACACACTGAGGGAGAAACATAGGCTGAGTGTGTTCAAGAAGAGGATAAGGAAGACGTCTGGGTCTAAGAGGTATGAAGTAACAGGGGAGTGGAGAAAACTACATAATGAGGAGCTTAATGATCTGTACTCCTCACCAAATAGTGTTCGGGTGATCAAACAAAGAATGAGATGGACTAAGTAGGTGGCATGTATAGGGAAAAGCAGAGGTACATATAGCATTTTGGTGGGGAAACCTGAGGGAAAGAGACCACTTGACAGACTTACAATAATATTAAAATGAACCTTCTAGAAATTTGATGGGAGGGCAGAGACTGGATTGATCTGGCTCAGGATAGGGACAGATGGGGGACTCTTGCAAATGTGGTAATAAGCCTCCAGAGTCCATAAAAAGCAGAGAATTTCTTGACTAGCTAAGAACTTTGCTCCAAGCAAGTTTGTTGATTAGAATCTTACATCCTTAATCCAATAAAAATGAATGGGTTAGAGATGTGAAGACAGAAAATCCAACACTTAAAAACTTCATGGTTACATAAATATTTCATATTTTTATACCCAAGCTATGTCCAAAATGATGGTTTCAAATCATAATGCTGTGAACATGCTTGTAAAGGCAGGCTAGATTAGATGCACTTTTGCACCATAATTTGGAGTCTCACTTGTTGCCCTTGGTGAGGCCCCTGCACCCCAGAGTGGACACGGATTACCAATGACGATGAGTATGAGGACCCAAGGATCAGAATGAACATATGTAACATAACACACCACCAAAACATGTACAAATAATCAAAGAAATATAATAATAATAATAATCTTCCTCCTTTCCAGTACTAGGCCTAGTGGCCTGTTACAGTCTCCTACCATCTCTTTGGAAGTCTCCCTCATGACCTTTTGGGGACGTAGTGAAGCATTTGTAGTGAAATGCCACAGACAAAATATCCTGAGGTCAGCCCAAATGCTACAGGTGGCAACCCCACCACTGCACTTAAACTGATTTGTAGAACACTAATGTGCTTTCAAGTCTCCAAAGGAAAGAAGCTGGACAAATGTGAATAATTATGACCTCACAACTCATAAATTAATTAAAATAGCAAACTGCACAACTGTTGAAGAGCATGAAACAACTTCCTCTGACATATCAAAATGAAAACAAATGCAAATACTCAAGTGTGCATGCCACCTCATCAACAGGGACTCAAGTGGAAAAAAAGGCCAAATAGAAGGTCTGATAACAATCCAAAAAAAAAAAAAAAACATAATGAAAGAAAAACAGGGAGGAAATGAGAACAAAGAGAGAGAGGGAGAAAGAAAAAGAAATACGGACAAAATGGCAGCCAGAATTTTTCTTGCAAACTCAGATATAAAATCATTTACTAAGGCAAACTCTCCTTTTAAAACAGAATTCTGAATACACATAAAATGCTGACATGACTAACATTTTCTGGTGGTTCCTGTCTCTCTGTGGTCAGTCAAAAATCACACAATAGTCAAGAGCCATGCCAATACACACATGAGTGGCATCAAAGACACACTCAAAGACAAGGGAAAGAAAAGATTACAGGACCTGATTAGAGGTGGTGCTCCCACAAACAAACCTGAATCATATGCCTCAGCTTATGCCAGGCTTATGTGGTATTGTGTAAAGAAAATCCTGCAAGCTGCACCATTCTTATGCAAGGATGCGTAAATCAGTTTTAATTTCCTGCTTCACTTACACCAATCCATGAAGTGTCTGAAATGTCTGGCTCATGCCTTTATCAAATCTTGTGCTATCTTTACGTTCCTTGTGTATGTTATACTGTAGTACTCTCTCACAAAGGCCCTCTAAAGATTCAACAAGACGCAGCTCACTGAAAGGAAAACATATTTCAGATTTGAAAGACTTTTGCACAGTTATTCATATGGTGTCTAATCAAACTCTTTTCTAATAATTAGAAAAAAAATAACAACCTAATGATACAACAACTATTCTACCTGTTCCTGTGTGCACAATTTTAATATTTTTAGCATATAAAATGTCAGTATTAGAGAAACTTACTTTCCTCTTCTTTTTTATTATTTTACTGGCTTTTCCCCTTCTTATCTGTTTCTTTCATTCCCACGTGATATTAATTTACTCTACAAGAAATTACCTGTAATTCAAGAATCCTGAGATCTGAATTTACTTCACACACAAGACCTGAGGTTTATACAATGCTGAAGATTCACACTGTGGTTTTCTAGTTTACAACATATACCAGACTACACAGTGTATTAACCCAGAAGAACAATGCATGGACTTCATCATACATAACTTGTTATAGCTATGGAAAATGCAAAAGAAAGCAAACTTAAAACATTTAAAATACTCACCCATGAAGTAATTCACATTCAGTAACCAAAAAAACATACATACAGATAAAGAGGGACACCTACACAGACACAGAAGCATCACAGGGCTCCCTGGCTTTTACACACCACTTAGCCTAAATTCAACCCATTCTGACAGTGAAATTAGGGCAATAACTCTCAGCATATAGCACGAACAACTACTGGAAAGGAAATCAACGTATGACTCCACGGCAATACTTTACACAGTAACACATAAATAATGTGATTAAGAAATCATCACAACTATTCAGAGTTCATCAAAATCAGAAATATCAGAACTGCCCAGAATGATTCAAATATCACCATTCTGAAGAAAGTACAACCATTTAAGAAATGGCCATATTAATAAATAATTACATTTGCAAATTAACAAGATAAATTCACAGTTGCATGGGCAAATTATATGCTCCTCTGGTTCAGACTGACCACCTTTCTTTGTGATTCACCTGCATAAATGAATCATGTCCTTAGCATTTGCATTTCAGTGTCAAAGCTGGACTTAATACTTCAATCCTGGAGATGGAGACAGGATCTTCCTCTACAGCACCGGTATCCAAGTACAAGAATACATGGCATCAAACCCACAATCTGAACTACACAGAAGTTGTTACAGTTCTCCATTTATTTCACAAGTTTATTTACAACAGCTTACCTTTTACTACCTTAACCTTTCACTGCCCCAATGGACAGTTCTGTCCATCGTTGTGGGTAGGTATGAAAACCAACATGGACATTTTTGTCCAGAAATACACACATTGTTTTTTACATTTACTACAATATTTGTGGGTCAATATGCAAGTTCAAATTTATGTACTATCCAGGAACTGAACCCTGATTTCCCATCTAGTAGTTGTATAATTTATTCACTGCTCTAGCCTGTCCCTTTACACACAGAAAACCTTCCAACACAGTTTTTCACAATGTATTTGTTCAAATATACAAACAAGTTAAAAGCTGCCGACTGTATCTACCATTCGATATTAATGCAATAATGAAACGTAGCCCAACAAAGACAGAAAGTACATGATGCATTGCCAAGAGAAAGTTACTTGCTATAGCAATTACTACATACGTTACTGTTAAGATGTTCTCTGCAGGCAACTACCTTCTCCTGTAAACTGCTGTTAGAATTACCACCTACAGCTATGCCCTGGTATGGTAAGTCTTTGAAATAATGTGATACGACAGTCTAACATGCTACTTTTGGCATATTATTTGAATCTGGCATATGCCCTTTGTACAGACATGACACACTACACAGACATTCCTCTTTTTTAATTGTAGTAAACTAATGCTGGTGACTGCTCTCCTCCTGGCAACCAACACTTGTCGCCAAAGCTGATGACCTGTAGTAGTATCTGCTGCCTGTTAGTCTCTGTCACGAGCAGATCAATAACAGATACAAAAAACAGCATGAAAATGCTCAGAGGTGTTGAATCTTCTTTATGTGTAATGTTTCATTCTGCTTCTTGCTTCTATCACCACCCATAAACTGAGGGACATGCGTCTGGTTAGCTTGCGACTGCAGTCACCATTTCATAATCTGATGCTGTATTGGTGGTGATGGTTATTCGTCATCATTGAAATCATTTTCATCCTCATCTGATTCTGTGTCCTCAACAAACTCATCTGAATTGTTATCAAAGATCACTGTACTTACACAAAATGAATTTCACAAATGCCAAGTTCACTGTACTGTGCAACTAACAGTGAATAACTGTGGGCACTGGTAAAAATACTGAGATTTCCTTTTGCAGGTCAAATTCTTTGTGTTGTAAACCTCTTTGTCAGTAGACCCTCAAAGAAACCTTTTCCCTGGACAGTTGGAAAGAATTCAAAAGCAGCAAGGAGCCTGAATTTAAGGCTAAAGAAAATGAAATATAAGACACAACTAAAATTTTGTATTTGAGAGATATTACCTCAAAATAATTTATAATGAACAATGATATACACCACAAAATTCTCTATTTTTACTTGAGTGAGTGCAATTTACTGCATAGATCTAGCATTATTGTTCTTAAAAACATTCACAATTTTCCTACCTACTGCAAGGAATATTTAAATCCCCAAAGAAAATTCTGGTCTGCTGACACTACAGGGTATTTAAATCACAGGCTTTTAAAGGTTAAAAGACATCATCTTTATATATGTACCAGGAATAGTGAACAGCACAATATTGTCCCTTGTATTTAGTGCTCTGGCATTCATGACAACAGCAAGCACTTTATGACATGACTTCAGCAAACCAGGCACTTACGATTTCTGGTATTTGGTCTTCCGCTTCGGCTTCACATCATCTAGAGAATAGCCCAGTTCCAGAACTTCATGTGTTTTCCCCGTTTCATCTAATCTTGATTCCAGTTCTGCAGCTAATATTTTACAAACTGCAATATAAGAAAATAAACATAAGACAATACTGAAACTCTCCCCAAAACTGGCAATTTCATGCAAAATCAGCACAGATTACAACTCATTATCCACTAATTTGCACGAAAACTGCAGACTTATTAGGCACAAAAGCCATAAACTTTGGCCATGTGAGGTACAGAGTGCCACATCAAAGTGTATTGGAAGGCTGACTATATGTCCTTCCTTACGACCTGCATCTTCCAATTAATACAGCAACCTGTCACTTGATACAGATCTGAAGAAAATAAAGATCTTTAATTTTTTTAGAATTTCATGTGCTATTAAAAACCTAGAACATTAATGTGATTTGTGGTCAACATAGTGGTACTGAGACAGATACTGCTCAAAGTACTTTAGTTTTCCCCAGTCAGTATCAGTACATCAAAGCCTCATACTCATATTTCATTCATCTACCACTGAAACTACATATCTCAGCAACTAAGAGTGTCACTAACTAAAGCACTTCACTTCATAAAATTACAGGCAGGTCTCATTTTATGCCAGGGCTGTGTTCCTCGAAAACATCACACAAATCGAACAGAAAATTCCCATTTACAATAGTACTTTTCCTGGAAGTTAGGGAGCTGACCTCATTCTATATAATGTATGACTACACCACTAGTGGACATACAGACCTCTAGAGCATATATCTACTGTATAAAGGGTATATATATATATATATACACACATACACACACACTTCTATACAATATACATACATTCTGTACAATGTATTTATTTCAAATGCAATAAAAATGTAAGACTCACATTCATGGTATTTCATATGGTTTATTTTGATACGACTGGGATAGTCTCGCTTCACGAACAAACACTTTATTTCATGGTTTAGCACCTTTAATTGTAGCAGCATTATCACAAACTGCATGTACACAAGTGTGAGGAAGTCTAACATTATGGCATATGTCAACAACATGTTCACATTTTTCAAGTCAGTCTATTATGTTTAATTTCTCCTCAACACTGGTTGTCTTTCACCAGTTCTTCACTTGGATTGCACCACGTGATGCAGAGTTATGTTCGTCACTCATGTTAGAAAGGAAAGCTGATGCTGTAGAAGAGTAAACTACATAACTGCATGATTATATCACCAACATAATCAATCCATAAACATAACTGATGGTGTGACAGTGACGTCACTTTCTACTAGCCTCCTACAGAATATAAGTGCAGCCATGGATCATCTATCCAAATCACATTAAACTGAAAATTATCAAGTAAATTTGAAAAGTGTTGTAAATTTTTAAGTCATGTTGAAGCAAAATCATGCAAAAACATATCACAAAAGTGAGACCTGCATGTACATACAAGTCCTTCCTTTGGCTTATTATCTGATCACAGTTCATTTAACTGCTCATACTTCATGATTTACTGGTGAAGTTCATCATACACAACCTCCAGCAGTTGCTGGGTCCACTGTCATTAGAA
>Ga0123354_10002184_pt1 | contig 25403 bp, 19 predicted proteins | sample TergutLab28metaG_2_FD_97872 | JGI IMG/M metagenome (GOLD analysis project Ga0123354, IMG submission 97872) | Labiotermes labralis P4 segment gut microbial communities from Petit-Saut dam, French Guiana - Lab288 P4 | ecosystem: Host-associated > Arthropoda: Insects > Digestive system > Gut ...
AATGATTCGCTTACTGCTTGAACCGGTCAATCTCCTGATTTTGGACGAGCCGACCAACCACTTGGATATGCGCTCGAAAGACATTCTGAAAGAAGCCTTGAAAGAATTTAACGGTACGGCGATTATCGTTTCGCACGATCGCGAATTTTTAGACGGCTTGGTTGACAAAGTTTATGAATTTGGCAATCAACGGGTAAAAGAACATCTCGGAGGTATTTATGAATTTCTGGAACGGAAAAAGATGGATACGCTCCGCGAATTGGAACGAAACCCCAAATCGCAACAGGAAAAATCCAACACGCAATCCGCCGGACTTCCCAAAGAAAATCAGCCTCGAAAATCCGATGGAAATCTGACGTATGAAGAACGGAAAGAACAGCAACGGCAAATAAAACGCTTGGGAAAAACCGTCGCCGATTTGGAAAGTCAAATCGAAAAATTGGAAGCAGAAATAAAGCAAATGGAAGAAATCTTAGCGACCCCTGCCGGCGCCTCCAACGTCAACATGCTTTGGGAACATGCCGAATTACAGAAAAAAACGACGGACGTCATGAACCGTTGGACGGATGCCACAATAGAGATGGAGGAGTATAATCAAAAAACATGATGAAAATTTATTTCATTGAATATGCGAAAAAGATACAAATTCGGCGAGGCGTTTGACGTTAACCGGTGGCGGTGCAATTGGAATTTTTATTTTTATTAAAAAAAGTGTAATTTTGCGCCATAATTAACTAATAGCATAAATTAAAATGAATATGAAAAAACAAAGTTATTTACTGTTTTTATTTTTTGTAATGATTACATTGTCTTGTAATAACACGAAAAAAGCGAGTGTAGATGGAATTACGCTTGCGAACATGGATACGACGGCTATTCCTGGTAACGATTTTTACCAATATGCCAATGGGAAGTGGATTGCATCTCATCCGTTGAAACCGGAATACAGTCGCTACGGCACCTTTGACGAGTTGGCAGAAAAAAGTCAAGCGCAAGTGAAAGATTTAATAACTGAAGTTGCGCAAAAAACCAACGAACAGGGAAGCGTCTCGCAAAAAGTCAGTGATTTGTATTCTTTGGCAATGGATAGCGACCGGCTTAATAAAGAAGGCGCCTCTCCGGTTCAGCCCTATTTGGAAAAAGTGAAGGCATTTTCCGACAAGTCACAATTGACCCCCTTATTAGCCGAAATGTTCCGTAACGGTTTCTCTCCTTTCTTTGAAAGTTTTGTGTATGCCGACGATCGGAACAGTTCACTCAATATTTTGCATCTGGAACAAGGCGGTTTCAGTATGGGCGACAGGGATTATTATCTTACGGACGACCAACGTTCAAAAGATTTGCGCGACAAGTATGTCGAATTAATCGAAAATCTTTTTACATTAACCGGTTATACGCCTCAAGAAGCTAAAGAGGCTTCGACTGCCGTAATGAAAATTGAAACTCAATTGGCGAAAATTGCTTCCTCTCGCGTAGCGCTTCGCGATCCGGTTGCCAATTATCACAAGATTGCTCTCGCGGATTTAGTTAAACTTTCTCCGAATGTTGATTGGGCTACGCTTTTCGACCAAATGGGCGCTAAAGGGTTAGAAGACTTGAATGTAAAACAATTAAATCCTATTGCCGAAGTAAGTAAAATTATTGCGACCTATCCGGTTCAGGATATCCGGTATTATTTAAGTTGGAACGTTATAAATTCGGCGGCGTCGTATTTAAGCGACACAATTTCCGATACCCGTTTTGCTTATTATGGAAAAGCGTTATCAGGTGCGGAAGTGCAAAGAGAACGTTGGAAACGGGCGATTAGCACTATTGACCGTTCGTTAGGAGAAGCTGTCGGGCAAATCTATGTTGAGAAATATTTTCCGCCGGTAGCTAAAGAAAAAATGTTGGATTTGGTGCATAATCTTCAGACAGCATTGGGTCAACGGATTCAGAATGTTTCATGGATGAGCGATACCACCAAAGTGAAAGCATTGGATAAATTGGCTGCGTTTCATATAAAAATCGGTTATCCCGACAAATGGAGAGACTATTCAAGTCTGACAATAGACAAAAAAGATTCATATTGGGCAAATATCGTTCGTTCTCATAATTTTGATTACGATTATCAAATGAGTAAATTCAATCAACCGGTCGATAAAGACGAATGGTTGATGACTCCTCAAACGGTCAATGCGTATTATAATCCCACAACCAACGAAATATGTTTTCCGGCAGCCATTCTTCAACCGCCTTTCTTCCAAATGGGCGCTGACGATGCGGTTAATTACGGCGCAATCGGAGTTGTTATCGGTCACGAAATGACGCATGGATTTGACGACGAAGGACGGCAGTTCGACAAAGAAGGAAATCTATCCGACTGGTGGACAGCTGACGACGCTAAACGCTTTGAAGAGCATACGAAAGTTTTAGCCGATTATTTTGATCAAATTGTTGTTTTAGATTCAATACACGCTAACGGACAACTCACATTGGGAGAAAACATTGCCGACCAGGGCGGTTTACATGTTTCGTGGCAAGCCTATCAAAACACGTTAAAGGGAAAACCGTCGCCTACTCCAATTGACGGATTCACCGACGGACAACGTTTCTTTTTAGCTTATGCCACCGTTTGGGGAGGTAACATTCGGGACGCCGAAATTCTCCGACTTACAAAAATTGATCCGCATTCGCTCGGAAAATGGCGTGTTAACGGCGCTCTTCCTCAAGTTGATGCCTGGTATGAAGCATTCAACGTGAAACCGGATAACACTATGTATGTTCCGGAAGAAAAACGAGCTTCCATTTGGTAATAAACCGTTTTGAAAAATTAAACGGCATGCGCATTTTGAATGTTTTCTTAGTATTATTTGCTATCACCCTGTCACTTACATCGTGTAAGGTAAAAAAACGAAATGCTACTGAACTTTTGGTTCCGGAAGCTGGAATCATAAATCATGCAACGGTTCCCGATATTACCGAGTGTGATATTCGTTTGCATATAAGCGTTTTAGCTTCCGACTCGTTGCATGGCAGAAAAGCCGGCACTCCTTATGAAGCGATGGCTGCAGAATACATAAAAGAAAAATTCGAATCGTTGGGATTGAAAGCTTTTAACGGTAATTATTACCAAAAAGTTCCGATTAGTACCCGCAAGTATTTTAGTAACTGTGAATTAAATTTCGATGGATATAAAGGCGATTATCCTGAGGATTTTCGACCGGTGATTATGTTTGATTCATTAACGGTTGCTGGAGAAGTTTTTTTTGCTGGAAACGGTGATGATTCCAATTTCGAAAATATCGATGTAAAAGGGAAGTGGGCGATGGTACTGGAAAACGATAATAGCATATTGTACGATATAAAAGCGACAATTAAAAGCAAAGGCGCCTTGGGGCTTTTAGTAATTGGAATAGACGGGACGACCGGCAAAGAACGAATAGTTTTGCCGGTCGACTCCGTGCCAATGATTAAAGTATCCTATCCGCTGGCAGACCGGTTATTTGCTCATGCGGGAACTTCAATAACAGAGGTTTTGTCGAAGGCAAAACAAGGTGAAAATCAAAACATGGCTATCCCGGTTATACTTACAGCCACAGTAAAATCGGTATCGGATTCTTTGACGTCGCAAAATGTTGTTGCCTGTTTAAAAACAAAAGATACTCAAAATGGAAATAAATATATTGTCATTGGCGCTCATTACGACCATTTAGGGACAAAAACGGACGACGACAGCGTGCTGATATATAATGGCGCTGATGATAATGCTTCCGGTGTTGCGGGCATGTTGGAAATTGCGGAAAAGTTGTGTGCTGAGAAGAAATTGAAATATAATGTTATTTTTGCAGCTTTCGGAGCCGAAGAATTAGGATTGATTGGTTCCCAGTATTTTTGTAACAACCCGCCGGTTCCGCTTGAAGATATTAAATTGATGGTCAATATGGATATGATAGGACGGATGGATTCGAGTAATCATGCTTATATCAATACGATAAAGCCAAACGTTTCATTGGATGCCGTGGTGGATAAAGTCAAAAAATCGCACCGAAACATCAATGTGGTCGTTTCATCGGACAATCATTATCAAAGCACGGATCACTTTTCATTTTATAATAAACATATTCCCGTGATATCATTTATCACCGGATTACACAAAGACTATCATACGCCGAACGATACCATCGGCGCGATTAATTTCAGAGGAGAAAAACGGCTGTTGGACTTTGTTTATGATTTAGTCAGTTCTCCGGCAATGGACGATTGCATCCGCTCTTTTACCTCTTCGGACGTCAATCCGTGACCAAACAGAAACATGAGTTTGGTGATGGCTGCTTCCGTCGTAATGTCGTAACCGGACAGCACGCCAATATTTTTAAGCGCCTTTCCTCCCTGGTAACGATCGGGTTCAACGGCGCCAGAAGCGCATTGGGTCACATTGACAATGACAATTCCTTTATTTATCGCCTCTTCAATAATGGATAAGAAAGAAGGATGAGCAGGTACATTCCCGGCTCCGAAAGTTTCAAGAACCACTCCTTTTAAGTATGGATTGGTAAAGACCACTTTAACGCAATTATCCGATATTCCGGGAAAAATCTTCAATATGGTGACATTCGGATTTAAATAATAATGAAATTTTGGAGTAGTATTTTTATGTGGACGATGAATCAGATGATGTTCGTATTTAATATATGTTCCAGCTTCTGCAAGAACCGGATAATTGAACGAATCGAATGCGTTGAAGTTATCCGCATTGACTTTTGTCGTACGATTGCCTCGCATCAGTAAATTTTGAAAAAAAATGCAAACTTCCGGCACAAAGGCATTTCCATCCGAATCTTTATCAACGGCTATTTCTAAAGCGGTAATCAGATTCTCCCGTCCGTCGGTGCGCATTTTACCGATGGGTAATTGAGATCCGGTCAAAATTACCGGTTTTGACAGGTTTTCCAACATAAAACTCAGTACAGATGCAGAATAAGCCATCGTGTCAGTACCATGAAGAATGACAAACCCATCGTATTTCTCATAATTACTTTCAATCATTTGTACTATTTTTTCCCAATCTTTGGGTCCCATATCCGAAGAATCAATCGGACGTTCAAAAGCAATACTGTCGATGTTGAATTTAAGGCGACTTAATTCCGGAACGTAGTTTTTCAGATAATTGAAATCGATCGGTTTTAAAATACCGGTTGCAAAATCTTCAATCATTCCGACAGTTCCGCCCGTGTATATTAAAAGGACATTAGCATTCAAATCTAACATAATGATAGTATTTTATGTTTTTTTTACAAAGATAAGCAATTTCCGAAAATTCAATTATCTTTGTCTCGAAGAAACACAAAAATTAACACATAATTTGTTTTCGAAATGTAAGAGAATAGACCCATAAACGCAGTTTATGAGCTATTTGGAGTAATTTTATTATCTATTTATAATTGAATTATATGAAAAAAAATCTTTTGCAAATTATTGCAATGGCAATCTTATTTCTTTTAACTATAAGCTCCTTGAAAGCGCAGTATCTATCCGATTCCTCTTCCGAATTCAATGCAGGAACACCCAACACAGGGCGTGTATGGGGTCTCGTGTTCGGTGATTATTTTTATAAATCCCATGCAGATGCACTTAATCGGGGCGGGTCGAATCAATATACGGGAATTCCGCAAGACCGTAACGCTTTTCAAATGCGCCGCGTTTGGATAGGCTACGATTACAATTTCAGCAAAAAATTTTCTTCGGAAATATTGTTGGCTGCCGAAGATAATCTTCCGCCGGGCAATCCGCCCACATCAGCACCATCCAGTGGCGATGAGTTACTGAATAATAAGCTTTCCTTTTATGTAAAATTAGCTAATTTAAGGATTAAGAACATTTGGGGAGGAACCGATTTGTTGATTGGACAACAAGCCGTGCCTGCATTTGTAGGCTACTCCGATAAAGTATGGAGCTATCGTGCGATAGAAAAAACGCTTACGGATATTCGTCGCACGCCGGCTTACGATTTAGGCATTGGATTGCAAGGAACATTTGATCCTAAGACCAAAAATTACGGTTACAACCTTTTAATTGCAAACGGAACCGGTGCAAGGCCGGCAAATAATAATTATAAGTGGCTTTACGGAAATCTTTGGGCGAAATTCTTTAATCAAAAGTGGGTTGTTGATGTCTATGCCGATTACGATAGACTTAACTGGACAAACGCCTGGCATCATTCGCGTCAAATGTTGAAAGGATTTATCGGATACAACACTTCTCCTTTTACCGTTGGCTTCGAAGGATTTGTAAATAACCTGAAACAAGATGTTTTCGCAACGAGAATGAACGATGCCGCCGCAGTAGATACGCTGAACAATGTTGCAAGCGGCGTTTCCATATTCGTCCATGGCGACATAATTAAGAATCAATTGCGATTCTTCGCCCGAGTCGACCGTTTTTCACCAACGAATAAAGTAAACAATGCGGTATATAAAAAATACACGTTGAATACCGCCAACTATAGCGATGATTCTTATTTTTCTGTTGCAACTTCTAACGCTACCGCTGTTGCTACGGGCGACCAAACGTATAAACAGACTTTCATCACTTTGGGTTTGGATTTTATGCCGGCAAAAAATATTCACATCATGCCGAATATTTGGTACAACAGTTATACTACCCAACTTTCGAGCGATTTGAATACTGGCGCTAACGGCGCTATGGCGAGTAATGCGAAAGGGGATTACGACCTTGTTTATCGCGTAACTTTTTTCTATAGTTTTGGGAAATAAAGATATCATTTCCAATATAATTCTATTATCTTTGCCTCAAAAAACCGATGATTTGTTTTCCCAATGCAAAAATCAACCTGGGTCTCCATGTTCTTTCCAAGAGAGCAGACGGTTACCATAACATAGAAACTGTATTTTATCCGGTAGACTTGTACGATGCCTTGGAAATCGTTCCGGCAGAAGGACGCGAAACCTCTTTTACTCAAACCGGAATTTCCATTGAAGGAAAGCCGGAAGATAATTTAGTTATAAAAGCCTATCATCTATTAAAAAAAAACTACGATTTGCCTGATATAACGATTTATCTACGGAAACAAATTCCTCCTGGCGCCGGTTTAGGCGGAGGTTCATCCGATGCCGCTTTTATGATTAAACTGCTTAACGATTTTGCCGCTTTGAATTTATCCGTCGAACAGATGGAAGTATATGCCCGTCGAATTGGAGCCGATTGTCCTTTTTTTATTCGGAACAAACCGATTTTTGCCGAAGGAACCGGAAATGTTTTTTCTCCTGTTAATATTTCGTTACAAGCCTATCATATCATTATAAGAAAACCGGATGTTTCCATTTCGACCAAAGAAGCATACGCCCGAGTGAAGCCTCAACAACCGGCAGTTCCTTTGAAAGAAATTATCCGTTTACCGATACATGAATGGAAAAAATATTTAGTTAATGACTTTGAAGCCGGTGTCTTCGCTCAATATCCTGAAATAAGAGAAATAAAACAACGAATGTATACAGAAGGCGCAATTTACGCCAGCATGTCTGGGTCAGGTTCGGCTGTGTACGGAATATTTGATAAAGACGGATACTATGATTAATATTTGAAATCACCATAATTAAAAAAAGCCGTTTCTAATTATTGAGAACAACTTTTTTCTTCATCACTGTAAGGTGAGAGGAAGGAATTTTGAATAGTAAATTTTTTCTGTTTTTTTGAGACGACATCTGCAATGTAGCTTAAATTTATTGTGATATGAAAAAAATTAAAAAGCTTTCGTTAAACAAATAAGTCGTTCCTATTCTTGGAGGGAATGACATGAACTGAATAAAAGAAAGGGGGAAAGTTGAAAACAAGTTGCCAATGGTATTTACTTCCACCTGTCAAAAGTCTTTTTTTAGACATAGGATGATCTACTTAAATTTGTTCCCATTGTTCTTTCCACAACTGAAAATAGATTCCTTCTTTTTCAAGCAATTGGCGGTGGGTTCCAGTTTCCGCCGTTTTTCCGCTATCAAGAACAAGAATACTGTCCGCATTTTTAACCGTACTCAGACGGTGTGCGATTACAATGATTGTTTTCCCTTGTTTCGCCAAATCAATCAGCGTTTGCTTTACAAATTTCTCCGAAACCGAATCCAGCGACGAAGTGGCTTCATCTAAAATCAAGATTTCAGGATTTTTGTATAAGGCTCTTGTAATGGCAATTCTTTGACGTTCTCCACCCGAAAGAGAAACGCCGTGTTCGCCAACAGGCGTCAGATAAGAATTAGGAAGATTTTCGATAAATTCCCGTATTCCTAATTGTTCGCTTAATTCGGCTATACGCTTCATATCCGGATCAAAATCGCCGACGGCAATATTTTCTATAATCGTTCCGGCAAACAATTCAACCTGTTGAGGAACAATGCCGATTAACCGCCTTAAACTTTCGTTACTTATCTGAGAAATAGAATATCCGCCGATATAAATATTTCCTTTTTGAATAGGATAAAGGTGTTGCAATAAAGCGATTAAAGTAGTTTTCCCCGAACCGCTTTCACCAACAACGGCAGTTGTCTGTCCTCGGGGAATAACCAGATTAAGAGATTCAAACACTTGCTTTCTGGCGCCATAGCGGAAAGCGACATTCTCAAACCGGATATCTCCAATTGTGTCGCGTTCCAGTTCGATTCTTTTCGATTCGTCTTCTTCACGTTCCAAATCCATAATTTGAAATAAACGGTCGGCGGCTATCATTGCATCCTGTATCGTTTGATTCGATGATATTAATTTACCGATAGGCGTTAAAATATATCCGGTAAGAGAATAAAAAAGCATTAATGTTCCTGGAGTCAGTTCGCGATTAATGACCGAATAACTTCCCATCCAAAGCAATGCCACCGTAATTCCGGTCGATATGAATTCAACCCCGCCATTGGCAATGATGGAACCATAGATACTTTTGTAAGTGTTTTTAATCAAATGCACAAAGCGCATTTCGGTTTTCAGGTTGGCGAATTGTTCTATTCCAAACTGCTTAATGGTGGAAACGGCGCTTAATGATTCCACCAGATGCGCTTCTAAATCGGCGCTACTTTCCATCATTTTCCGCTGATATTTTTTATTTAATCGATTGAACAAGAAATAAATCAAAAAAAATAACGGCGCCGACAGCAAAGTAATCACTGATAATTTCCATGAGAACACGAGCATCAACCCGAGTGTAAAAACCAGAATCAACAGATTTACGACCAAATCCAACGAAACATTGTTAATGAATATCCGTATTTTCACAGCATCGTTCACGCGGGAAATGATTTCTCCTATCCGCATTGTATCGAAGAATTGCTGAGGCAATGTAAGCAAATGCTTATAGTAACCCAATATCAAGGAAGCGTCAATTCGTTGTCCGGTTTTTAAAGCCAGAATACTTTTCATCGCTCCGATAAACGCTCGCAGAACCATAATTAAAATCATCATGATTCCCATCAGATTGAGCAGATTTATATTCTGGTCGACCAAAACATAATCGGTTATTTTTCCCACATAAACGGATGTCGAAAGTCCCAGTATACTGTATATCATCGCACCGAACAACGCTTGGATCATAATGCTTTTATGCGGAAGCAACAAATCGATAAAACTTCTCAAAGCGCTTTTTTTCAAATTTCCTTTCTCAAAGGTTTCGTTCGGGCGGATAAGGATTAATATTCCCGTCCATTCTTTTTTAAACTCTTCGACGCTTTCCTTGTGAATTTTTCCATCGCTTGGATCCATCACCCAAACAGCGTTTTTTCTTATCTTATAAATAACGACGAAATGCTTTAATGTTTCGTTAACAATCACATGGGCAATGGCGGGCAAAGGAATATTTTGCAAACATTCGAAAAGTCCTTTAACGCCTTTGGCTTCTAATCCCAGCTTGTTCGCCGCTTCAATCATTCCTAAGACATTGGTTCCGTTTTTATCCGTATAGGCGAATTGACGAATACGGGCAACCGGAAACTTCAAACCAAAGTAAGCGGCGATAGAAGCAAGACAGGCTGCTCCACAATCGGTTATATCTTGTTGTTTTATATCGATTTCCCGTTTCATTTTTTTGCCAATTGACTGTTATTGTATTGTGCAGGATTCGCCCAATCGTCCATTTTCTGGTAGATCAAAGAAAAAAGCGAACGTTCAGTAATCATAAAATGGGAGGTTACATTCATTCCTTTTTTTAATTTTCCTGCAACTCCGTTTTTACGAACCAAACAGTTTTTTTCAAGTTGGCATTTCACTTTATAAAAAGGTTCATTTCCGGAATCGCCGGTCAAAAAATCGGATGAAATATCGGTCACTTTCCCAGGAACCGTTCCCCATTCATTATAATTGAATGAACTAATTTGTATGTTAACCGGCATACCTGGATAGATATATCCGATGTTACGGGGAGAAACATATACTTCGGCATAAAGGATAGAATCGGGACTGATAATTGCCAAAAGGCTTCCCGACTGTATGCTGCTGCCTTTGTAAATTCCTTTGAACTGGTCGAGTGTTCCGTATACGGGACTGACAACCACGTACCGGTTTCTCTCTTTTAACTGCTGATTCAAATTGTTTTTCATTTCTTCCCGCGAGTTAACATAAGTGTTTAAATCGTTTTGCCATTGACTTATTTGGCTGTTCTTCAAGGAAGCCAATACATTCCGCTCCTTATCGTAATTGTAGCGGTAGTTCTCGTTTTCTTCCGCCGCAATAACTCCTTTTTCATACAGCGTTTGATTCCGTTCCCAGTCTTTTTGTGCTTTGGATACATTAGTTTCCTGTTCCTGTTCACGTTGTATAAACAATGCATATTCTTGCCGGCGGCTTGCCGAAGAAAACGATTCGGGTTTTTGTCCTTTTGCTAAAAATGTCAAGTCGTTAATGTGTTCCCGCATATCGACCAGGCGTTTTTGTTGGTATTCGATTTGAAAATTGGGATTTGCCTGCTGGAAGGTCAAAATCGTATCGCCTTGTTTAAGTATTTGACCTTCCCTGACAAATACAGAATCCACCCATTCGGTAACCGTAGCTCTAATTTCTGTTTTTTCAACCATTGGGCGAATGATTCCTGATTCTTGCACCGATACATCTACATAGATAAAAGGTAAAGTAACGAGTGTTGCAACAACGACAATTATTACTACCCAGTATATCTTTTGAGAAGCGGTTGAGTAGTTGGCAATGTAGGAGTCAATGCTGTCGTTAATCAATTCGAAAGGTAAGATGTTCATAATAATATTATGTTATTCATTTCATTGTTATACTATCGACGCAAAATTATTTCGTTTATATCTATCAATAGGTTATTTAAACTTTATTTAAATGTTAAATGAATGTTATATTTTTATTTGGACAAAAAAATAGCAGGTTGAAAAAACGACCTGCTATTAATAAAGAGGGATTGCGAGTGATCCTGAATCAAATTCAGAACGCGCCGAATTTATATTCCTAACGATCGGCGGACTGCATCAATTTTCACTAAAGCGGCTATTTCGGCGTCCGCTAATTCTTCCCGTGATGCTACCTTGCTGTGTATTTCAATATAGAACTTAATTTTAGGTTCTGTTCCCGAAGGACGAATCGACACTTTGGTCTTGTCTTCGGTGAAATATTGCAACACATTAGAAGTTGTTGGCATATCAAGCGATACGGATTCATTTTCAATGACGTCTTTCCCTATCAGTTTGGCAAAGTCTTTGATGAAAATCACTTTTGAACCGGCTAATTCACGCATTGGTTTTTCACGGTAATTTTTCATCATTGCCTCGATTTCATCTGCGCCTGATTTTCCTTCTTTCACAACGGAAATGCCTTTTTCTTTTGAAAAACCGTATTCTACGTAGATATCCTGCAACAACCGGTAAATGGTTTTCCCATTGTCGGCCGCCCATGCAGCAATTTCAGCCAGGAGCATACAGGCGGAAACAGCATCTTTATCACGGACAAAATCTTCCGCCAGAAAGCCATAACTTTCTTCTCCTCCTCCGATGTAGGTTTTCTTTCCCTCGTTTTGGCGTATCACATCGGCAATCCATTTGAATCCGGTGTAGCAGTCATACATTCGGATACCTTTCTTTTTGGCAATATTTCCAACTAATTCGGTCGAAACAATTGTTTTCACAATATATTCTTTTCCTTTTATTTTGCCTGTTTCCTGCCAGCGGGTAATTAAATAATAGAGGAAAATCAATAAGGTTTGATTGCCATTCAGTAAAACAAATTCGCCGGCGTCGTTTCGAACCGCAGCGCCTACGCGGTCGGCATCGGGATCGGACGCCATAACCAAATCGGCTCCCGTTTCGATAGCTTTTTCGACTGCCATTTTCAATGCGGCAGGTTCTTCGGGATTAGGGGAAACTACTGTTGGAAAATCGCCGCTAACGACGTCCTGTTCCGGCACATGAATGATATTCGTGAATCCCAGCGTTTTCAATGCATCGGGTATTAGCGTTCCGCCTGTTCCGTGAATCGGCGTATAAACAATTTTAATCTCTTTATGCCGTTCGATTGCATCCGGAGAAAGCGAGATTGTCAGTAGGTCCTGAATAAATTGTTTATCAATGGTTTCATCTAAGATGTGTATCAATTCGGGATTCCCTTTAAATTGAATTTTTTTAGTCGAAGTTATCGCATTAACTTCAGCAATGATATTATGATCGTGAGGAGCAATGACCATAGCGCCATCGTTCCAATAAACTTTATACCCGTTATATTTCTTTGGATTGTGGGAGGCTGTGATAACTATTCCGCTCTGACATCCTAATTTACGAATAGCGTAACTGACTTCCGGCGTTGGACGCAAGTCGGGAAATAAATAGGCTTTGATTCCACTGGCAGAGAGTATATCTGCAGAGATTTCCGCAAACCGGCGACTATTGTTTCGGCAATCATGTCCGATAACCACTTTGATTTCCGGTAAATCGGAAAACTCTTTTTTTAAATAATTAGCTAATCCTTGTGTTGCAGCGCCAACCGTGTATTGGTTCATCCGGTTTGAACCAACCCCCATAATTCCTCGAAGGCCGCCGGTGCCAAATTCCAAGTCCCGGTAAAAAGCATTAATTAAATCGGTTGGGTCTTCCTTGTCTAATAATTCTTGAACACTTTTGCGTGTATCTTCGTCATATTCAGACGATAACCAAGCTTCTGCCTTTGCGTGTACTTGCATCAACAATTTATCTTCTTCCATAACTATTGTAATGTTTTTACTTTTAACCATTCTCCTTTTTCTTTCACGATAGCTCGTAAGTATTTTTCATCAAACATGGGACGGTTGGGGTATTGCGATCCTCCGTATTCATTATGAATAAATTCACCATCTTTCTCTTTTTTAACGCATCCGTCCATGTATTTGACAATTAGATATTCACCCAATGATTTCCATTCATCCAGCGCTTTTTGGGCGACGCCGATGCTATAATCCGTCAAGAAAGCAAGGGCTTGGTTCCGGTCGGTCTGAAGCAATTCTTTTGCTTGTTGTTCAATTTGCGGTTGTGCGGCTAAATAACCGTTTTCCAATTTATCCTGCACAGGCTCCGTATCCTTGAGCATTTGATCGTAACGGGCGTAAGCCATATTGGCAACCCAATTATGTATCCAAAAGGCGGAAGTCCATGAAAAATGCGTAAAATCGCCATTTCCGACGCGATAACATTCTGGCGTTTGAGTCATGCTGGCATACATCGGCGTATAGACGGCAAATCGCGCATCGTCAACGCCAAACCAAAAAACGCCGCCTATTTCATCGGGTAAATAATTCCGCATCTGCCCCACAAAAGTAAAACCGGTTTGTTGAGTCGAAGTCGGACGTTCAAAGCCATACTTGACGCTATCGACTTCCCATCCCAGCGGATTGAACCGGTAGGGAGAATGGAAAGGTCCTGCGGCAATATCCAAAGTCGGGTCAAAAGGCGTTCCCTCATAATGATCTCGCATGCTGGTCATCATATCTTTTACGCTCAATTTCCGGTTGGGTTTCACATACAATGGCATAGGATTAGTATCTTCACCCAGTATATAGGGAATCCATTGATCGCCATTGTCGGTGTATTGGTTGAAAAAACTCCAAACGCGGGCTTCACAAAATCGCAATCCACCCCATTCCAATGGATTATAGGCGTCGGCAAAACTAAACTCTTCGTCTTTTCCGTTAAAATATCCTTTGGAGCGAGCAAAAGAAATAACGTCTTTCGAATACAGGCAATTTTCTTTGTCATTTAATGAAAACCGATGAATTCGCGATTGATTGGCGTGCGCTGCAATGCAATCGTCCGGAATACGAACGGCTACCCACACCGCGCCTTTATTTCCAACGCCCTTCCCAATCATATCCATTATCCAGACATCGTTCTTATCTACAATCGAAAACGATTCCCCTTCACTGCAATAACCGTAAGTCGCCACCAAATCGGTCATGATTTTTATGGCTTCCCTTGCGGTTTTTGCTCGTTGCAGCGCAATATAAATAAGACTTCCATAATCCATAATAGCAGTTGAATCGGACAATTCTGGACGACCGCCATAAGTCGTTTCTCCAATACAAACTTGGTGTTCGTTCATGTTGCCGATAACATTGTAGGTCTGGCTTGCCTGCGGAATTTTTCCAAGATATTTGTTTGTATCCCATTCCCGAACATCCATCCACGTATTGGGAGGATAAGTCGCTGCAGGCCAATGATACAATTCGCCGTATAAGGAATATGAATCCGCAGAATAAGTAACCATGGTAGAACCGTCCACCGATGCCGCTTTGCCCACTAAAAGGTTGGTACAAGCCCAAGAAGAAACGATTGTGAAAATCATTCCCGTCAAAATCAAAATTTTCTTTCTCATTAATAACGTAGTTAAATAAATGCAAATATACAAAAAAATCACGTTTTATCCAACTCCGGATAAACAATCCGCGAGTGATAAACCGACATTAGCCGCTCTACAAAAACGCTTTTGATATCCGTAATATTCTTAAATGTCAAAGGCGCTTCGTTTAATAGACCATCATTAATTTGTATATTAATGATCCGGTCGACTAAATTCCGGATCGATTCTTCCGTATAACTTTTCATACTCCGGGAGGCGGCTTCAACCGAATCAGCCATCATTAGAATAGCGGTTTCTTTTGTATCGGGATTATCTCCATCGTAGGCAAAAGCTTCTTCATCGACAACGGCATTTGGAAATTGATTACGGAACGAATTATAGAAATATTTGGCTTTTCCTTTCCCGTGATGTGTCCGGATAAACTTGATTATAGATTCCGGAAGATTATTTTTATTCGCCATTTTCACTCCTTCCGGAACATGGTCGGTAATTATCCTCGCGCTTTGTTCGAAGCTCAAATTTTGATGCGGATCGTAACCTTCGATTTTATTCTCAATAAAAAAGTGCGGATTCTTCATTTTTCCTAAATCGTGATATAGAGCGCCGGTACGAATCAATTGCGGATTAGCGTCTACTTTTGTTGCCGCTGCAACCCCCAACATGGAAACTTGAAGCGAATGTTGAAAAGTACCCGGGCAACTTTCCGATAGTTGCCTTAAAAGGCCTGTATTGATATCCGACAATTCCACCAAGGTAACGTTGGAAATGTATCCGAAAAATTTTTCAAGAATGTAAATAAAAGGATAAGTAAACAAAACAAAAAGAAAATTGATTCCAAAATATACCAGCATCCGTTCATTAATTTTTGAAAAATTACCTTCTTGAAACAGCAACAGTCCAAAATAGACTAAAACATAAGCGGCAAGAATAAACAACGCACACTTCATCAACTCGGATCGTTTCGATAAATCTTTCAGGACAAATAGAGCAACCCAGCAGACAAACAGTTGCATCAGAACAAACTCAAAAGACAGCGGAATCAGTAAGGAACAAATGAGAATCGTTACCAAATGGGTAGCTTGCGCCGTACGCGAATCGAAGAACGTACGGACAACAATCGGAATGATGGCATAAGGAATAATATAGATGTTGAAAAGATTGTAAGTAATGGAAATTTCCGTCAGAAGCGTGAAGAGCGTTACCATGAAAAGTGAAAAAATAATGTCTTTCCTGTTCTCATAAATCTTTCTCCGGAAATAATAGAAATAGAAAAAATAGCAAGTAATTAATCCTCCGATAATAATCACTGTTCCCGCCCACAGTCCGGTTTGACGATTCACCGTTCCGGCTTGCTTGTCGTAATTAATTTTCAATGAACGTAATATATTGTATACTGCGCTATCAATAATCTCGCCGCGATCGACAATTTTTTCACCCGCTTGCACCATTCCGTTGGAAGGAGAGATTTTTTTCAACTGCTCCTGTTTTATTTTTTCGGTCATTACTTCATCGTATTCCATATTTTCACGAAGATAATTCTCCGGAATAAATTTTTGCAATTCATCCGCATCCAAAAAAGGTGGAATATTATCCGACAAATAAGAATAAGCTGTGCGTATCGTAAAAAACTCTTTCACAGCATGCGGTTCCGCCAGATTATCCCGTAAAACCATCAGGTAAGTATATTGATTATCCTGTAAATACTGAAAATCATTGGCGTTGATTACACCGGTATTGTAAATCTTTGCCAGCATATCATTCATGTATTTTTTATAATCCAATGCGTGAGGAACAGCATAAAACGGTTTGAAATTTTCATTAAAAAGTTGAATTTCATGATTTACAACATCTTCATCCTTTCGAAAATAAGGAAACGATTGCACTTGAATAGAATCTTGTTCCGCTTTAACCTCCGCATCGGTTTTATAGATGGGAAAATCAAAGGGCGCTATCAATAAACCGTATTGCCAAGGGCGTCCTTCGATGAAAGAATAGCTGAATTTTCCTTCGCGCGGGACAAAGAATAAAATAAGCAAACCCACAATAATAAAATAGATATACTTTGGTATCACAAACGATTTCTTGTTCATACATCCAATAATTTTCGCTAAAAATAATAAAAAAATGAGAAATATACGTACTTTTGTAAAAAAATATTTTTTTTGTATGTGGAATAAAAAAATCAGGGTTCGTTTTGCTCCCAGTCCAACCGGTCCATTACATGTTGGAGGCGTTAGAACTGCATTATATAATTACCTTTTTGCGAAAAAACATGAAGGCAGTTATATACTCCGAATCGAAGATACCGATTCTCAACGCTTCGTTCCGGGAGCGGAAGACTACATCATCCAATCGTTGAATTGGTTAGGGATTACTTTCGATGAAGGTCCACACCTGGGGGGTTCATTCGGTCCTTACCGTCAATCGGAACGTAAAACCATTTACAAACGTTATGTCGACCAATTATTAGCAGACCGTTTGGCTTATTTAGCTTTCGATACCCTTGAAGAATTGGAAGCTAAACGTGCCGAAATTCCGAATTTCCAATACGACGCTTCAACCCGTTTGTCGATGCGTAATTCCTTGACATTGCCCCCGGAAGAGACGCAAGCTTTGGTGGAAAGCGGTCAACCTTATACTGTCCGTATCCTCATTGAACCAAATCAAACCATTCTCGTACCGGATTTGATCCGCGGAGAAATCACTGTTAATTCATCCATTATCGACGATAAAGTGTTGTATAAATCTTTCGATGGATTGCCGACTTATCACTTGGCAAACATTGTAGATGATCACTTGATGGAAATTACGCATGTGATCCGAGGCGAAGAATGGTTGCCTTCGGCTTCTTTACATGTCATCTTATATCGATATCTCGGCTGGGAAAATATCCAACCTGTATTTGCCCACTTGCCTTTGTTGCTCAAACCGGAAGGAAACGGGAAGTTGAGTAAGCGCGACGGCGACCGTTTGGGATTTCCCGTATTTCCTCTACAATGGCGTGATCCGAAAACCGGAGAAACGGCGTCGGGATATCGTGAAGCAGGTTATCTTCCCGAAGCATTGTTGAATTTTCTTGCTTTGTTGGGATGGAATCCCGGCGATGACCGGGAAATATTCTCTATGAATGAGCTTGTTGATTTGTTCACCTTGGAAAAATGCAATAAAAACGGAGCCAAGTTCGATTATAAAAAAGGCGAATGGTTCAATCATCAATACATCCTATCCAAATCCGATGAAGCTGTCGCAGAGCTATTCCTGCCGGTTCTGAACGAAAAAGGAATCAGTATGCCTTGGAATCAATTAGTGAAAATTGCCGGACTAATCAAAGAGCGGATTTATTTCACCACTGAATGTTGGAGTCAATCCGCATACTTTTTTACAGCTCCCGACGCTTACGATGAAAAAGCTGTCAGCAAGCGATGGAAACAAGATTCTCCGGAGAAAATACAAGCGTTGATTTCCGTTTTGCAATCCATAGACGATTTTTCCGCATCAGCAACCGAAAAGGTAGTCCTGTCCTGGATCGAATCGAACGGCTACTCTACCGGCGCTTTAATGAACGCCGTCAGATTAGGATTAGTCGGTGAATGTAAAGGTCCTCATATCTTTGATATTATGGAAATCATAGGAAAAGCAGAAGTGATTAAACGATTGGAAAAAGCTATTAAAGAGTTGAAAGTTGATAATTCCTAATTTATAATTCATAATTAAGTTTCATGTATCATCTCGCCATAATTCTATACACACTCGCAGTCCGGTTAGTTGCTCCTTTCAATAAAAAAGCGAAAAAAATGTTGACCGGACAAAAGAAGACATTTTCTATTTTGAAAGAACAATTGGATCCGGATGCATCCTATATTTGGTTCCATGCTGCTTCCTTAGGAGAATTTGAACAAGGGAGGCCGTTAATAGAAAAAATTCGACGGGAGAAGCCAGACTATAAAATTCTGTTGACTTTTTTTTCTCCTTCGGGATACGAAATCCGGAAAGATTACCCCGGAGCGGATACTGTTTGTTACCTTCCCTTTGATCATTATTGGAATGCCCGGAAATTTCTCGGCTTAGTAAAACCGACGATGGCGATTTTCATTAAATATGAGTTTTGGATGAATTACTTAAATCAGTTAAAAAGTTTACGCATACCTACCTATATCATATCCGCCGTTTTCAGACCAACGCAGATTTTTTTCCGTTGGTATGGCTACCGGTACCGGAATGTTTTGAATAATTATAATTGGTTTTTCGTACAAGACCAACATTCGTCGGATCTATTGAAACGGCTCTATCATCACAATACAAGCGTTACGGGCGATACGCGCTTCGACCGCGTATATGAGATATTCGAACAACGAAAAGCATTGCCGGTCATTGAAAAATTTTTGAGCAAAACGGAAAAAGAGAAAGACCTTGTTTTTGTTGCCGGAAGTACCTGGTTAAAAGATGAAGCCATACTTATCCCGTATATCAATCAACATCCCGAAATCAAATTGATAATCGCCCCGCATGAAGTCAACGAGCAACGAATCGACGCGCTGAAAAACTGTTTCACACGCCCTGCCGTGCGATATTCGCAGGCAAATGAAGACACTGTAAGCGAAGCGGGATGTCTGATAATTGATTGTTTCGGTTTACTGTCTTCTATTTATCGCTACGGTAACTTGGCGTACATCGGCGGCGGATTCGGTAAGGGGATTCATAACATTCTCGAAGCAGCCGTTTACGGTATTCCTGTCCTGTTTGGTCCTAATTACCATAAATTTAAAGAAGCTAAAGGATTAACAGCGAATCTTGGAGCAATTGCCATCACAAATGAAATGGATTTCACTTCCCGTATGAACGATTTTCTTTCTTATGCCAACCTGATCCGGGAATATGGAAAAAACGCCAAGGAATACGTTTTTCGTCACCTTGGCGCCACACAGAAAATTTATGAAAAACTGTTTAACTGAATTATCAATTACTTATACCATCCTGCGTACATTAAATAGTTCCGCGCAATCTTTTGATTAATCTCTTTCGCTTGTTCCGGATCGATTTTCTTGACGAACTTGGCAGGAGCGCCTGCATAGATACTTCCCGGTTCGACCTTTGTACCTCCGAGAACAACCGATCCGGCAGCAATCAAAGCGCCTTCTCCGACCACCGCCTGATCCAGCACCACTGCATTCATCCCTATCAAGGCGCCATTTTCAATCTTTGCGCCGTGAATCGTTACATTATGCCCGATGCTAACGTCATCGCCGATCTCCGCAACCGACTTCTCATATAAAGTATGAACAACCGTACCGTCCTGAATATTCACTCGTTTACCTATTCGTATCGAATTAACGTCGCCACGCAAGACGGTATTGAACCAAATACTTGAGTCGTCGCCGATAACTACATCGCCGATAACCGTAGCGTTATCTGCTAAATATACATTTTCACCTATCTCCGGAGTAAATCCCCGTACCGATTTAATTAATGCCATGCCTTATTCTTTCCCAATTTTACCAATTCCAGAGGTATTGATATTTTTATTTTTCGGTTCGTCCTTATAAGTAATTTTACCAATTCCTTCCATACTACCTTCCAAGTATTCCGATGGATTGCATTGGATGGATCCAACTCCTCTAACATGCGCATACACCGTATCGGAAAGCAAATCGAAAGCATTGACTCCTCCGACGCCTGCCACATCCAAACGGGTTTTATTCGCTTTGCCTGATAACCGAACGGAACCGACTCCTTCGGAAGATACTGCCAATGAACTGACATACAAACTGTCGGCTTGAAAGTTTCCCGGACCCATCATTTTGATTTCCAATTCATCTCCTCTAAATGCTTGATTCATTTGTATGTTTCCGACCATATTCGATTGGATCCCTTTAAGGTCGGCGGTTTGAAGTCGCACTACCAGGTTATTTTCGCTACGAAGCGGATACAGAGAAGATAAAACCAACCGTCCATCTTGCAAATTATATTTCACTTGATCAATTAGATTTTCGTCGCCGCTTATGATGATCGAGGAAGTCGAATCGCAAGTTTGTTCTATTTCTAAATTAGCATACAAATACTTATCAATTTCCAGATATGTAACAGGTTCATCAAGATTATATTTCGTTTCAGAGAGAATTCCGTTTCCTCGAATTGGATGATAATCAAACAGATTAAGATTAGTCCAATTCAAATGTCTGAACCAATTATGTTTATCTATTTTTAGTCCCGAAAATAGCAACAATACGCAAGCCAATATCCACACGATAAGGAACGTCCAGCTTACCGACCGGTGCAGCGGCTTTAATTTGGCGAAATGTGCGATAATAACATAAATCAAAGCAATAATGGGAATACCTATCGCCAAAAGAAAAGTAATTGTCGCTAATTCCGGATGGTCGGCAAGTACAAAAGCAGGCCAAGCGCCCAGCAGACCGCCGCCTACGCCAATTCCGCCAAACAATACTGCAAATAATAAAATAAAGACGATAAATAATACAATCAGCAAAGGAAATGCAATAAGGCATCCTAATCCAATCAGAACTACTTTCATAAAACCAACAACCAAGTCGATGAATCCGGCTAAACAGCCTTTCGATTCTTTGGGAGGCGCCGATCCGACATCGGCAGCAACCGTTTTCCCGATATTTTCCACCGTAATCGGTTTGCCTCGCATTTGCAATTTCTGCTCCGCTGTCTGGGCATAAGGAAAAACGATCCAGGCTATAAGATAAAACGGAACGATCCAGAGCGAAGTAGCAAACAGGAGAATGATAAATATAATCCGTACGGGCAACACATCCCAACCGAAATAGGCTGAAATACCGGAGCAAACGCCGCCGAACATTTTATCGTCGACATTGCGGTAAAATTTCTTTTTGACTTCCTTTTGTTCGGTAAAATTGGATTGTTTTTCTTCTTTATCGTTTGTCGTATCTTCCCCTTCCTTGTCGGTAAAATCATCCGGTTTACCCACGCGGGCAATCACCTCTTCCACTTGTTCGATGGTGATTACCTGATAACCCAAGCGCGTTTTTTCACTGAATAATTCTTCGATACGCGCTTCAAAATCGGCGATAATCTCTGAAGATCCTTCCTCTTTCCGGAAGTAAATCCGAATGTTGTTCAGGTAATTATCCAACAGCCGATAAGCATCTTCATCCATCGTAAATACTCTGCCGTTGAGATTTACTGTTACTGTCTTTTTCATATCTTTTGTGTTTTTATAATTCTTTCAAATGACTAATAGTATTCGCAATCCCCTCCCAAGCCTGTTCCAGTTCGGTCAGAAAATTCTCGCCTTTAAGCGTTAATTCATAATATTTACGCGGAGGTCCTTGATTTGATTCTATCCATTGATAGGTCAACAAATCCATATTTTTCAATCGTGTCAACAAAGGATACAAAGTTCCTTCCACAACGATCAATCGGGCTTCTTGCAACGATTGTATAATATCGTTTGCATAAACTTTCCGGCGATTCAGAATCAACAGGATGCAATATTCCAGAATTCCTTTCCGCATTTGAGATTTCACATTATCTGCATTCATATCTTTTGTATTTTATTATTGACGATACAAAGATAAGTATAAATATAATACCATGTATAACATAGTACTAATATTTAACAATATTTAACTATTCATTGAGAAATATGCTTGCGCATGGAAATACTTGATGAGTCCGGAACATTTTTATGCACCTTATGATATATGAATTTGAAACAAATTGATATTGGCGGGAATAAAATTGAAGTTACAGCTAAGAATTCCAAATCCTTGCTTTTGTGGTAAAAAATTTGTATTTTTACCGCAAATTCTACGTGAAAATATATAAAGTCAACAATATGGCAACAATTAAACCATTTAGAGGAATACGTCCTCCGAAAAAATACGTAACAGAAGTTGCTTCGCGTCCGTATGATGTATTGAACTCCGAAGAAGCGCGTGAAGAAGCCAAAGAAAATGAGAAATCCTTATATCGCATCATTAAGCCGGAAATTGATTTTCCGGTAGGAACCGACGAACATGCTCCCGAAGTGTATGAAAAAGCGGCGGAAAACTTTCGTAAGTTTCAGGAAAAAGGATGGTTAGTGCAAGACAAAGAAGAATGTTACTACGTTTATGCTCAAACCATGAACGGACGCACTCAATACGGTTTGGTAGTCGGTTCGTATGTAGGTGACTATCTGAGCGGTAAAATCAAAAAGCATGAATTGACACGCAAAGACAAGGAAGAAGACCGCATGAAACACGTCCGCATCAACAATGCCAATCTGGAGCCGGTTTTCTTTGCTTATCCCGATAATCTCGAATTAGACGCTATCGTGCAGGAAACGGTAAAAAATGCACCCGAATATGATTTCGTTTCTAACGACCAAATCGGGCATCACTTTTGGATTATTGATAATCCGGCAATTATCCGGAAAATTACGGAACTGTTTGCTGAAATTCCTTATTTGTATATCGCCGACGGGCATCACCGTTCGGCTGCCGCCGCGCTGGTCGGCGCTGAAAAAGCAAAACAGAATCCGAATCATACCGGAAAGGAAGAATACAACTACTTCATGGCGGTTTGTTTCCCTGCCGGTCAATTAAGAATCATGGATTACAATCGCGTAATGAAAGATTTGAATGGTTTAAGCAAAGAAGAATTTCTTCGTAAACTGAGTGAAAATTTCCATGTAACGCCTAAAGGCGAAACCGTCTATCATCCGGCAAAATTGCATAATTTCTCCTTGTATCTCGACAAACAATGGTATTCGCTCGACGCCAAACCCGGAACATACAACGACCATGATCCGATCGGCGTTTTGGATGTTACGATTTCTTCCAACTTGATTTTCGACCAAATTTTAGGAATTAAAGATTTGCGTACCGACAAACGCATTGATTTTGTGGGCGGTTTGCGTGGATTGGATGAATTGAAACGCCGCGTCGATAGCGGGGAAATGGCGGTCGCTTTAGCTCTTTATCCGGTTTCTATGAAGCAATTGATTGATATCGCCGACTCCGGAAATATTATGCCGCCGAAAACGACGTGGTTTGAACCGAAATTGCGGTCAGGGTTGGTGGTTCACTCGCTGGGATGAATTTTTAGAACGCGGATGACGCAGATGACACGGATTTTCGCAGATAAGGTTTACGGTCTTCATAAACCGTTTACGAAGTGCATAGCGAAGGGTAAGCCGCATAAGCAGTATGAGTTCGGGAATAAAGTAGGTCTCATTACCACCGGAAAGAGAGGTCGTAAAGTCATCCTTGCAGTGAAGGCATTTTTAGAAAATGTCTTCGATGGTCATACGATAGAACCATTGCTTAATCAAGTGGAAACTAACAAATTAGAATTACCAAAAGAAATCATTTATGACAGGGGAGGTAAGGGGAAATCAGAAATCAAAGGGGTAAAAATACTCACACCGGACAAAGCGAAGAAAACGGACAGCAATTATCGGAAACAGCAGAAGCGCAAGCGTTTTCGTTCACGAGCAGGAATAGAACCAATCATAGGACACTTAAAAACAGATTTCAGGATGGCGCAAAACTATCTCTGGGGAGAGAAAGGCATACAAGTCAATGCATTAATGGCAGCTACCGCATGGAATTTGAAGAAATACATGGAGATACTGGTTGAAAAGTCCAAGCGACTTTTTTTGTCAATTTTCTCGAGGTATTTTGCAACAGTTTTTTCTTATCGACTCGCCGCTTAAAGTGAATTAATGCAAGGGAGCGGAAAAAGCGGTCGATAGTTTTATTTCAGAAAAATTGTTACCTTTGGAAAATTTTACCAAAGCCGACGTCATGTTCAAAACCTATAAAAAGTATAAAAATGGGAGAGAAGTACTGGTTCATTCGGAAGTTGACCGGAAATTACCAGACTTTAAAGACCTGCTCACTATAGCTAACGCTTTTGCTAAAGAAGGCAAAACCGCCAAATTATTACCGGTTTTGCATCATAAATCTGATGAATATAAAGAAATCTACGGAATGCTTGCCGGAACAAAATATGATTGGAAATGCCCTGATTTAAAAATAGATAATTTATTCTATGAATACGAAAGCTTTACGCCTCCTTTTAGCGGAAAAAAATTAAGAAGAATGCTTTCCCATGGGGCCAAACAATCATCACGAGTAATCATCAATAATAACAAAGGGGCTTCGGATACATATCTTCGTCGATATATCCACACAAGACTTGTACAGACTCAAGATTTAGATGAAGTATGGGTTTATGAAAAAGGAGGAGTTCGGTTGCTATTTAAAAAACAGCACCCTGACTAAATCAGGGTCTGCAGTGGCGCCGATCCGTAGATCACGCTAAGAAACTTACGCTTCCATGTTGCAAATATACAAATTATTTTTTATTCAAACACTATTTAAACAGTTTTTTAATGGACATAAAGGAGAGCATATTTGTACTTTTGATGCCATCAACATGGATATGAAAGAATTCTTAGTATATTTGTGCAAATATAACTTACTTCAAAATGAATTGTTTCACACATAAAAATAAATCCGTCTATTGGATCGTATTCTTGTTTCTTATTTCAGGAATCCTGCCGGTATCTGCTCAACATATTTTTACAGGGGTAGTAACCAATAAGAAAGGAGAAACATTGC